>CAJDTT010000002.1_pt1 | contig 70981 bp, 65 predicted proteins | sample 7389841 | NCBI WGS metagenome assembly CAJDTT01 (sample SAMEA7055655, study PRJEB34461) | soil metagenome | biome: terrestrial ecosystem; feature: Peninsula; material: soil | place: Antarctica | collected 2016
CAGCCACAGTGGCGCAGGTCACGACGATTCTGCGCGGCGAGACCCATGTGCTCGAGCCGCGCAAGATGTGGCCAGGCGGCGCATTCGGTAGTCGTGGCCGGATCGCCGGTAGCGAAATGCCCGATCCGGGTCGGGTTATCGTGCACGCGGACGCACCCGAATGGCGTGAGGCGATCCGCCATGCGTTCGGCGTGGATGCCGAACCGGCGCAAGAGTTCAAGGACGCGGCGGTCGCCACACTCTCGCGGTGGAGGGAGTCATGGTCGGCCCGACCCGAGGTCGCGGTAGCGCTTCCCGCATCCGGATTTCCCCATTTGACAACGGGCATTGCGCGCCACCTTGCGGCCGTCGGCAAGTTGCAGAAGGCCGAGATGCCGATCCAGACCGACCGACCGCTTGCCGGCGATGCGTCATCCGCGGACGAGGCGACCTACTGGCGCGACTCGATCCGGGTCGACGAGGCCCTATGCGATGCGGTGGCGGGCCGCTGTGTGCTGCTGGTGGTTGACGCGAGCTCCTCGGGATGGCCGGTGACGGTCGCGGCGTCGCACCTTCGCAAGGCCGGTGCCACTGCCGTACTCCCGTTGCTCGTGCATCGCCGCCCATAGCACCTTAGGTCGCACTGAAGCTCTAAGCCGGGTAGTGGGCGGGCGTGCCGGCCTACAGCCCCGCCTTCTCCTTTACCTGACGCTTAATCCGCGTCAACATGCCGACCATCCCGTTCAACCGCAACGGACTGACAGCTTCGCCGAGCGATAGCCGAAACGGCAGGTCCATCGGTACGTCGAGGAGGTCCTGCGCGGTCATACCGTCCAGGCCCTCGCTGAGGATGCCGGCGAAACCGCGGGTGGTCGGAGTTTCCGGAGGGGCCGAGAAGAACAGTCGCACGACCGCCCCGGGGCCGGTCTCTGCGACCTCAGTGACCAGGAAGATCGGAGACTGGCACTCGGGCACCGGCTCAAGGAGCTCGGGATGTTCGGCGTACTTTGCCGGCAGATCAGGCAACTGCTTGCTGAACTCCAACAGCAGCGTCAACCGATCTGGTACGGCCAGGTCAGAGAAGTCTTGCGCGATATCGGCAAGCGTCGCTGGCAGGTCAGCCGTCGTCGGCTCGGTCACGGCGTACTCCTCACTAACGATTCGCCCACTATGAAGGCGTACCCGGCAGTTCGCCCGGCGCCTCGCCTGTGGCGATCGGCACGCGGACGGCGTTGCCCCACTCGGTCCAGGAACCATCGTAGTTGCGAACCTTGTCGAACCCGAGGAGGTGGTGCAGCACGAACCAGGTGTGGCTCGAGCGCTCACCAATTCGGCAGTACGTGATGACGTCGTCGGATGGGGACAGCGCCTTCTCATCCTGGTAGATCTGCTCGAGCTCGGCGCGTGACTTGAATGTGCCGTCCTCGGCCGCGGCCCGGCCCCACGGGACGGACTCGGCGGTCGGGATATGTCCGCCGCGCAGCGATCCTTCTTGAGGGTAGTCCGGCATGTGTGTGCGTTCACCGGTGTATTCCTGGGGTGACCGAACGTCGATCAGCGGCGCCCCGAAGTGTGCCAGCACGTCTTCTTTGAACGCGCGGATCTGGCTGTCGTCGCGGCGGATCACGGGATAGTCGACGGGTGTCAGCGTGGGCACCTCGGTCGTCATCTCGCGGCCTTCGGCCATCCAAAGGGCACGCCCACCGTCAAGCAGCCGCACGTCGGGGTGCCCGAAGAGGGTGAATACCCACAAGGCGTACGCCGCCCACCAGTTGCTCTTGTCCCCGTAGATCACGACAGTGGTGTCGCGGCCAATTCCCTTGGCCGACATCAACTCGGCGAAGCGCCCACCATCGATGTAGTCGCGAGTGACCGAGTCGTTGAGGTCGAGGTGCCAGTCCACCTTGACGGCACCGGGAATGTGACCGGTCTCGTACAGAAGGACGTCCTCGTCACTTTCGACTACCACGACGCCCGGTTCGTCGAGATGGTCGGCGAGCCAACTCGTGCTGACTAGTCGTTCGGGATGAGCGTATTCGACGAACTTTGGTGCAAGATCGTAGGCAATTGTCATGCCAGGCCACCTTCGAGTTGGTGCGGAAATCGAGAACTGGACCTGCGCGTTGCGGCGCAGTATTCGCGGCTCGGTACTTATGAGTAGTGATGCGTTAACAGTTTTTCTACATTCCATCTTCCCACGCGAGGTGAAGTGGTGCCGCACACCGCCTCTGCCTGGCGAATAACGATCGAGACGCGCGCCGGGTTGGATGCCGGGCGCTCGTCCGGCCGGTTGAAGCGGAATCGGGTTCAGTAATCTGATCGACGCGTGACCAAACGATCGACAAGCAACCGACTGGGGTGACTGTGGCGACCAAGCAACGGGACCGACGATTTCCAGTCCTCGTCGCGTTGATGCTGTCGATGGCGCTGATGGCCATGGACACAACCATCGTCGCTACCGCTATCCCGCAAGTTGTCGGTGACCTCGGTGGGTTCAACCTCATCGGCTGGGTGTTCTCGGTCTACTTGCTCGCCAACACCGTGACGATCCCGGTCTACGGGAAGCTTGCCGATCTCTACGGTCGCAAGCCGGTCCTGGTTTTCGGAATCGTGTTGTTCCTGATCGGCTCTGCGCTGTCTGCCGCGTCGTGGAACATGTTGTCTCTGATCATCTTCCGGGCCGTTCAAGGTCTTGGTGCCGGATCGATCGCGGCGACCGTCAACACCGTCGCGGCCGACCTCTACCGGATTGAGGAGCGCGGCAAGATCCAGGGCTGGTTGTCCAGCGTGTGGGGGATCTCGGCTATTGCCGCGCCCGCCGTCGGCGGCATCTTTGCCGAGTATGCCTCCTGGCGGTGGATCTTCCTGGTCAACTTGCCGCTCGGCGCGATCGCACTCGCGATGCTGATGCGCTATCTGAAGGAGGACGTCGTACGTGAGCGGCACCGGATCGACTACGCCGGCGCCGGGCTGATCCTCGTCGCGTCGGGGCTATTGATTTTCGGGCTGCTTCAGGGTGGTACATCGTGGGCATGGTTGTCGGTGCCTAGTTTCGTCGTTTTCGGTGGCGCGGTCCTGGCGTTTGTATTGGTCACGGTCGTCGAGCGCAGGGCTGCGGAGCCGATGGTCCCGACGTGGCTTTGGACGCGCCGGCTCACCGCCGGCTCGTACGTCGCGACGATGATCGCGGGGCTGATGATGATTGGGCTGTCGACGTCGTTGCCGACCTGGGCGCAGTCGGTGCTTGGCCTCAGCCCGATCGCGGCCGGGTTCGTGCTCGCGGTGATGACGGTGACTTGGCCGCTCGCGTCGTCGCAGGCGCACCGGTTGTACCTGCGAATCGGGTTTCGCGATACCGCGCTCATCGGCTGTGGTTTGACGTTGGTGGCGGCGGTTATCTTCGTGACGCTGGACGCGGATGCCGCGCCCTGGCAGCCGACGGTGGCAAGCGCGGTGATGGGCGCGGGGATGGGCCTGCTGTCGATGCCGATGCTCATCGGCCTGCAGTCGACGGTCGGCTGGTCCGAGCGCGGTGTGATCACCAGCGGATCGATGTTCTCGCGCACTCTCGGTCAGAGTCTCGGGGCGGCGATCTTCGGGGCTATCACCAACTTCGTCCTGCTCAGCCGACTCGACTCCGCGCCTGCGGATATTCGCGGCGCACTCCCGTCGAGCGTCAGCGACATCAGCAGGCTGCTCACGGACGGTCATGAAGATAGGGGTGTCGCGGCGTACCTGCGTGACTCCTTGCACTTGTCGATGCACACCGTGTTCGTCGGTCTGCTGATTGCCAGCGTACTGACGTTCCTGGTATTGGTCTTCGTCGTGCCGCGGCGATTCCCCGTCTACGAGGAGCCAGCGTTAGTCGTCGACGCCGCGAGCGGTGAGCGACTCGCCGATCGCGTCGGCGGTGCGCAGCGCCCGGATGACGGCCGGGGCGGCCAGCGCGACAACGGACCCGCGTAGGCCGGTAACCCCGCGGGCCTTGCGCGCATCCGACACCTCAGCGACGATCCCGGCGACCAGAGGCACACATCTGATGGTCAATGCGAGCATCAGCCCGACCCGGTCGGGATCGATGCCGATGCGCCGGAATGGTCTTAGCAGTCGTTGGCAGACATCGAGGATTGCCGTCACCTTCGTCGTCAGAGTCAGCAGCGCGGCAAGGGCGACGTTTACAACTAATGCACCGGCGACCATCGCGGCGCGATCGACACCGGCGAGAACCACCTGGAAGATCGCGACGATCACGACGATCCACACCAACGGCCGCAGCTGCGCCCACGCGGTCCGCCAGGGTATCGCGGCCAGTGCGTACAACGCGAGCACGGCAAGCATGGCCAGTCCCATCTGCCACGGCTGTCGCAGCAGAAGGACGCCGAAGATGCCGAGCGCAAGGAGCAGAAGTTTGAGTCCGGCCGGTATCCGATGTAGGACCGAGTTTCCAGCGACGTAGAGCCCGATCATCGGTGTACCAGGTGACCGGTGCGCTCGTCGGCGGCGATTGTGGTGCGCATCAGCCGAGCAGGGCTCGATAGGCATCGAGCGCGTGCCGGGGCGCGTCGTCGGCAACTACCCGGCCGTTCTCGATAACGATGACGCGGTCGAAGTTCTCCAGCAAATGCAGGTGATGCGTGACGACGACAACCTGCTGGTCGAGCCCGGTCAGCATCTCGCTGATCATCCGCGCGTTTCGGTAGTCCAGCAGCGTGGTCGGTTCATCGGCGACGACGATCGCCGGCTCGCCGACCATCACCGAGGCCAGTGCGAGGAGCTGCTTCTGCCCACCTGAGAGAAGGTGCGCCGGTCGTTCGGCAAGATCGCCTAGTCCGAATCGGTCCAACGCGGCGGCTGTGCGCGCGGCGATCTGTTCCTTGGAAATACCGGTACGGCGCAATGTAAAGGCGACGTCCTCGCCGACGGTGGGCATGACGATTTGATTGTCCGGGTCGGTGAAGATGAAGCCGACCTTCCGGCGTACCGCGCGGCGGTTTTTCGCCACGTGCAATCCGTCGATGGCCACCGTCCCCGATGTCGGATCGACCAGCCCGTTGATCATCCGGGCAAGGGTCGACTTGCCCGATCCATTGGCGCCAACGATCCCGACACGGCCTTCGGTCAGCGTGAGGTCGATGCGGTCGAGGACGACGCGATCGCCGTACGCATGGTGCACACCGCAAAACTCGATCTGACTCATCCCACTCGCTCCACCAACAGCGCGATCCCTTGGCCGCCACCGATTGCGCATGACGCCAGGCCGACGGTAGGTCCGTCGGCCGCGAGCATCCGGGCGAATAGCCGAGTGACAAGAATGGCACCGGACGCGCCCCACGGATGGCCGTAGGCGATCGCACCGCCATCCGTGCAGACAATCTCCTCGTCGAAGCCGAGCGCGTCGACGGCGGCAATGACCTGGGACGCGAACGCCTCGGTGATCTCGACAGCGCCGATGTCCGGCACGTTGTAACCGCTGCGCCGCAAGAGTTTACGGATCGCGCGGATGGCTCCGAGGCCGGGCAGCGCCGGATCGGAACCGGCGACAGCGCTGGCGATCACGCGTAGGCCACGCAATCCGGCATCGGCGCGATGATGCTCGGTCGTGATCGCTGTGACGGCGGCACCGTCGGAGATTCCGCAGGAGTTGCCCGCTGTCACGGTGCCCGCCGACCCGGTTAAGTCGGTTGTGAACGCCGGACGCAGCCGGGCAAGGCGGCGTTCGTCGAGGCCCGCGCGGGGACGCTGGTCGTGGTCTAGATCGCCGACCGGAACCAGTTCTGCGGCAAATAAGCCAGCGGCCTGCGCCGCCACGGCGCGACGATGTGAACGCGCGGCCCATGCATCCTGGCGCTCGCGGCTGATGCCGAGGTGGGCGGCGAGCGCGTCTGCGGCTGGTCCCATCTCGGGGTCCGGGAAGTCACTCGGAGCGAATGGTGCCCGGGTGTAGCGGCGCGCGGGCGCATCGCCGACCGGCGGCCACATCCGCCATGGCGCCGTCGACGCGGACTCGGCGCCTCCGGCGAGCACTAGATCCGCGTCACCAGCAGCCACTCGGGACGCGCCTTGGAGGATGGCATCCAGACCAGACCCACACTGTCGGTCCACCGTGACGCCGGGTACTGGTTCGCCGAGTCGTGCGCGTAATGCCGCTATGCGGGCAATGTTGCCGCCGGGGCCGAGGCAGTTTCCTAGGATCACGTCGTTGATGGGCAGGTCGAGTGCGGCGAGGTCGGCGACGACGGGCACGAGTACGGCGGCGGCCAGAGCATCGACTGTCACCGATCGTAAGCCGTGGCCGGCGGTGCCGATCGGCGTACGCCGAGCCGCGACGATGACTGGCGTGTCGGGGTTGGTCGCGCTCAAGACTTGGGCGCCTTTCGGATCGGTAAGGAGCCGTCGGCCAGGCCGCGTACTACCAGCCCGCGGGCGATCTTGCCGGCAGAGGTCATCGGCAGTGCCTCGACGGCGTACCACCGTCGAGGGAGCGCCTCGGCGCTCAGTGACTGCCGGGCAAGCGCACGCACAACCGCGATGTCGGTATTGTCGTCTAGCTGGAGTACAGCCGTGACCACTTGACCGAGACGTGCATGCGGTTGACCTACTACGGCCGCGGATCGCACGCCGGGCAGCGTGCGCAGGACCGACTCGACGTCTTCGGCGATGATCGTCGCGCCGCCGCTGAGAACTGCGGCATCGGACCGGCCGCGGACGGTGAGCTCGCCGTCGCCGGACAGTGTCGCCAAGTCTCCGACCGTCGCGAATCCGTCCGCATCGACGCGTAGGGGACCGTCGACGCCTACATAACCAAGCGCGGCGTACGGCGATCGGGACCAGAGCATGCCGTCGCGAACATCGAGCTCCACGCCGGGGAAAGCGCGCAAGGGCTGTGGCACCTGGCGCGCGGCAACAAACGACAACTCGGTCGCGCCGTAGTACTCGGTGAGAGAGATTCCTTGTGCGGCTGCGGTTTCAGTGACGTCACCGGGGAGTGCGGCGCCGGCCACGACGGCGGTCCTAAGTCGCCCAGGCCTTGTATCGAGGAGCGACCTGAGCACCGTCGGCACACAGTGCACTGCGGTGGCCTCGCCTACGGCGTCCGTGACGTGGGCGCCGAGCCATAACGTGTGCATTGCTCCGAACAGGTGCAGGGTCGCGTGCAGTGGCCCGGTGAGCGCGATCGTGTCGGCCGCGCTGAGCTTGGTGAGCTCGGCAAGCGGTCCGAAGGAGTCGATCCAGGACGCGGCCGTTCTCGCCACTGGGCGCGCGTGCCCGCTCGATCCCGAGGTGGTCGCCACTAGAAACGTGTCGTGCGGAAGCTCGTCAATGCCACCGGCAGGGAGGGAGAGATCGGCCGAGTGCGCGGGATCGGCGACGATGACCGGTCGGTTGTGCGCAATCGCGGCGTACACGCGGAGGAAAGTGCTCAGTGGGTCGGCGCTGGAGGCATCGACCGGGCCACTCACTGGAAGGTCGACCTCGGCGATCTGGCGGCCGAACTGCCGATAGCTCAGGACCCGGCCGCCGAGCGTAAGCGCCGGGCTATCCGGAGTTCCGCGCAGCCAGGCGTTGAGCCTTCCTGACCGCGTGGGATTAGTGGGTGTCACTGCCGGCGCGCGGTCGAGCGCTCACACCGGTGACCATCAGGCCCGGATAGGCGCGATGCACCTGCTTCGCGACGAGCACGGTAGCGACCACCTTGACCAGGTCGCCGGGCAGGAACTTGAACGAGTCGACAACCGCGCCCCACACTGGCAGGTGCAGGTTCATCGCGGTGACCGGAATCCCGACGGCATAGATCAGCACAATGCCACCGATCGCGGTGATCACGAAGGCCGCCCACAACGGGTACGCGGGAAGGATCTTCGCGGTGAAGTAGCCGATGAACAGCACGCCGAGCAGCCAACCGTAGACGTAGCCGGCGGACGGGGATGTGGTGTACCACGAGATGCCGCCACGCCCGCCCGATAGGAGCGGCAGGCCCGCGATGGTCAGGACATGAAACAACAGAACGGCAAGGAAGCCTTTGCGGGCACCGATGATCGCGCCGGTCAGCATGACGCCGAGGGTTTGGAACGTGATCGGCACCGCGGTCGACCCGATCGCGAGCGACCCAGGAAGCCCGAGCGCAGCGATAAGTGCCGCGAAGATGGCGATCTGGGCAAGGTCGCGTGCGGAGTTACGTCGGTGCGACAAGTCTGGTTCCTCTCGTGCATGCCGGACGATGGCCTGCGCGGTGCCTGTGTGGAGATGGCGGAGTTCCGCCCGCTCACTGAACACTGTTCAGTGAACGATGTTCAGGTTAGGGTAGGGCCAGTGCTGGCGTCAACTAGGAGAGCAAGACATGGCGGGGACTATTACGCGAATGGATATCTTGAGCGCCGCGCGATCGCTCTTGGACAGCGGTGGGCTTCCCGCGCTGGCCATGCGCCGAATCGCCGCCGAAATTGGTGTCCAGCAAAGCGCGCTCTATTGGCACTTCAACAGCAAACAAGAACTGCTAGCGGGACTCGCAGATCACATTCTTGATCAAGTCGCCGCGGTTGAGGGCGAGAAGTGGCAAGCACGAATCACGGACCTATCGCTCAGCCTGCGTTCAGCGCTTTTGGAGCACAAGGATGGGGCCGAGCTCGTGTCTACAGCGTTTGCGTTCAAGCTTGGATCCAAGGCGCTGCTTCGAAGCTTCGTCGATGAGCTGAGCCGCGCTGGACTCGTGGCAGAGGAGGGGGAGACGGCGGCATCCGTTCTCCTGCACTTCGTCCTGGGTTACACGACCAACGAACAGCAGCACTGGCAGGCGGCGAGCCTCGGCGCCATCGATGGAGAGGACACGTCAAATGACGGCCTCGGGCGACAGTTCTCCACGGATCGATTTGTTCGGGGAGTCGCCCTCATCCTTGCCGGAGTTCACTCTCGGCTGAATACGACCTAGGCGAAGCAGTTGCAGGAAGGCGTATCCGTGCTCTTCGTACTCGGCTCATTCCAACTGTCAGCAGTTGGATCGAGTGCCGCACTGTTGGCACCCGGACCGAACTGTGCCCAGGCCCATGCGTCGTACTCGGGCTCGGAGGTGGAGTGCCGCATGTGGGTTCGCTCGGCTTGGTCGCCGCCAACCAGGTAGCGCAGTTGCCGCGAGTCGTCGGTCGCCGCCTGGAGGATGACCTGTGCGACGTCGGCGGAGGAGGCGAGAGGTTGGTCGGTGACGGCCTCGAAGGAGGCCATTCTCTGGTTCACGTAGTCCTGGTACACGTCCGGGACCTCACGCGTGGCGGCGGTCTCCAAGACCCTCTGCACGAAGCCGGTGGTAGGTACAAAGCCGGGCTCAACCACGCGTACCGAGATGTCCTGGGGCGCCACCTCGTAGCGGATCGTCTCGCTCAGGTTGTCCAGCGCGGCCTTGCTGGCGTTGTACACCGCCATCAGGGGCTCGGGCACGACCGCAGACCCGGCTGTGACGTTGACGATGGTCCCGCCACCGCGCATGCGCAGGTGTGGGATGACCTGCCGCATGAGCGTCATGGGTCCGAAGCAATTGGTGTCGAACACGAGCCGGACGTCCTCCGCAGTAGTGGTCTCGAAGGGGTGAAACATGCCGAAACCGGCGATGTTCACGAGCACGTCGATGCCGCCGAAATGGGCGGCCGCGGTCTGCAGGCTGGCCTCGGTGGCTTCCGAATCTGTCACGTCGAGCGGGAGTATGAGCATGCGGTCGACATCTCGGTCCCAGGCAGCGCGGAAATCCTCGACCGAGTTCCCGCGCATCGTCGCGACCACGTTCCAGCCCACGGCGTGGAACGCGGCCACTGTCGCCTTGCCGAAGCCGGAAGAGCTACCCGTGATGAACACAGTTTTAGTCATGGTGAAGTCCTTTCGTGTAAGTGATTCATTCTCGACATTAGAAGGCTCCAACCGTACGATCTATAGTTCAACGTCCATTCTTGCCTATAGATCGTCCAAAGGGAGCCTGGTGGATCCTCTAACGCAGCTGGTCGAACTGCTCCGTCCGCGCTCTTTCCTGCGAAAAGAACTCATTGGGAGGGGCTCCTGGGAATGGCTTTTCCCCGCGGTGGGCGGAGTTGTGTTCGGCCGCGTAGTCAGCGGGCGCTGCCGTTTTGAGGTGCCGGGAATGGGTGAGCGCGAGGTAGAGCAAGGCGACTACCTGCTCCTGACCAACCCCGAGCCTTGGAGTCTGCGAGGTGGTACGGGCGAGGCGATCCCGGTGGACTTCGCCACGGCATATGCGACGATGACCGCCGATGAGCTGGGCGGGAAGGGGCCTCAGCGCCAGCCGACGGACGAGTGGATGAGCGAGGAAGCGACCCGGATGGTTGCTGGACATTTCGAGTTTGACCCGGTCAATGCCGGGCTGCTCGCATCGCTGCTGTCGCCGATTGTCCATCTCCCTGCCGAGCGGTGCGCCGAGCGCGAGTTGCTCACCAGGGTATTGGACATGATCGACGCTGAGGCTTCGTCCCAGCAGCCTGGTCGACAAATTGTGCTGTCCCGGCTGCTCGAGATCATGCTGGTCGAGCTGCTGCGTACGCCGCAGCTCGCAGCGAGCCGGCGCGGCATGCTCAACGGGCTCACCGACCCGCCGGTGGCCGCGGCTCTGCGCGCATTCCACTCCGACGTCCAAAAGCACTGGTCGGTCGCCTCGATGGCCGAACAGGCGCATTTGTCGCGGTCGGCCTTCTCCGAGCGTTTCGCCACGATCGTCGGGCAGCCTCCGATGACCTACGTCCTGAACTGGCGGATGGCCGTTGCACGCGACGCGCTGATCACTGGCCGCAAGAACGTCGAGCAGGTGGCAACGGCGACCGGGTATGGCTCGGCCAGCGCCTTCAGCATCGCCTTCTCCCGAACCGTCGGGGTCTCTCCGGCACGCTACGCACGCGAATCGCTCGACACTGCAGTCGACTAACGCGGGCAACTTGTACTTCCGCGGTCATCGCCGAACTGCCGCCGGGATGGCGTTGTCGATGAGGACGGCGGCGACGGCGGCGGCGGTTGGGAAGGATTCGGTATTGAGGACGCGGGTGCGGGCCGAGGCGCCATCGAGCAGCAGTGCCAGTTGTTCGCCGAGCTGTTCGGGGTTGGTGGCGCCGGCGTCGCGGGCGGTTTCGGCGAGCCGCGCGGCGACGGCCCTCTTGTAGTCACGTGCGTATTGGGATGCGGGGTGTTGAGGGTCGTGCATTTCGACGGCCGCACCGATGAAGGGGCACAGGGGTGTGATTTCCTCTGTCCCGGACGCGGGCATCTCGAACGCAGCGAGGAGTCGTTCGCGGGGCGTGAGGTCGGCGCGGTCGAACACTTCGGGCATAACGTCGGGATCGAATCGGCGCAGGTATTCGGCGACTAGTTCGTCCTTGCTGGTGAAGTGCTGGTAGGCCGTGCGCTTCGACACCTGGGCCACCGCGCAGAGCTGGTCCATCCCCGTGCGGTTGATGCCCTGATTGCGGAACAGTTGCTGAGACGCGCCGAGGATGCGCTCGCGTGCGCCCCGGCCGCGGCGCCGGCCCGTGGGGCCCTTCTCCAACTCCGTCATGCCTCCAGCCTAGCCCAGTTCGGTACCGATCGGTAAACATAACTTGCGCGCCGGTCGGCCATCCGATAACCTTAAAAACACTGATCAGTGTACTTAAGATGAATGGGCTGGAGCTGGTTGCCGACGGCGGCACCACGGCGATCTGACCGGGAGACACCGGCTGACCCACTGGGCCTGACCCGGCACGAACGAGACAAAAGCGAAAGATCGACGACTAGGAATTAGGGGAAACATCATGAGCAGCATCAGCATCATCGGCTCGGGGAACATGGCCGGCGCCATCGGCACCCTGGCAATCACGGGCGGCAACACCGTCGAGGTGGTCGGCCGCGACGCGGCCAAATCCGCGGCCCTGGCCAAGACACTCGGCGGCGGCGCCACGGCCGGGACATTCGGTGCCGCCCCGGCCGGCGACATCGTCATCCTCGCGGTGCTGTTCGACAGCGCCGTGCCGGTCGTCCGCGAATTCGGTGACGCGCTGGCCGGTAAGATCATCGTCGACATCACCAACCCCTTCAACGCCACCGGCACCGGGCTGGCCGTCCCTCACGACACCTCCGTCGCGCAAAGGGTGGCCGAGGCGGCGCCCGCGAGCGCGCATGTCGTGAAGGCGTTCAATACCCTTTTCAGCCACGTCCTGGCCCAGGGCGGCCCGGTGGACGTATTTATGGCCGGCGACGATGCGCAGGCCAAGGCGAGCGTGTCCGCGTTCATCGAGAGCCTCGGGCTGCGTCCGCGGGACACCGGCGACCTGAGCATGGCCCACTGGGTAGAGGGAGCGGGCGTGTTGACGATGGGATTGGCCCGCTACGGTGTGGGAAACTTCGACTTCTCCCTCGGCATCAACAAACTCGGCTGAGCCGCCGCCACAACCGGCACGATCCCCTTGCGCGCGATGCGCCGTTCAGCAAGCCTATGCCAGCGGCAAATTTGTGCTCATCCCCATGAGTCGTGCGAACCGGTGACTGTCGGTGCGCGGCTTCAGCGCTTCTCAGGCGGGGCAGATCAGTCCGTTGGGTGGCAGCGTCAGCGAGATGAGGTAGTCATCGACGGCGTTGGTGATGCAGGCGGTCTTGGGGTAGGCCGTATGCCCGTCGCCGTCCCAGGTCAGTAACTGCGCGGCCCCTAACGCCTTGGTCAGGCTGATGGCGCCGGAGTACGGCGTCGCCGGGTCGTTCGTCGTGCCGACGACGAGGCTTGGGGCCGCCGTCGGCGCCGTGATTGTGGGCAGCGGGTGGCGACGCGTCGGCCACGGCGTACACGTGTAGAGGCTCCAAGCGAAGGATCCGCCGAACATCGGGTACTGCTCGGCCCACGCTTTCGAGTAGGACTCGACCTGATCGAGGGTAGAGACCTGTTTCGAGTCGTTGCAGCTGATGGCCGCGTTGGCATCGAGTATGTTGCTGAAATGCACGGTGCCGTTGGAGTCGGTGTAACGCCCGTTGTAGGAGTCGGCCAGCGAGAATATCCCGGTCGGGTCACCGGCCAGCGCGGAAGCGATCGCCTTACTGAGTTCGGCCCAGCTGGTCTCGTCGTACATCGCCGAGATGATGGCGGTGGTGACGATCCCGTCGGTCGCTTTACGGGTCTCCGTCGGGTCCGGGCCTGCGATCGGGGTGGCGGCGGTCTGCTGAAGTAGCGCGGCGACCTTGGCGGCCGGGTCGGAGCCGAGCGAGCACGCCGCGCCCTGGGCGATGCAGTTCTGGATGAACCGGCTGTAGGCGTTCTCGAATCCGCCTGCCTGCTGGTGGTCGGACTCGATGTCGGTGAGGGTGGGATCGACCGCGCCGTCGAGGACGAGGGCGCGCACGCGGTCGGGGAACAACGTGGCGTAGACCGCGCCCAGCTCGGTGCCGTAGGAGTACCCGAGGTAGCTGAGCTTGTCATCGCCCAATGCGCCGCGGATCAGGTCCAAGTCGCGAGCCGTCTCGACGGTGTTGAGATGTTCGAGGTCCGGATACTTGTCCAGACACGCCGATGCGAACTGCTGCGCGTGATGAGTGAACTCGGTGATTTCCGCGGGCGTGCTGGGAAGGGGCGGGCTGGCCGCCTCGGCATCCTTCTGCTTGCTGTCGAGGCAGACCAGCGGCGCACTGTTGCCGACGCCTCGCGGGTCGAATCCGACGACGTCGAAGCGCTGCAGTATGCCTATCGGCAATGACAGTGACAAGCCGATTGCGAGGTCCACGCCCGATCCGCCTGGGCCGCCAGGATTCACGGCCAGTGAACCGATCCGGTTGGTCTGGCTGGCTAGATGCGCCTTGACGAGCAGCAAGGAGAGCCTTTTCCCGTCGGGGTGGGCATAGTCAACCGGTACGTCAAGTTGGCCGCAGCCGTAAGTGATGTCTCGATCGGAGTTGACCTGGCCCTCAAGCTGCGGCTTGATCACGGTTGTGCAGTCGTTCCAGGTGATGTTCGGGGTTGGCGGAGTGGGTAGCGGTGCGAGCGGGTCTACGTAGCCGACTGCGGGGTTGGCGGTCGCCGGCGCGGCCCGTCCGGTGACCGTAGAGGTGCATCCGGCGATGGTCAGCAGTACGCCGAGGAACGTGCACAGCATCAGCGATGTACGGCGCACTGTCGGACCTCCGAAACTAGGACGGTCGTATCAGGATGACGTGCCTGCAGACAACACATCTGCCAAGTCGTAGCCGAGCGGTACGTCGAGCTGGTCGAATCGGCACGAGCTCGCCTCACGGTCATCTCGCCACCTGACGAACTTGGCGACGTGCCGGAACCGCGAACCCTCCAGCTGGTCATACTGCACCTCGACTACGCGCTCCGGGCGCACTGGCTGCCAGCTGAGGTCTTTGGCCGAGTTCCACCGGCTGACCGCGCCGGGCATCCGCTCCGGGTCATTTTCCTGTGGGGTCTGCCAGTCGCTCCACGGATGCCCGACAAGTGCGTTCTCGCGATACGGGGCAAGCTCGTCGACCAGTTCGGCGCGGCGTTTCATCGTGAACGCCGCGGCGGCGCCGACGAACTGCAGCGATCCGCTGTCGTCGTACAGGCCGAGCAGCAGCGACCCCACGATCGGACCGCTCTTGTGCCACCGGAAGCCGACGAGCACGCAGTCAGCGGTGCGTTGGTGTTTGAGTTTGACGAAGACGCGTTTGCCTGGCTGGTAAGAAGAATCGAGCGGTTTGGCGATGACACCGTCGAGGCCGGCGCCCTCGAACACGTCGAACCAACTGGTGGCCACTACCGGGTCGGTGGTGGACGGCGTTGCGTAAAACGGCGGGTGAATTCCGTCGAGCGCGGTCGCGAGGTGGGTACGACGTACCGACAGTGGTTGTTCGGTCAGGTCTTCGTCTCCGTCCACGACCATATCGAATGCCACGAAAGACGCCGGAGTCTGCTCCTGGAGCAGCGCGACCCTGGATGCCGCCGGGTGAATTCGTGCTTGCAGCATCTCGAACTCGAGCCGGTCATCGGACTGGATCACCAGTTCGCCGTCAATCACGCATCGCCGCGGCAGCTGGGATCTGACCTCTTCGACGATCTCCGGGAAGTAGCGGGTCAGTGGCTTGCCACCACGGCTACACAGTTCCACCTCATCGCCGTCGCGGAAGATGAGGCACCTGAAGCCGTCCCACTTAGGCTCGTACAGCCAGCCGTCACCTTCGGGTAGCGTGCGTGCGGCCTTGGCGAGGATGGGGGTCAGCGGGAAATCGACAGGTAGGTCCACCCACACAGTTCATCATGAGCGGGCGCTTCTGTCAGGCGGCGGTGCTGACCTCGCGCGGACTCACGGAAGGGTCGATACTCATCGGGCGTCGGTGGGGGGCGGATCAGTCGGCAGGCCGGCCTGCTTCCAGCCGTCGAAGCCGCCCTCGACGTGGACGACGTCCGTGTAGCCCTTCCCGCGAAGAACGGCGGCGACCGGTCCGGAGCCGCGGACCGATCCACAGGACACGACGATAGGCGTGTCGTAGGTCTTCGCGGCGGGCAGCTTCTTCTCAGATGCCTGGTCGAACAGCGCGTCGAGGTCGTTTCGGTCCACCGTCGTCGCGCCGGGAATCGTGCCCGCAGCGGCACGTCCGGCAGGGGAGCGTACGTCGATGTGGAAGGCGCCCTTCGCGACCCGGGTTGCCGCCTCCGAGGGACTGACGAGCGGCGCGAGCGCGCCCGCGTCCTCGAGGGACAGGTCGACTGCTGGCTGTGCGGCAGCCGCGGAGGACGTGCTGCTGGTCATGGGAACTCCTTGATATGTAGGTGAACTGCCCAGGATTGACGAAAGAAAGTGCAGACCTAGCGTAGTCGGGCGACATCGGCCTCGGACGCTTCCACATGGATCGTCGTACGCAATGGTCGTGGGGTCGGAGCGTCGAGGGCGTAAGCGAGGTGGGGGAGCACGGTGTTAGTCACCCGGGCGACCGCATCGGTGATGTCATACGGCGGCTCCACCCACAGGGTCAGGTGCAGCCGGTTTTCCGCACCAACGCTACTGAGCTTGGCGCGCGCACGCGCGATTCCTGGCTGCGCGGTGGTGTCGATCTCGACGCATTCGGCCAGGGCCGTGGCGGAGGCGGTCACGGTGCCGTCATGGCCATGGTCAAGTTCGATCCGGGTGGATCCTTGCGTGCGGATCTGCGCGGAGACCCACCAGACGCAGAGTCCGGCTACGACAAGCATTATCGCGCCGACCGTTGGCCAGAACCACGATCCGTTAACGCCGTACCAATGTGCGGTGGGGTCGGTGACGACCGGGCTTTTCGCGCGCGCGGAGCCGAATACCGAGCCGCTCTGCAGCAGCGCGAGCACCCCGACGATGACAAGGAGGCTGCCGATCAGGATGAGGAGAACCCGATTGATCCGGTCAACGCGCGGTGTCATCATCACGCTCCTGAATGGCAGTTCCGCGGACGGCGATCCGACCCGGGCCGCGCGCATCCTTGGGCTGGCCGGAGGAGACTTCGACTTGAAGCTCTGGCGCACCGGCCCACGGGATCCTGCGCAGCGAGGCTGACAGGATCTGACTCAGCTCGGCCTCGACCCGCTGCGGATCGGCCATCGGAACGTTCGCCACCACCCGCGCGCCGCGCGCCGAGACCTCAGAGCTCGCCGACGATACGCCGGACACCGATTCGGCCTGGCGGCGCAGAATCTGTGCTAACGCACGCGCCGAGGCGACGACCTCGACCGTGTCCTTAGGCTTGCGCATGCTGATGATCCGGGCGCGCGCCGCGATCCCGGCGACGAGCAGGACGATACCGACGACCACGCCGCCGGTCGCCACAAGTACGACGGACTCGGCGTTCCAGGGTGTCGATCGCAGGCTGGCAAGCCACGTATCCGTGGGCACGAGGAAGTGCGATCCACCAAAGAGCGACACGAGAATTTCGATCGCGGCGACGAGGCCCGCGATCAGCAGTGCAAGGCCCAGCAGTGTCGCAAGCAGTCGATTGATGACCCGGTTTGCCGTTGTCATTGGACTCTGGTTGTCCGCGCCCGATTCACCGGCACCGCTTCGACGTCGACGCCATCCACTTGCAGGCCGCATAGATGCTGTACGGCGCGGCCGATCTCGACCCGGACAGCCGCGGACACCTCGAGGATTTGTCGCGGGTAGGCGATAGGAAGTCGTACCGAGATATGTACGTGCGAACCCATGACATCGGCACGGGCGCGAATCGACGGGAACTTCGGGCCGCTCGACGTCTGGGGCTCGAACAGTACATCTTCCGTGCCACGGCAGGCGAAGGCCGCGACTCGTTCGACCACGTTAGGCGCAATTCGGGTCAGGCCGCGCATTGCGGGATCCGACGGTTTGGCGGGTGCGTGTTCGGGCCCGCGCGTGCGGCGCTTTACCGCCGCCGGCCCAACGTCGCCCGGTGGCCGGGAGGTCATGAGTGGTCGCGGCCCTTGGTGCGCAGGATCGAACCGACGTCGAGCTCACCATCGAGCACCCGGCCGAGGATGAGCCCGATCGCGCCGAGCGCAACTACGAGTAAGAACCCGGGGAACCCGCCAATGATGGCCGCGAGGCCGATGCCCATGCCGGCAAGAAGGCCTACCTGTGCTGAAGTCACTGCTTCCTCCTGGGTTCTGGTGCCGGCGGCGCGCTCTGCGGCGCGTCGACGGTTTGATGAGATTGAGCGGTCAGGTCCGCAAGTGTGGTGACCTGTTCATCGACGAGGAGATCCTCGATGTGGACGCGAATCTGCCCCGCATACCCGGGGTCATCGACCGTGGCACTCACGAGGGCGGACAAGGTCTGCGCGAGCGGGATCATGGCGAAGCCAGGGCGCACGACGACGTGGACGTCGATCGCGTCGGGGCCAATGCGGATCCCCCAGACCCGACCGTCCCCGGTGAACGTCGACGCTGTGCCGAGCGGGCCGGGGTGGAGCGTGGCGACCCCCGGCTGTGTGCGGACGGCCGCGGCGAGCGCGCGTGCGTCGATCACTGCAGCCTGGATCCGTCGACGTCATGCGCAGTCGACGGCAGGTTGATGTCATCGACCGTGATGTTTACCTCGACGACCTCCAGGCCGGTGAGCTGCTCGACCGCGGCAATGACCTGGCGGCGTACCTGACGCGCGATGTCGGTGATCGGGGTGCCGTACTCGACGACGAGGTCGATGTCGATCGCCGCCTGCGTCTGACCAACCTCGACGCTGACTCCGGACGGGGTGGATGGCTGCGCGCCGGGGATACGGTCGCGAACTGCCGTGATCGCGCGTGCCGAGCCGAGACCGAGTGAATGTACGCCGATGACTTCGCGGGCGGCGATCGCCGCGACCTTGGACACGACGATCGGCGCGACAGTGACGCGGCCGTTGTCTGCGGCCGCGAACGACTGGTCGCCAGCGGGCGAAACTGGCTGGGCGGGGTGCGGCGGCGGTGTCTGGGGCTTGTGTGGATCGGTCACGGGCTCCATCCTTCCTGAGGCCGCATCACTTTGTCTCAAAGCGCGCCGCGTTATGCCTGCTGCTCTGTCGGGATCGTCAGCGAGTGGCTCGTCGTACCGACGGTTAGTTCAGTTCGACCCGCCTCGTGTCGCGCAGTGTCGGGTCGTCGACCATCTGCATCACCGTGTCACAGATCTGCTGCGGCGTATGAGTCGGTTCGTCCCTGTCGTGTATGTCGCCGCGCTCGAGCACAGGAGTGTTGATCACGAGCTCGTGGAAGCGGACGGTTTGCCCGATGGCCTCGGCGGCGAGCACGTCGATGAGCATTCGCTGCGCCGCGCCGGCCGCGGACACCGCCACCGAGCCCACGCAGGGGTAGTGCGAGGCGATGCCGTTGAGGGCGATGTACGACGGGTCCGCGCCGCCAAGTGCCGGCGCAAACGACTTCGCGCTGACGAAGTGGGTCGTGAGATTGGCGCGCAGCGTTCCTTCCCATCGCTGGATCGTGACGTCGACGGTCTCGTCCTCGACGTACCAGCCGCCGAGCGCCGCGATGACTGCGCGTGGCGCGCCGAGGTCCGTAACGATGCTGGCGACGGTGATCGCCGCCTGCTGCGGGTCGGTCAGATCGACCTGATAGGTAGGAATATTGCCGCCCAAAGCGCTGAGCCGCTCGCTGTCGCGCCCGACCCCGACGACGTGTTCGCCGCGCTCGGCAAGCAGCCGGACCAGCCGCGATCCGAGGAAACCTGTCGCACCGACGACCACGATTGACTCTTGTTGCGCCATACCCGACTTCCTCTCGTAGCTCGTCACTGCAGGTTAACCGGGTACCGACCGCTAGGCTCCCAGCATGGGTAAGAAAAAGGTCAAGGACAACTTCTCGCTGAGAGATGCTTTGCGGGTACCGACCGACGGTGATACGCAAGAGGTGCGCGAGCATCTGCAACAGGTGCACTCCCGGGCGACACCGCACGCACCCGGCGACAAGCAAGAAACCATCGACCGCATGCGCGGCAGCGGTGCCGAGCTTACCGAGCTCCAGGAGCGATTCTTCGCTATGGCAGCCGTCGGCGGCAACAAGAAGATCCTCGTCGTACTCCAAGGGATGGACACCTCGGGCAAGGGCGGCGTGATCGAGCAGGTGATGGGCCTGGTCAATCCGAATGGACTCCAGCAGCACTCGTTCAAGGCGCCGACCAAAGAGGAGCTTGAGCACGACTTCCTCTGGCGGGTACGCAAGGAGCTCCCCGCACCCGGCAAGATCGGAATCTTCGACCGCTCGCACTATGAAGATGTGCTCATCGTTCGAGTGCACAACCTGGTTGACGCCGATGTGTGGTCCAGGCGGTACGACCAGATCAACGACTTCGAGCAGGAACTCGTCGATGACGACACGATCATCGTGAAGTGCTTCCTCAACGTCTCACACGAAGAGCAGCGCGAACGCCTTCTTGCCCGACTCGATGATCCGAACAAGCACTGGAAGTTCAACGAGGGCGACGTCAACGAGCGTGGCTACTGGGCCGACTACCAGGTGGCCTACCTGGAGGCGCTTACAAAATGCTCGACCGACGCCGCGCCATGGTATGCGATCCCGGCCGATCGCAAGTGGTATCGCAACTGGGCGGTATCGCGGATTCTGCTCGAGACGTTGCGCGACATCGATCCTCAGTACCCGCAAACCGATCTCGACATTCCCGCGCTCACGAAGCAGCTCGCGCCGCCTAACTAGCGCGTCGGCCGGAGCCGTGGGCTTCCTGTAGGACGATCAACGACAGGCTTGGCACGACGATCGACCCGCCGGCAGCCACCACCTCGTCGGCCGCAGTGGACTGCCCGGTCGCGCTGTCGAGCACGATGCGCCACCCGAGCTCGTAGTCCTCGTCCGGAAGGGTGAACTCCAGATCACCGTAGTGCCCGTTGAAGCAGAGCAGGAACGAGTCGTCGAGGACCGGCTTCCCGCGACGGTTGGTGTCCGGGATGCCGTGTCCGTTGACGAATACCATGATCGCCTTGCCGAACGCGCTATCCCAGTCTTCGGCGGTCATCTCGTCGCCGCGCGGTGTCAGCCACGCGATGTCGCGACCCTCTCTGCCCTTGTCTCCGGGCACCGGTTTGCCGTCGAAGAATCGCCGCCGATGAAAGACCGGATGCTCCTCGCGAAGCCGTGACACATTGGCGACGAACTCGACCATCTCGTCATCCACGTCCGCCCAGTCAATCCAGCTGAGCGGGCTGTCCTGGCAGTAGGCGTTATTGTTGCCGTGCTGCGTCCGCCCGAGCTCGTCCCCGTGTGAGAGCATCGGAACTCCTTGTGACAGCAGCAAAGTAGCGATCAGTGCGCGGCGCCGCCGACGACGCAAGGTGAGTATGGCGGGGTCATCCGTCGTACCCTCGACGCCGCCGTTCCATGACCGGTTGTGGCTCTCGCCGTCCCTGTTGTCCTCGCCGTTGGCGGCGTTGTGCTTCTCGTTGTACGACACCAAGTCCACCAGAGTGAAGCCGTCGTGCGCGGTGACGAAGTTGATGCTGGCGGCCGGTCGTCGGCCGTTGTGGGCATAGAGATCTGCCGACCCAGTGAGCCGCGCCGCGAACTCGCCGAGCGTGGCCGACTCGCCGCGCCAGAAGTCCCGGACCGTGTCGCGGTACTTGCCGTTCCACTCTGTCCAGAGGCCGGGGAAGTTTCCAACCTGGTAGCCGCCGTCGCCGACGTCCCAGGGCTCGGCGATCAGCTTGACCTGGCTGACGACAGGATCCTGCTGGACGAGGTCGAAGAACGTCGACAGTCGGTCGACGTCGTGCAGTTCGCGGGCCAGCGTCGAGGCGAGATCAAAACGGAACCCGTCGACGTGCATCTCGGTCACCCAGTAGCGCAGCGAGTCCATGATCAACTGAAGGGCGTGCGGTTGGCGCGCGTTGAACGAGTTGCCGGTGCCGGTGTAGTCGGTGTAGATCCGCGGGTCCTGGTTGTCGAGCCGGTAGTACGCCGCGTTGTCGATCCCGCGGAAGCTCAGCGTCGGACCACGCTCGTTGCCTTCGGCGGTGTGGTTATAGACCACATCGAGGATGACCTCGATACCTTCGCGATGCAGCGCCTTGACCATCGATCTGAACTCGCGGACCTGGTCACCGAGGTCACCGGTGGAGGAGTAGCTGTTGTGCGGAGCGAAGAATCCGATGGTGTTGTAGCCCCAGTAGTTGCTCAGCCCCTCGGCGACCAGCCTTTCGTCCTGGATGAACTGGTGCACCGGCATGAGTTCGAGAGCAGTGACGCCGAGCTTCTTCAAATGCCGAATGATCGCAGGGTGCGCTACCGCGGCGTACGTCCCACGAATCTCCGGCGGGATCTCCGGGTGCGTAGCGGTGAGTCCTTTGACGTGCGCCTCGTAGATGACTGTCAAGTGGTACGGCGTCTCGGGCAGCCGATCGTTGCCCCAGTCGAAATATGGGCTGATGACGACTGACCGCATCGTGTGCGGTGCGGAGTCTGCCTCGTTGGCGACGTCGGGGTCGTCGGCGTCATACCCGAACAGCGACGGGTGCCAGTCAAGCTGTCCGTGGACCGCTTTGGCGTACGGATCGAGCAGCAGCTTCGCCGGGTTGCACCGCTTGCCAGCGGCCGGGTCATAGGGCCCATAGACGCGGTAGCCGTATTGCTGGCCAGGCGCAATTAGGGGGAGGTAGCAGTGCCAGATATAGCCGTCGACCTCCGGCATCGTGATGTTCTGCGCGGCACCATTCTCATCGAAGAGAACCAGCTCGACTCGATCCGCGGCCTCGCTGAACAGGCTGAAGTTCGTGCCGGCGCCGTCGTACGTCGCACCCAGCGGGTACGGCTTGCCTGGCCAGATCTCCATTGCGCCCCTTCGGCAGTCGACTTTGAATTCTCTCAGGCCCGGTCGATCCGTCTCATGCGGCCTGTCGGGTACGGCCCTGAGGTCCGTCGCGGATTGGTCGACTCCGGAAACTTGTCGGTGGGTCGACGTACGCTGTTGCGGTGCGCGCAAAGACTGATTTGATACCGACCGAAGGCAAGTTCGAGGTCATTAGCGAATACACACCGTCGGGTGACCAGCCGACGGCGATCGCCGAACTCGAAAAACGTATACGTGCCAATGAACAAGACATCGTACTGCTGGGTGCGACCGGCACCGGAAAGTCCGCGACCACCGCGTGGCTGATCGAGAAACTACAGCGTCCGACGCTTGTGATGGCCCATAACAAGACGCTCGCCGCGCAGCTGGCAAACGAGTTTCGAGAGCTGCTGCCCAACAACGCGGTCGAGTACTTCGTTTCCTACTACGACTACTACCAGCCTGAGGCCTACGTCCCGCAGACCGACACCTACATCGAAAAGGACTCCTCGGTCAACGAGGAGGTCGAACGGCTCCGCCACTCGGCCACTCGTAGCCTGCTGACGAGGCGCGATGTTGTCGTCGTTGCGACCGTGTCCTGCATCTATGGCCTCGGCACGCCGCAGGAGTACATCGATAGCAGCGTGCGGCTCAAGGTCGGGGAGGAGTACGACCGCGACCAGCTGCTGCGCCGGCTCGTCGACATGCGGTACGACCGCAACGACATCGCGTTCACCCGCGGCACGTTCCGCGTGCGAGGCGACACCATCGAGATCATCCCGGCGTACGAGGAGCTGGCACTACGGATCGAGATGTTCGGTGACGAGGTCGAGCGGCTCTATTTCCTGCACCCGCTGACCGGCGAGATTGTGCGCGAGGTCAAAGAGATGTTCGTATTCCCGGCGACGCATTACGCGGCCGGGTCCGAGGCGCTCGAGCGTGCGATCCGCGGCATTGAGTCGGAGCTCGAAACACAACTAGCGGTGCTGGAGAAGCAAAACAAGTTGCTCGAGGCGCAGCGGCTGCGGATGCGCACGTCGTACGACATCGAGATGATGCGCCAAGTTGGGTTCTGTTCAGGCATCGAGAACTACTCACGGCACCTCGACGGACGCGCGGCCGGTTCCGCGCCGTCCTGCCTGCTGGATTACTTCCCGGAGGACTTCCTGCTGGTGCTGGACGAGTCGCACGCCACCGTGCCGCAAATTGGCGCGATGTACGAGGGTGACATGTCGCGAAAGCGCACGCTTGTCGAGCACGGGTTCCGGTTGCCCAGTGCGATGGACAACCGGCCGCTGAAGTTCGAGGAGTTTAAGGACCGGGTTGGGCAGACGGTCTACCTGTCGGCCACGCCGGGCAAATACGAAATGGGCCTGGCTGGCGGGGAGTACGTCGAACAGGTCATCCGGCCGACCGGGCTCGTCGATCCCAAGGTCGTCGTCAAGTCGACCAAGGGTCAGATCGATGACCTGGTGCACGAGATCCGGACCCGCGCCGATCGTGACGAACGAGTACTCGTCACGACCCTCACCAAGAAGATGGCCGAGGACCTGACCGACTACCTGTTGGAGCTCGGCATCCGGGTGCGCTACCTGCATTCCGAGGTCGACACGCTGCGCCGAGTCGAGTTGCTACGTGAACTGCGCAAGGGCGACTACGACGTCCTCGTCGGCATCAACCTGCTGCGTGAGGGCCTCGACCTTCCGGAGGTGTCGCTGGTATCGATTCTGGACGCCGACAAGGAAGGCTTCCTGCGTTCGGGTACGTCGCTGATCCAGACGATTGGCCGCGCCGCCCGTAACGTCTCCGGCGAGGTGCACATGTACGCCGACGTCGTTACACCGTCGATGCGACAGGCGATCGAGGAGACGGACCGGCGTCGCGAGAAGCAGATCGCCTACAACGAGGAGCGTGGTCTCGATCCGCAGCCACTGCGCAAAAAGATCGTCGACATTCTCGATGACATCTACCGTGAGGCCGAGGACGAAATCTCGGTCGGCGGCAGCGGGCGGTCGCAGTCCCGTGGCAAGTCGACCGGTCGGGTTAGGCAAGGCGACAGCGCCGGCGTCATTCCGGCCGACGTGTCCTCGATGCCGCGCAACGACCTGGCGGACCTGATTGCCAAGCTGTCCGAGCAGATGCTCGCGGCCGCGCGTGAGCTGCAGTTCGAGCTCGCGGCTCGACTACGCGACGAGATCGGAGAGCTCAAGCGCGAACTCAAGGCGATGGACCGCGCCGGCATCTAGCCGCGCTCGGTCCGTCACGAAATCCCGCTCGGTCCGTCACTTACGAGTGGGGTGGCGGCCGGCGGCCTGGTCGTTAGCTGATCAGGCCGGCGGCGTACGCACCGACAGTGCCCGCTAGTTCGGTGATCTGTTCACGCACCCCCGCGTCAACGGCGCCGGTTATCACCACCGGTGCGGCGACCTGAGTCCATTCCATGCCCGTGGTGATCGCCTCGAGCGCGCGCAAGGCTCCGGAAGCGTCGAGGTTGGAGTGCAGCACGGCCGCGAACGGCAGCTTTCTCGTGGCGTCGAGGCACGGGTAGTAAATCTGGTCGAAGTAGTGCTTCATCGCGCCAGACAGATAGCCGATATTCACCGGCGTGAGCAGTACGAGACCGTCGGCCTCGAGCGTTTCGAGCGCCGACGCGACGAGGGCCGGACGGGCGATGACCTCAACGTCCGATAGCTCTTCGAGTTCTAATGCGGCCTTCGCGGCGTCCAGTACCTCGGATGTGGCCGGTGAGACGGTGTGATGAACGATGAGCAGTTTCGACACGAGTCCTCCTTCGCGGACACCCACGACCCTAGTCACGTAGACTCATCGCGCGGGCTCGTACACGAGCCTGTTGAAGGGGAGTATTCCTTTCGCATCGGATTCGTCAGCACGACTCGCTACCCGCGGGTCCGGGTTCGGTGGCTTCGCTCGTCGACTGAGACGGTAGGAGCGGAAGAGACCTTCGGTTTGTTTCGCCATCCACGATCGGTCCTCGCGGCCGACGGTTTGCGACTACCGAAAGATACTCATGACGCTCGCTGACAGCTTTGGCACCACGTCCGCCGTACTGGCCGAGACGAACCCCGCCACCCACGAACCGTTCTTTCCCTGGTGGGTTTGGCTGATCACGATCGGTGCCGTTCTCGGGTTGATGGCTATCGACCTGTTCGTGGTCGATCACAACCCGCACGAGGTCAAGACTTCCGAGGCGGCGAAATGGGTCGCCTTCTACGTGAGTCTCGCGGTGATCTTCGGGCTCGGCATGTGGCTGTTAGTCGACGGCACGCACAGCAAAGAGTTCTTCGCCGGATACATCACCGAATACTCGCTCAGCGTCGACAACCTATTTGTGTTCGTGTTGATCATGGCGACCTTCGCCGTACCGAAGATTCATCAGCACAAGGTGCTGCTGATCGGAATTCTGATCGCGCTCGTGCTGCGTACCGGGTTCATTGTCGCCGGCGCCGCGGTGATCTCGCGATTCCAGTGGGTTTTCTTCATTTTTGGTGCGTTCCTGATTTACACCGCCTGGAAGCTTGCCTTCCAAAAAGCGGATGACGACGAAGAGTTCAAAGAGAACAAGCTGATCAAGTGGACGCGTCGGGCGGTCCCGGTCACTGACGAGTATCACGGCGCGAAGAGCTTCGTCCGGTTGCATGGCAAGCGTTTCGTGACGCCGATGTTCATCGTGATGATCGCGATCGGCACGACGGATCTGCTGTTTGCGCTGGACTCGATTCCGGCGATCTTCGGCCTCACCGAAGAGCCGTACATCGTGTTCACGGCCAACGCGTTCGCACTCATGGGGCTACGGCAGCTCTACTTCCTGATCGGCGGCCTTCTCGACCGGCTTGTCTACCTTTCGATCGGGTTGGCCGTGATCCTCGGGTTCATCGGCGTCAAGCTGATCTTCGAGGCGATGAGTGCCGTTGGCGTGGGCTGGGCGCCGCATATCGGCATCGAGGTCTCGCTGGTGGTGATCATCGGCGTGCTCGTGATCACCACGGTCCTGAGTCTGCGCAAGTCGGCCAAGGACGCTAACGCTACCGACGCGTAAAACGACCCTCGCCCCGATCGCGCGACGATCGAAATTCTCTCGGTTTGTCGTAGTCACGTGAGACGGTCATCGGATGAACGAATCGTCTGAGGAACTCGAAGCATTGCAACTACTCCTCGACCGCAGTGCGGGCGGGGTCCGCCGGCATTTGACCGACATCGTTGAGCCGCAGCGGCGACTGTCGGCCGAGCAGCTCTGCGCTGACCTTCGGGGAGTTGTAGTGCTGAACGTCGCGACCGTCACCAAAAAGGGGGAGCCACGGCTGTCGGCCGTGGACGGGCATTTCCTGCACGGACACTGGTACTTCTCAACGTCGGGCAGCGCGGTGAAGGCGGGTCACCTGATGCGACGGCTGGCGGTCAGCGTCGGCTATACACCCCGCGACGGGTATGGCGTGTGGGCACACGGCGTGGCCCCACGATTGGCGGGAGACGATGCCGAGGGCATCGATCGCTATCTGTCGACCGTCTACGGACAGCCGCTGTCGGGGCTGGCCGATGAGATCGCGATCTACCGGGTGGATGCGCATTGGATGCTCGGCTTCGCAATGACGGCGGCCGAAACGACGCAGTTCGAGGCGACCTTGCCCGACCGTGATGCTCGGATCCCGGCCGCACTTGTGGCGCTCGGCTGAGACCAGCACGCACTCGCCGCTATAGGTCTCCCCGGCCGCCGAGCTCCGAGGCGAGTGCGCCTACCGGCTTGTGCCTGCCGCCGAGCCGATCGAACAATCGAGCACAGCGGATGACGCCGAGGTGGCTGTAGGCCTGCGGATGGTTACCCAGTGATCGCTCATTAACCGGGTCCCACTGCTCGGGCAGCAAACCGGTTGGGCCGGCGGTGTCCAGCAGCGCATCGAAAAGTTCGCGTGCCTCGCCGAGCCGGTTGGTGAGCAGCATGGACTCGATAAGCCATGTCGTACAGATATGGAATCCGCCTTCGTTACCGGGAAGCCCGTCGTCGAACAGATAGCGGTAGACAGTCGCGCCACTGCGTAGCTGCCGCTCGATCTCGGCGACTGTGGAGACGAACCGCTGGTCCATTGGGTCGAGCATCCCACTGAGTCCGACCCACAGCGCCGAAGCATCGACGTCGGTCTGCTCGTACGACGCGGTGAATGACCCGATTTCTTCGTTGTAGCCGCGGGAAAGTACGTCGACGCGAATCTCGTCACGGAGCTTGATCCACTCTTCGGGTACTTCCGTCCCCAGCTGGGTATTGACCGCAATTGCGCAGTCGACCGTCAGCCAGCCCTGGACTCGCGAGTAGACGTGGTTGCGCGGTCCGTCACGGATCTCCCAGATTCCGTGGTCCGGCTCGTGCCACCGGCGCTCGACCGCTACCACCATGTCGTCGAGTACCTCGACCTGCTCGGGGGTGAGCGCACCGTTGTGTTGGGCGACCCGACGGATCAGTGCGGCGACCGGCCCGAATACGTCGAGCTGGAGTTGTGTGTTGGCGGCGTTGCCGATGCGCACCGGCCGGCTCCCGGCGTACCCGGACAGCTCCTCGATCGACGCCTCGGGCGAGAGGTGGTTGCCGTAGATCGTGTACAGCGGATGGAGCCATTCAGGGCCGGCAGTGTTACGCAGTACGCCGACCAGCCAGTGCAAGAATGCCTCGGCTTCGCTGATCGACCCGAGATCCACGAGTGCGGAGGCGGTCATCGCCGCGTCCCGGATCCAGCAGTAGCGGTAGTCCCAGTTGCGTATACCGCCGATTGACTCCGGCAGCGACGTCGTGGCGGCAGCGAGTATCGCGCCGGTTTCGTTGTTGCACAGTGCTTTGAGGGTTAGCGCGCTGCGCGCGACCATGCCGCGAGCGACTGTTGGCAAGGTGAGCGCGTCCAGGAAGTCCTGCCACGGTTTGGCCGTCAACGCGCGCCGGGTCGGTTCGTCGGTGCTGTGTCCGCTCAGGTCGTCGGTGCCGCAGCGCAGCTCGAGGATGAGCGGCGCATCGCTGAGCGTGACCTCGGCGACGGCTGTGGTGTGCTGCGCATCGTCGACGAGATCCCACACAACGCCGGGGGAGCGCAGCACGATAGCCTCGTTGGTACCGAATACCCGGAGCCCGTCCTGCTGCCTCTGGATGCGTGCCGGGATCTGACCGAACTCCGGGCGCGGGGCGAACTCGATGCGTACGGTGCCCGAACCGTTGATCACCCGAACCAGGTCGGTTCGTCCCTGTTCGGTGTCACCGGCGAGATAGTCCACGATGCTGACGCCGGCGTACCGGGTCTCCAAGACCATCGAGTCGTCGAGGTAGCGCTGTCCGAGGAATGCCGCGTTGTTGCCCGGGACGATGCTGAAATGGCCGGCGCTTTCGCCGCCCACGAGATCGGCGAAGATGGCGGCCGAGTCGACCTGCGGATGGCATTGCCAGGTAACCCGCGCGCGAGAGGTCAGGAGCGCGTGGCTGCGTCCGTTGGCGAGCAGGCTGTGCCGTTCGATCGGTACGGCCTTGTTACCAAACAGCCAGCTCTCGCGCATTCCCACGAGCATTGCCAGGACCTGCGCAGCGGTGTGCGGATTGTCGATGCGGCAGCCGGCAAGCGTCTCGCCATCGCCGACCTTGATGCCGACGTCGGGGCCGCGCAGCCGTGCGAATCCCCTCTCGTCGGTGACATCATCACCAAGAAAGATCACCGCACTCGCGCCGGTTTGGTGACGGATCTTGTCCAGCGCGTAGCCCTTGTCCATCTCGACGACGGCGAACTCGACGACCGCCTTGCCGCGGGTGACTTGCAGGCCCGGTACACCGACGAGCTGGTTTTCGATCATCGCCTGGGCGCGGTCGCGGTCGCCCGCGGCAACGTTGCGGAAGTGCACCGCGGTGCTGGCCGGTTTCTCTTCGACTTGTACGCCGCCGATCTGCTCGGCGATTGCTCGTGCGCCGCTGGTGACATTCGCCAGCAGACGCCGCTGCTCGGGGGTGAGCCCGGCGGCGAAGCCCGCATCGAACTCCAGCCCGTGGCTGCCGACCAGGTGGACTTCTTCGGGTAGCCGGGACAGTACGGCGAGGTCGCGCAGCGACCGGCCGGAGATGACCGCGGCGGAGGTCTGTGGCAGTCCCGCCAGCCGGCGCATCGCGGTCGTCGACTCGGCGATCGGGCGAGCCTGCGAGGGGTCATTGACAATGGGCGCCATGGTGCCGTCGTAGTCGGAGGCGACGAGGAGGTGCGGCGTACGTGAGAGCGACACCAGTAGCCGCCGGATCTCGTCCGGTACGCCGGAGCCCTGTCCGTGCTGTGTCAGCGAGTCAATCACGATCGAGCCCCATCGGACTCGATCCCCATCGCTGCAAGGAAACTGCTGGCCCATTTGGCGACATCGTTTCGCTGGACCTGGCGGCGCATCGCGGCCATTCGGCGCTGGTTCTCCGTTGCGCTTATCGTGAGTGCGGTCATGAACTTCTGCTTCATTCCTTCTACGTCGTACGGGTTAACGAGGTACGCCTGCCGCAGCTCGCGGGCAGCGCCGGCGAACTCGGAGAGGACCAATGCGCCGTGGTTGTGGTTTCGGGAGGCTACGTACTCCTTGGCGACGAGGTTCATGCCGTCTCGCAGTGGCGTGACGACCATGACATCGGCGGCTAGATACAGCGCGGACAGCTCCTCGCGGTCGACAGAACGGTGGATATAGTGCACTGCAGGTACGCCGACGTTCGCGTAGGTGCCGTTGATCCGGCCTACCCGACGTTCGATGTCCTCACGCAGCACGCGATACTGTTCCACGCGTTCGCGGCTTGGGGTGGCGACTTGGACCATCACCACATCCGGCACTTTGATCTGGCCCGCCTCGAGCAGCTCCTCGAACGCCTCAAGCCGGTTCGCGATTCCCTTGGTGTAGTCAAGCCGATCCACACCGAGCAAGATCTTGTTGGGGTGCCCGAGGTCGGCTCGAATTCTCTCGGCGCGAGCGCGGACGGACGGTTTGTTGGCCAGCGCGCTGAAGGCGGCGGTATCTATGGAGATCGGAAAGGCACTGGCGTGCACCGTCCGCTCGCCGATGGTCACCGAGTTGCCCTGCGGCTTGAAGCCCAACAGCTCGCGGCACAGCCGAATGAAGTTGGCGGCACCTCCTGGCAGCTGAAAGCCGATCAGATCGGCGCCGAGCAGGCCACGCAGGATTTCCTTGCGCCACGGGATCTGCGCAAACAACTCTCTTGGCGGGAACGGAATATGTAAGAAGAATCCAATTTTTACGTCGGGGCGTAGTTGACGCAGCATCGCCGGTACGAGCTGCAACTGATAGTCGTTGACCCACACGAACGCACCCGGGGCGGCTCTTTTCGCTGCGGCTTCGGCGAACCGTTGGTTGACTTCGTAGTACGTGTTCCACCATCCGCGGTTGTACTCCGCGGGCACGACGGAGTCGTGGTAGACCGGCCACAGCGTCGAGTTGGAGAAGCCTTCGTAGTAGTTGGTGATGTCTGTCCCGGACAGCGCGACCGGATGTAGGAGCATGCCGTCGTTCTCGAACGGTTCGGGGGCGTCCCCCTCCGCGCCGGACCAGCCGATCCACGCGCCCTTGTGCTCCCGCATGAACGGTTCGAGCGCGGTTACCAGCCCTCCGGGGCTGCGCCGCCAGCTCGTGTTCCCCTTGTCGTCAATGACGCGGTCGATTGGTAGCCGGTTGGCGACGACCACGAACTGGCTGCCGGAGGGGCCATCGTCGTCCGAGTATCTAGTCACTGCTGGTCCCTTACCTAGGTTGTGCGTCCTACGTCGTCAAGAGTGGCACTACTCGCTCAGCCTCGCACGGGTAGGGACGCTGTTTCGTCGGGCCGGTCAATCCGAGATGGTTACCGGACCATGCTGCTCCACTTCGCGCCCACCTCGGCCTACCCTTCGGCGAATGGATACTCCTCGCTGGTGCTGTGGTAGCGGCGAGAGGCGTTGATGACGCGACGGACGATGGACAGGGCTTTTCGCAGGTCCTTTTCACCGATGTCGTCGGCGACCGCGTTCGCCCACGCGTGCTGTGCGGCGCTGAGCCCGGACAGCACGGTCCGTCCCTGTTCGGTGGCGCGGAGCAGTTTTGCGCGGCGGTGGGCAGGATTGGGGATGTATGTGGCCCAACCCTTTTCGACAAGAATGTTGGCCACGCGTTGCACGCTCTGGCGTGCCAGTCCGAGGCCGACGCGGCGAGCGATCTCGGCGACCGGTAACGGCTGGTCCAGGGTGGCTCCCAGCACTTGCCACCATGCGGGGGTCAGTCCGACCGGACGAGTCATGGTCTCGGCGGCGGCGAGGAACTCTCCGTTGCGCTCGAAGACGGGACGCACCAATTCGGTGAGCACATCACCACCGGGCGTGCGAGGCGCTCCTGATGTACCCGAACTCGATCCGATCGGATCGTGAAAGGTGGACTTTGGCTGACCTGTGGTCACTCCTCAGCCGTCCGCTCTGACCAGTGCATCGTAGTAACGGCGCTCTCCGGTGGTGTAGAGGCCATGCCAGGCGTCAATCACCGAGCTTGGGAAGAACTCGAGGCGGCGGAAGATCGCGGTAGCGAAGTCGACCGACGCCGTGGCGGGAGCGGTGATAAGTCCCTCAGCGTCGACGACCCGCTCCTGACGGTAGTGGGCCGCACCGGCGTAGTCGGAGGCTTGCAGGAACTCGGGCGCGTTGGAGGTGTGCGGGCGATGGTCCAGTAGCCCAGCGCGAGCAAGACCGTAGGTTGCCCCGCAGATCGCCGCGACCGTCTTGTTCTCGTGAACCAGCGTGGTGGCCAGGTTGAGTACACGTTGGTGCCCGGTTGTCCAGGTGTTGGCGCCGGGAAGCACGAGAAGGGCAATCCCCTCGACGTCCACCGCGCCCAGGTCGTCATCGGGGATCAGGTGTAAGCCACCGAGGGTGACGACTTGTTCTTGGCGGTCGGCGATTATGCGCAGACGCCAGCGGCCTGGCTGCTGGTCGATCGCCATCGACAGCCCGGCGGTCAAGTAGCCGTACTCCCAGTCGGAGGATTGGGTCTTCGAGGCTGCTTACAGCTTCGAGGCATCCACCAGCACTTGGACGGCACCTGGATGTCCGGTGACCGTGATCCCTTCAACATCTTCGACAGATGCTCCACCGATGATGACGGCTTTCCACGCCCTTGTGGTGCTGCGCACTTCGGCATCCGCCACGTTGGTGGTAATCGTTTTTGTGATGGTTGACCCGTGGGCCGTCATTGCAGCCAGGTATTCCACCGGCTCCCGGTCGGTACTGCGCGAGTCGATCAGTTTCAGCGTGACCAGTCGGCTTGATTCACCTTTGGCTAGTGGACGGGCGTGCGCTCTCATGGCCAGGACGAGGGCGTCGGGGCTCATGTCCGCTTCAAGGGGCAGGCGTGGCGATTGGACGGCCCACTGCGACAGTGCGGTATTGACCTGTTCTAAGCCGCGGCCCCAGTCGGTGAGGTCGTAGACCAGCACCCGCGCTGGTTTGGGCAACGTGCGGCGCACGACGATGCCGGCACCCTCAAGATCGTGCAGGCGCTGGGAGAGGGGAGCGGGACTGATTCCGGGGATGTCGCGTTGGATGTCGACGAAGCGTTTGGGCCCTAAGAGCAACTCCCTGACCACGATGAGGGCCCATCGCTCACCGATGAGGTCGAGGGCGTGCGCCGAAGCGCACCCGTCGTTGTAGGAACCATAAGACCTTCTCGCCGCCATACCTTCAGCATACTACTTGCCAAGTAGTGGCCACTATTGTTTCAATAGCGTCATGACGAGTCGACTCAGTTCCGCTATCTGGCCGGTAGTCCATGATGAGCGTGTGGCATTGATCTGCGATCTTGACCCGCTGGCGGCTGCGCAGTGGCGTACCCCGTCGCTGTGTCCCGGCTGGGATATCCACGATGTGTTGGCACACCTCCTCGACTCGGCTAAGACCACCCGTTTAGGTTTCGTGGGTCGCATGGTGGCTGCCCGCTTTAATTTCGATCGCGACAACGCCGCGGGGATCACGCGGGAGAAGGCGGCAGACCCTGAAGACACGGTGGCGCAGTTCAGAGCGGTGCAGCGGCGCACCGCGACGCCTCCAGCTGCATTGGCAACTCGCTTGGTGGAGGCTTTCGTGCACGGCGAGGATATTCGCCGCCCGCTCAAGATCAGCCGTGACTACCCGCCTGTGCATGTCGCGCAGGCGCTGACCTATCAGGTGAGGACGAGCGTCAAGATGGGCGGCGGCAAGGAGCGGGCGCACGGCTGGCGCCTGGCCGCGTCCGATACGGCCTTCGAGTGCGGCGCGGGTCCGCTGGTTCGCGGTCGGGCCATTACGCTGCTGCTCGCCGTCTCGGGCAGACGCGTGGACCCCTCCGAACTCACCGGGCCAGGCGCCCGCACCTTTGTCACGGCAATCGGCGAGGGATCATGACAGTCACTGCATCCCAGCTCAGCCACTCGATAGATGGCACCGTCAGGGCCGCGATCATCGGAGCAATCGCGTTACCAGCCGCGCTCGCGCCATTCGGCGAGGTGCGGGCGTTCGGCGCCGAGGGTCGTGTCGTCGCCGTGTCCGGGATAGACGTGCGTGTCGTCCGGGAGCACGGCGAAGATCCGCTGCTCGAGATCGCTGAGCAGTGACTCGAAGTCCTCCGCTGCCCACGTGCGACCGGGGCCACCCGGAAAGAGACTGTCGCCAGTAAACAGGTGCCCCTCACCCTGGGGGTCGCGCCAGTAGAGTGCAACGCTGCCCGGCGTGTGGCCGCGCAGATGGATCGCGCTGAGTTCGACGTCCCCGACGCGCACCGTGTCCTCGTGCTCGACCGGGTCGGATGGGATCGGCAGCTCCGGTGCATCTTTCGGGTGTGCCAATGCGATCGCACCGGTGACGCCGACCACCATGCTGAGACCCTCGGTGTGATCCTTGTGCCGGTGGGTGGTCACCACGGTGGACAGGATTCCGTTGCCTAGCCGCTCGCGTACCAGGTCGAGCAGCCGTTCGGGTTCGTTGGCCGCGTCGACCATCAGTCCGTCTCCGGTCGAGATACATCGCAGTAGGTACGCGTTGTTGTCCATCGGCCCTACCGACGCCTTCGTGATCTCGAGGGCGGACGTACGGCGTACCGCTGAGGTGCCCCCTGCGTCGACGTGCCCGGTGTACTGGTCTTCCGTGCCCATGTGCGCTCCCGAATTGTGGTTCAAAGGTGAGGCGTGCCGGCCCGCCCGACCGCCCAGACATCACCTTATGTGGCGCAACCGTCGAACCGAAATTTGCACGCGGCCGGAAACTGTCAGTGGTGGTGCGTAGGCTCGAATATATGGATCGGCTGCTCATTCGCGGTGCCCGCGAGCACAACCTCAAAGACGTACATCTAGACCTCCCGCGTGACAGTCTCATCTGTTTCACGGGGCTATCCGGGTCAGGTAAGTCCAGCCTCGCCTTCGACACCATATTCGCCGAAGGGCAGCGCCGGTACGTCGAGTCGTTGTCGGCGTACGCCCGCCAGTTCCTCGGTCAGATGGACAAACCGGACGTCGACTTCATTGAGGGCCTGTCGCCGGCCGTTTCGATCGACCAGAAATCGACCAACCGCAACCCGCGCTCGACCGTCGGCACCATCACCGAGGTGTACGACTACCTGCGACTGCTGTTCGCGCGCGCCGGTACGCCGCACTGCCCGATCTGCGACGAGGTCATCGCCCGGCAGACCCCGCAGCAGATCGTCGACCAGGTCATGGAGCTGCCGGAGGGCACTCGTTTCCAGGTCCTAGCGCCGGTGATCCGCGGCCGCAAGGGCGAATACCTCGACCTGTTCTCCTCGTTGCAGGGGCAGGGCTTCTCGCGAGCCCGGATCGACGGCGTCATCTACCCGCTGATCGAGGCGCCGACCCTCAAGAAGCAGGAGAAGCATGATATCGAGGTGGTCGTCGACCGGCTCTCGGTCAAGGACAGCTCCAAGCGCAGACTGACCGACTCGGTCGAGACCGCGCTGGGGCTGGCTTCAGGTCTGGTAGTCATCGACCGCGTCGACCTGCCCGAGGATGATCAGCATCGCGAGCGCAGGTTCTCCGAACGACTGGCCTGTCCCAACGGTCATCCCCTTGGCATCGAGGAGCTGGAGCCCCGGTCGTTCTCGTTCAATGGGCCGTACGGCGCCTGCCCCGAGTGCACCGGGCTCGGATTCCGCAAGGAGGTCGACCCCGAGCTGGTCGTCCCGGACCCCGCCAAGTCGATCAATGACGGCGCGATCGCGCCGTGGGCGATGGCCGGCCAAAATAGCGAATACTTCCAGCATCTGTTGCGTTCGCTCGCCGAGCAACTCGAATTCTCGATGGACGCTTCGTGGGAGTCGTTGCCGCGTACCGTGCAAAAGGCGATCCTCAACGGCAGTAACGACAAGGTGCATGTCAAGTTCCGCAGCCGCTACGGCCGGCAACGTTCCTACTACGCCAACTTCGAGGGCGTGCTGCCGTTCCTCGAACGCCGTCATAACGAAACCGAGTCCGAGTGGTCGCGTGAGCGTTACGAAGGGTTCATGCGTGACGTCCCGTGTCCGGTCTGCAAAGGCACCAGGCTCAAGCCAGAAATTCTCGCGGTGCGGCTTGGCGGACGGTCGATCGCCGAGGTCACGGAGATGTCGATCGGGGACTGTAATGCATTCCTCGGGGCGCTGACCCTGGACCAGCGCGCGGCGATGATCGCCTCGCGAGTACTCAAAGAGGTCCACGCCCGGCTGGGGTTCCTGGTCGACGTCGGCCTCGACTACCTGTCCCTCGACCGGCCGGCCGCGACGCTCGCCGGTGGCGAGGCTCAGCGCATCCGGCTGGCCACCCAGATCGGCTCCGGCCTCGTCGGCGTGCTCTACGTCCTCGACGAACCGTCGATCGGGCTGCATCAGCGCGATAACCACCGCCTCATCGAGACGTTGATCCGGCTGCGCGATCTGGGCAACACGCTGATCGTGGTCGAACACGACGAGGACACCATCCGGGCCTCCGACTGGGTCGTGGATATCGGTCCGGGCGCCGGCGAGCATGGTGGTCACGTCGTCGTGTCTGGCACGGTCGACGACCTCCTCAAGAGCAAGGAGAGCAGCACCGGCGCTTACCTATCGGGGCGGCTCAGGCTGGAAATCCCTAAGGCCCGACGGGTACCCAATCCCGAACGTGCCATCACGGTGCACGGCGCGCGCGAAAACAACCTCAAGAACATCGACGTGACCTTCCCGCTCGGCTGCCTCGTAGCGGTCACGGGCGTGTCCGGCTCTGGCAAGTCGACCCTGGTCAACGATATCCTCTACTCGGTCATGGCCAACGTGGCTAACAAGGCGCGGCTAGTTCCCGGGCGGCACACGCGAGTCAGCGGGCTTGAGCTGATCGACAAAGTCGTCGGCGTCGACCAGTCGCCGATCGGCCGCACGCCGCGCTCCAACGCGGCCACGTACACCGGTGTCTTCGATCACGTGCGCAAGCTGTTCGCGCAGACCAACGAAGCGAAGATACGCGGCTACCAGCCGGGCCGTTTCTCGTTCAACATCAAGGGCGGTCGCTGCGAAAACTGTGCCGGCGACGGCACGATCAAGATCGAGATGAACTTCCTGCCCGACGTCTACGTCCCGTGCGAGGTCTGTCACGGCGCACGCTACAACCGCGAGACGCTCGAGGTGCACTACAAAGGCAAGACGATCGCCGAGGTGCTCGACATGCCGATCGAGGAGGCCGCCGAGTTCTTCGAGGCTATACCTGCGATCAGCCGGCACCTGGTCACATTGGTCGACGTCGGTCTGGGCTATGTCCGGCTTGGCCAGCCGGCGCCGACGCTGTCCGGTGGCGAGGCGCAGCGGGTCAAGCTCGCCTCGGAACTGCAACGCCGATCGACCGGCCGCACCGTCTATGTGCTCGACGAGCCGACCACGGGCCTGCACTTCGAGGACATCCGCAAGTTGCTCAAGGTGATGGACGGATTGGTTGAGAAAGGCAACACGGTCATCGTCATCGAGCACAATCTCGATGTCATTAAGACCGCAGACTGGCTCATCGACATGGGCCCCGAAGGCGGTTCGGGCGGCGGCCAGGTGGTGGCCACCGGTACCCCGGAAGACATCGCGCGAGCGGATGGCAGCCACACCGGCTCGTTCCTCAAGCATATGGTGCTGGACCGAGCACACCCGACCAGCAAACCGGTCACGGCGAAGGCGCGTCCGCTGACCTATCAAGAAAACAAAGAGGCTAAACAGGCCGCGGCGGCCGAGGAACGCAAGGCCAAACGCGCGGCCGCGCGAGATGCGAAAAAGGCCGAAGCCGACGAGGCGAAGAAGGTCGCGGCCGCGACGTCCGACGTACCCAAAAAGGTGACCAAGGCGCCCGCCAAGAAGGCGGCTAAAAAGGCGCCCACGACGACCCGGCGGGCGACTGCCAAGAAAACCGTGAAGGCGCGCGCATGAGGACGTCGGGAAGCAGCAGACTCAGCATCCAGCGGTGGCCAGGGTGAAGCGGCATCACCGTGCACGGAGCACGGCGGCGACAGCGACGACATCGTAGGCTGAAACTGTGACTACGCCGTACCGAAGTTCCGACTAGATGGCCGCCCCAGCCTCCTACCGTCCGGCACCGGGGACGATCCCCGACGAGCCGGGCGTCTATCGCTTCTACGACCAGCATGGGCGGGTCATCTACGTCGGCAAGGCCAAAAGTCTGCGTTCGCGGCTCTCGTCGTACTTCCAGGACATCACGGCGCTGCACATTCGCACCCAGCAGATGGTGCGGGCCGGCGCCCGCGTCGACTGGACCGTGGTTAACACCGAGGTCGAGGCGCTGCAGCTCGAGTACTCCTGGATCAAGGAGTTCGACCCGCGGTTCAACGTCCGCTACCGCGACGACAAAAGCTATCCGAGTCTGGCCGTCACTCTGAACGAGGAATACCCGCGGCTGCTGGTAATGCGTGGCCCGAAACGCAAAGGGGTCCGCTACTTCGGCCCCTACGCCCATGCCTGGGCGATCCGCGAGACGCTGGACTTGCTGACCAGAGTGTTCCCGGCGCGCACCTGCTCCAAGGGCGTGTTCAAACGGCACGGCCAGATGGGCCGGCCATGCCTACTGGGCTATATCGACAAGTGCTCGGCGCCATGCGTCGGGCGAGTGAGCGCGGAAGAGCATCGCGCGATCGTCGATGACTTCTGCGACTTCATGGCCGGTAAGACCGATCGGTTCATCAAACGCCTCGAACGCAGGATGTCTGAGGCCTCGGATAGCCTGGAGTTCGAGAAGGCGGCGCGGCTGCGCGACGATTTGTCAGCGATGAACCGGGCGATGGAGAAAAATGCGATAGTCCTGCCGGACGGAACAGACTGCGACATACTCGCCTTTACACAGGATGAGCTGGAGGCGTCTGTGCAGGTGTTCCACGTACGCGGTGGGCGCGTCCGCGGACGGCGTGGCTGGATCGTCGACAAGGTCGAAGATGTCACCACTGCCGACCTCGTCGACCGTTATCTCGTCCAGATCTACGATCCCGACGCGGAGGACACCGCGCCGCTAATGTCCTTGGTGCCTCGGGAAATTTTGGTGCCCGAACTACCGGTCGACCTGGCCGCGCATGAGTCACGACTGAGCGCGCTTCGTGGGTCCAACGTGTCGATCAGGATCCCGCAGCGAGGCGACAAACGGACGCTCATGCAGACCGTAGAACGCAACGCCGCCGAGGCATTCACGCAGCATCGGCTCCGCCGGGCGAGCGATCTGACCGCCCGGTCGGCGGCGCTGGCTCAACTGCAAGAGTCGCTGGGCCTCGACGAAGCGCCGTTGCGGATCGAGTGCATCGACGTCTCGCACGTTCAGGGCACCAACGTGGTCGCCAGCATGGTTGTCTTTGAGGACGGTCTGGCTCGCAAGAGTGAATACCGGCGGTTCGCGATCAAAGGCGCGCAGCGCGACGGCGAGTCCCTGCGCGTCGACGAGGTACGCCGCGGCGAAGGCGTCGACGACACCGCCTCGGTGCATGAAGTGGTCACCCGGCGATTCGCTCGCTATCTCGAAGCCAAGCAGCACGGCCCGGACGAAGAGGACGGAAAACCCCGCAGGTTCGCCTATCCGCCAAACCTTTTCGTCGTCGACGGTGGTGCCCCACAGGTAGGCGCGGCTGCCAACGCCCTCAACGAGCTCGGCATCACCGACATTTCCGTCATCGGGCTCGCAAAGCGCCTCGAAGAAGTCTGGGTGCCGGACGAGGAAGACCCGATCATCCTGCCGCGCAACAGCGAGGCGCTCTATCTGCTTCAACGCGTCCGCGACGAGGCGCACCGATTCGCGATCACGTTCCACCGCCAAAAGCGCGGGAAGGCGATGGTGGCGAGCCTGCTGGACGGCATACCCGGACTCGGCGAGACCCGGCGGCGGACGCTACTGGCTAAGTTCGGCAGCGTTCGCAAGCTGCGTACCCTGACGGTTGAGCAGATCACCGAGATCGACGGGATCGGCCAGGTGACGGCGCAGTCGATCTACGCGGCACTGCACGACGCGGAAGCGCCGCCGATGGGGGCGGTCGATCCGCTGACCGGGGAGCTGCTTGAGCCGGACGACGTACCTCAATCCAGCGATCAATCCAAGCCACTGGGGGAGTCCCAATGACGAGTGCACAAAAGCCCGATGTCCCGCCGATCAAAGTCGTGTTGATCACCGGACTGTCCGGTGCCGGTCGCAGCACAGCCGCACGGGTTCTTGAAGATCTTGGCTACTACGTGGTCGATAACCTTCCGCCGGCGTTGATTCCCAACATCGTCGACCTTGGCGCGGTGTCCGCGCGCGCGATCTCCAAGCTCGCGATCGTCACCGACGTGCGCAGCCGGACGTTTTTCGACCGGCTCGATGATGTACTGAAAAAGGTCGAGGACGAGGGCATCCGACCGACCGTCGTCTTCCTCGATGCCACCGACGACGTACTTGTACGTCGCTACGAGAGCGTGCGCCGGGCGCACCCGTTGCAGGGTGACGGGCGGATCATAGACGGGATCGCTGAGGAGCGCGAGTTGCTCAAATCGGTCCGGACTGCGGCCGACGTCTATCTCGACACGTCGAACCGCTCGGTGCACGACCTGCGCCGCAAGTTGGAGGAGACCTTCGACGAAGACCTGTCCGGGGCACTGAAGGCGACGGTAATGTCGTTTGGCTACAAGTACGGCATACCCCTCGACGCCGACGTCGTCTTCGACGCGCGGTTTCTTCCCAATCCGCACTGGGTACCGGAACTCCGCCCGCTCACCGGCCAAGACAAATCGGTCAGCGACTTCGTGCTCGGCAACGACACGGCGCGGCTGGCGCTCGATCAGTTCGAGTCACTTATCCACACCATCAGCGGCGGCTACCGCCGGGAGGGCAAGCGCTACTTCACCGTGGCCATCGGCTGCACGGGTGGAAAGCACCGGTCGGTCGCGATTGCCGAAGAGTTCGCGCGCCGGCTCGGCTCCGACGACATCCAGACCAGGATCGACCACCGCGACGTAGGAAATGAGTGATGGGCCTCAACCATCCCGAACGTGAGGTAATCAACCGGGTCGTAGCCCTCGGCGGTGGGCATGGTCTGGCCGCCACGCTGCGGGCGCTACGACTGATTGCGACCGATATCACCGCCGTCGTCACCGTCGCCGACGACGGCGGCTCAAGCGGCCGAATTCGCCGCGAGCTCCCGGTGCTGCCACCCGGTGACTTGCGGATGGCCATCGCGGCTCTGGCAGGGACGCACGATGCGCATCGAGTGTTCGCAGAGCTTCTGCAGCACCGGTTCGGCGGAGAAGGCGCGTTGGCTGGCCATAACGTCGGAAACCTGCTCATCACAGGTCTCACCGAGGTGCTCGGCGACGACCCGCTCGAGGCGTTGCGCCTGGTCGGAAACGTCGCCGGCGCCGTCGGCCGGGTGCTGCCGATGTCGCCGCGCCCGTTGGAGATCGCCGCGCTCGTCAGCGGTATTGACCCGGCACACCCCAGTGACAGTCGTCGCATTCGCGGCCAGGTCGCTGTCGCCACAACCCCCGGTCGGGTGCAGTCTGTGCAGCTCCTTCCGGTCGACCCGCCGGCCTGCCGCGAAGCATGTATCGCCATTGGACAGGCCGACGTCGTCATACTCGGCCCCGGTTCCTGGTTCACCTCGGTGATCCCGCACCTAATGGTTCCGGACCTGCGGCGCGCGATGGAGGCATCACCGGCAAAGCGACTCGTTGCGCTCAACCTCGCGCAACAACCGGGGGAGACCGACAATTTCTCGCCCGCCGAGCTACTCGCCGCGCTCTGCTCGCACGCGCCAAGCTTACGGATCGACGGCGTGATTGCCGATCCCGAGGCGATCCTCGACCTGCGTGAGCTGGAACGAGAGTGCGATGCGATAGGTGCGCGGCTGCTGGTGGAGCCCATTGCGTCGGCCTCTTCGCGGTTCGAGCACGACCCGGGCCGGTACGCCGATGTGATCGCCTCGGCCGTCGAACAGGTCACCTAACCAGACAACGACGTGACGGTGCTTGCCATACAAGGCACAATCTGAGGAGTAATTGCACCGACGAACTTGAGGGCCCCACATGGCGATGACAGCGGACGTAAAAGCAGAACTGAGTCGAGTGGAAGTACGCAAGACCTGCTGCCGCCGCGCCGAGGTTGCCACTATGCTGCGCCTCGCAGGTGGGCTTCACCTGGTCGGCGGCCGGATCGTCATCGAGGCAGAACTCGATACTGGCTCCGTTGCGCGACGGCTGCACCGCAACATCTCCGACCTGTTCGGGCTGAGCCCGGACATCCAGATGATGAGCGGCGGCAATTTGCGCAAGAACAGCCGATTTTTGGTCCGCGTCAGCAAGGACGGCGACGGCCTGGCCCGCCAGACCGGTCTTGTCGACCTCCGTGGACGACCCGTCCGCGGACTGCCGCCCGCCGTCGTCGCCGGCGGGACGTGCGACTCGGAGTCAGCCTGGCGAGGGGCGTTTCTCGCGCACGGGTCGCTCACCGAGCCCGGCCGCTCATCGTCGCTGGAGATCACCTGTCCTGGCAATGAAACCGCACTCGCACTCGTTGGTGCCGCCCGCCGGCTCGGGATCAGCACCAAGGCTCGCGAAGTGCGCGGCGCCGACCGGGTAGTGATCCGCGATGGCGACGCGATCGCCGCGATGCTCACCAGAATCGGCGCGCACGAGTCGGTCCTTGCATGGGAAGAACGCCGGATGCGCCGGGAGATCCGCTCCAGCGCCAACCGGCTCGCCAACTTCGACGACGCCAACCTGCGCCGCTCGGCTCGCGCGGCGGTCGCGGCCAGCGCCCGCGTCGAACGGGCCATGGAGATCCTCGGTGACGACGTACCGGATCACCTGGTCTTTGCTGGTCGACTCCGACTCGAACACCGCCAGGCCTCACTGGAGGAGCTGGGCCAGCTCGCCGATCCGCCGATGACCAAAGATGCGGTGGCCGGTCGAATCCGGCGGCTCCTCGCCCTCGCCGACAAGCGTGCGCACGATGACGGCGTACCGGACACGGAGTCGGTCGTCACCGACGACATGCTCAATTGAGCCCAGCCGGACCCGGTGAGCGGACCCAAATCCGGGCTCGGCAGCAGGTGCCTTGAGAGCGTCCCGCGCACGAACGGGTGCCCCGCAAGCGGACTTGCACGCCGGCCAGGACGCGAACGTGCCGTGCAAGCGGACTTGCCCGGCCGATACCGAGCGTGCGTTACGGCCGGGCGATGGACGGCGATGCATAAGCAACAGACGCAGCGTGCCCAAGTCCCGGATCGACGTAACGCGGATGTGTGATCCTTAGCGACGGGGTGCTCGGGGCTAACCGATGAGCGGTAGAATCGCCGGACTGACATTCTGCGCGTGACGTGCTCGGTTTCCTTGTGTGCGGACGCGGACAACCTCCGGGAGTTTTCGAAGTGACGATTCGTGTTGGCATCAACGGCTTCGGCCGCATTGGCCGTAACTTCTATCGGGCCGTCGTCGCCAGTGGCGCTGATATCCAGATCGTCGGGGTCAATGACCTGACGGACAACGCCACACTGGCGCACCTCCTCAAGTACGACTCGATCCTGGGTCGTTTCGACGGCGAGGTGTCGTCAACCGACACCGAGATCACCGCGGGCGGTAACACCTTCAAGGCATTCGCCGAGCGTGACCCGGCGGCACTGCCTTGGGGCGAGATCGGCGCGGACGTCGTCGTCGAGTCGACCGGCATCTTCACGGACGCGACGAAGGCCAAGGTGCACCTCGCGGGGGGTGCGAAGAAGGTTGTCATCTCCGCTCCGGCGAAAAATGAAGACATCACGATCGTGATGGGTGTCAACGACGGCGACTACGACCCGCAGAACCATCACATCGTCTCCAACGCGTCATGCACGACTAACTGCCTCGCGCCGATGGCGAAGGTGCTCCACGAGACGTTCGTCATCAAACAGGGCCTGATGACCACGATCCACGCTTACACGGCCGACCAGAACCTCCAGGACGGTCCGCACAAGGACCTGCGCCGCGCACGCGCCGCTGCGCTCAACATCGTGCCGACCTCGACCGGTGCGGCGAAGGCTATCGCGCTCGTGCTGCCGGAGCTCAAGGGCAAACTCGACGGCTTCGCGCTGCGGGTGCCGGTACCCACCGGATCGGCGACCGACCTGACCGTCAACGTCGGGCGAGAGACCTCGGCCGAGGAAGTCAACGCCGCGATGAAGTCCGCCGCCGAGGGCCACCTCAAGGGCTACCTCAAGTACACCGAGGACGAGATCGTCTCTTCGGACATCGTCACTGACCCCTCGTCGTGCGTCTTCGACGCGGGCCTGACCAAGGTCATCGGTGACCAGGTCAAGGTCGTGGGTTGGTACGACAACGAGTGGGGCTACAGCAACCGCCTCGTCGACCTGACCCGGGTTGTCGGTCAGTCGCTTTAATCTCAGTTCGGTTGATGCCTCACATGCGTCGTACTCGTGGGTATGACGCATGTGAGGCATCTACCTCTATCTGACAGGAATTGTCTGCATCGTGAAAAACTTGGATGACCTCGTCAGTGCCGGGATCGCCGGCCGCAAAATACTTGTACGAGCCGACCTCAACGTGCCTCTCGACGGTACGACGATCACCGACAAAGGTCGCATTGTGGCGACCGTCCCGACAATCCGGAGGCTGACCGAGGCCGGCGCGCAGGTCGTCGTCACGGCGCATCTGGGTCGACCGAAAGGGGAGCCCGACCCGAAATACTCCCTCGCCCCGGCCGCTGCCGCGCTCGGTGAGCTACTTGGCAGCAGTGTCACCTTGGCCGGTGATGTCGTTGGCGAGTCGGCGAAGTCGGCGGTCGCGGGTATGAGCAACGGCGAGGTCGTGGTGCTTGAAAACATCCGCTTCGACCCGCGCGAGACCAGCAAGGACGAGGCCGTGCGGCGCGCATTGGCCGCGGATCTGGTCAGCCTCGTTGGCTCCGATGCCGCGTTCGTCTCCGAAGGATTCGGAGTCGTGCACCGTGCACAGGCCTCGGTGTACGACGTGGCCAAGCTACTTCCGGCGTACGCCGGTGGCCTGGTCGAGCAGGAGGTCGCCGTACTCAAGCGACTGACCGAGTCACCGCAACGTCCGTACGTCGTTGTCCTCGGCGGCAGCAAGGTCTCGGACAAGCTCGCTGTCATCGAGTCACTTCTTCCGCGGGTCGACCAGCTTCTGGTTGGCGGCGGGATGTGCTTCAGTTTCCTTGCCGCGCAGGGAAAGCAGACCGGCTCATCTCTGTTGGAGAAGGACCAGATCGACGTCTGTAAGAAGCTGCTTGTCGACGCAGGCGACAAGATCGTGCTGCCGGTCGACATTGTCTGCGCGCCGGAGTTCAAGGCCGACTCACCCCCCACGGTGTACGCCGCCGATGAGATACCGCAGGACCAGATGGGCCTGGACGTGGGCCCACAAACCGTGGCTCTGTTCGCGGCGAAGATCGCTGCGGCGCAGACGATCTTCTGGAACGGCCCGATGGGCGTGTTCGAGATGCCGGCCTTCGCGGCTGGCACGCAGGGCGTCGCGACCTCGATCGCGCAGTCGTCGGCGTACTCCGTCGTTGGCGGCGGCGACTCGGCGGCGGCGGTCCGCGCTCTTGACGTACCTGAAGACAAGTTTTCGCACATCTCGACCGGTGGCGGCGCGTCACTGGAGTTCCTTGAGGGCAAGGAACTGCCCGGACTATCTGTGTTGGAGGCATAAATGGCGACGACCTCAGGACGCCGTCCGCTGGTTGCGGGGAACTGGAAGATGAACCTCACGCACCTTGAGGCGATCGCCCTGGTGCAAAAGATCGCCTTCACGCTCACTGATAAAGAGCTCACCGAGGTCGAGGTGGCCGTGCTTCCGCCGTTCGTGTCGCTCCGCGGCGTGCAGACGCTGATCGATGGTGATCAGCTCGAGGTCGAGTACGGCGCGCAGGACATCTCGGTGCACGACTCGGGTGCCTACACCGGCGAGGTCAGCGGCGCGATGCTGGCCAAACTCGGCTGTCGGTATGCCGTGGTCGGGCATTCTGAGCGCCGCGAATATCACCACGAGGACGACGCCACCGTCAACGCAAAAGCTAAGGCCGCCTTTAAGAACGGCATAGTCCCGATTGTGTGCGTGGGTGAGGGGCTCGGCGTTCGAGAGGCCGACGGCCAAGTAGGGCACTGCAGCGCTCAGCTCGCCGCCGCGATGGACGGCATCCTTGCCGACCAGGCGCGCGACGTCGTGATCGCCTACGAACCGGTGTGGGCGATCGGCACCGGCAAGACCGCGACACCAGAGGATGCGCAGGAGGTGTGCGGCGCGCTGCGTGACCAGCTCGCCGATCTCTACAGCGGTGACCTCGCTGACGCGGTCCGGATCATCTACGGCGGTTCGGTCAAGGCGGACAACGCAGCCGCACTTGCCGCGCAGCCCGATATCGACGGGTCGCTTGTCGGCGGTGCAAGCCTTGACGGTGAGCAGTTCGCGGCTATCTGCCGTTTCGCAGGGGGAGCCGCGGCCGCGTAGCGGACCTTTCAGCTATGCGCACAAACGGTAGCCGGGTAAGGGTCGGGACGCGGGTCTCCGGCCGCGCACGCGTATTCGGCGTACGCCTGATCGCTGCCGTCGCGGCCTGCCTGTGCATCTTAGCGGTGACTGCCTGTACGTCGAGCGGCCCCACGACTAAGAAGCCGGGCTCGGTCGCGCTTGGGCACGTCGGGGAGGCCGGGATCTATCACCCGTCTAAAACACGCGGCGGGGTCCTGCACGTGGTGGCGGGCTCGATCGACAGCCTTGACCCGGCGCGTTCGTACCAGCAGTGGGTCTGGAACATGATGCGTCTTTACACCCGCACGCTCGTCACATACGGCGCACCGGACAACGGCAAGGCGCCGATCGTCGCCGATCTCGCCACCGACACCGGTACGCCGAACGACAACTTCACGCAGTGGACGTTTCACCTTAAGTCCGGCCTGGAGTTCGACGACGGTACGCCGATCACCAGTGCGTCGGTGAAGTACGGCATCGAACGTAACTTCGCCGCTGACGTGGTGATCGGAGGCCCGCCTTACCTCGTCAGCCTGCTGGACAAGCCCGGTGCGCAGTACGCCGGACCGTATGAGGAGGCGCCACCACCTTCGACCATCCCCGGCGTACCGGCTCCGACGGTTCCGGCGCTGGACTCGGTGCAGACGCCCGACGACGCGACGATCGTATTCACCCTTAATCGCTCGTTCGCCGAGTTCCCAAAGATATTGGCAATGCCTTCGTCCGCGCCGGTACCGCAGGCCCGCGACACGCGAGCGGCGTACGGCAATGCGCCGGCATCGTCGGGTCCGTACACGCTCGAGTCGAACACCCCGCTCGGCGGGCTGGTATTCGTGCGAAACGAGCGCTGGTCTGCGGACTCTGACTCGGTGCGGACAGCCCTGCCGGACAAGATCGTCGTGCAGTCCGGTCGCAGTCAACTCGAGCGTGATCAAGCGGTGCTATCCGGTGCCGCGGACCTCGACATCACCAGCGGCGGCGTGGCCGCGCGTACCGAACGCGCGATCACCTCGTCACCGGCACTTGCCGCCCGCTCGAGCGATATGCTCAATGGCCGTCTCAGAATGGTGGCGATACCGACGTACGTCGCACCGTTCGACAAACCGCAGTGCCGGGCGGCGGCGGCGGGCGCACTGGATCGTGAGGCGGTCGTCAAGGCGCTGGGCGGACCGACCCGCGCGGTCGCCGTCTCATCACCGGTCCCTATCGAGCTGTCGGACAAGCCGAAGGCCGCGACGACTAAACCTCCAGTGAAACCGGGCCAGAAGATCGCCGCCGAGTGCTGGCCGCACGGTTCGGCACCGCTTAATCTCGCCGTACCGAACTCCGCGGTCGAACTGCTGATCGCGAGCACCGTGCGCAAGTCGCTTGGGGTGGCCGGGATCTCCGTGAACGACAAAGGCGCGGATCCGGGGACCTACTACTCACAGACAATTGGCAACAAAGACGTGGTCACCTCGCAGGCGCTCGCGATGATGTCGATCCGGTGGAATGCGGACTATCCCTCGGTGACGGCGTTCATCACCCGGCTAGCCGACTCGCGCGCGACGCACAACGCCGGCTCCAACTTCGTAGGTCTCGCGGACCCGACGATCGATGCCGACATCGACGCGGCCAACGCCACACCAGACCCCGCAGCGGCCAACACAACACTGATTGACGCCGTCGAAGCCACGACGACGTACATACCGTTGGTGGAGGAGAAGTCGGTTCTGCTTGCCGGCGAGCGCCTCACCAACGTCGTGATCAATCCCTCGTACAACGGGTACGACGTCGCTCTTGTGGGTATCGCGCAAGGCAACGGCTAGTCTTGTAAGGTGTCTAGGTCACGCCGATGCGTTTGACGTCGCGTGCAGATCGAGTTGGAGTGGTTGACGAAGTGAAGCTGTTGTTCGAGATAGTGCTCATTGCGATGAGCCTCGCTCTCATTGCGCTCGTCCTGCTGCACAAGGGTCGTGGCGGTGGCCTTTCCTCGATGTTCGGCGGCTCGATGACCTCTCAGCTGTCCGGATCCTCGGTGGTCGAGAAGAACCTCAACGTCATCACGGTGTTCTGTTCGCTGATCTGGCTGATCTGCATCGTGGTCCTGGGACTTCTGTTCAAGATCCAGTAGTTACATCACCGATCATCGGTCCCACCGACGGATCGCCCGGCACAAAGCTACGGACGAGCCCGTGCGGCGGCCTCGTCGAGCAGCCACCGCGTGTGGGCCAGCCCCTTCGGTCCGGCTGCCGGCAACTGTGTCCGGTTCGCGCCACTGAGCGCCTTGCCAACGGCTTCTGCCTTGCCGCTGCCCGCAGTCATCATCCATACCTCGTTGGCGCGAGCGAGGGTGGAAAACGTCATGCTCACTCGGGTGGGTGGCGGCTTGGGGCAGTCTCGCACGGCGCACGTCACGCCTTCGTCGTACGCCGCCGCTGACTCTGGGAAGATCGACGCGGTGTGGCCCTCGTCGCCGAGCCCGAGCATCAGTACGTCGAACCATGGTCCGGAACCGTCGTTGACCGCTGTCAGCTGGTCGGCGTACCACGCCGCCGCGGCGTCGGCGTCGTCGCCAAACTCGGCATCCGAGGCGGGCACGCGGTGCACCCGCGCCGGATCGACCGGAACCGAGCCGAGCAGGGCATCGTAGGCCTGCAGGTCGTTACGTTCCTTGTCGGCCGCAGGCACGAACCTCTCATCGCCCCACCAGATCTCCACCCGCCGCCAGTCGACCGCGTCGCGGGCCGGTGCGGCGTTGACGCTGGCGAGCACGGCTATGCCGGTACTGCCGCCGGTGAGCACAATCGAGGCCATGCCGCGCGCGGCCTGTGCGTCCATGATGGCCGTGACGAGCCGCGCCGCGGCCGCTTCGGCGAGTAACGCCGGGGTCGCATGTACGAGGACCTGGTCCGTGCTCACGACGCGCGCTCCGTTGGGTCAGACCACTCATGCAGGCGCGACGCCGAGCGGTGATGCAAGTCGCCGACACCGGTGGCTGCGGACAGCGCGGCAGCGTACGTCTCGTCGGCGTCCAGCCGTCGTAGCTCCTCGGTCAGCAACTCGCCGAGGCTCCGTTCGGTGACCGTGACCTGCTGATCTTGTTGACCGGAGCGAGTGATGATGACGCTGTCGCCTTTGCGTAGCAGGTTGAGCCGCTCGTCGTTGTCGAAGGCCACCTCGATCCCGGCGATGCCGGCGCTACCGGCGGCGCGGGTTGCCTCGACGACGGGTACCTCAAGTCCTAGCCGACTCTTGATCCAACCGGCCGCGAGCAATGCGGGCGGTGCCATCGGATCTCCGAGCACGCGCGCCCTGACCGCATCCGAACTGACCGTGTCGAAGGCCGACGCCAGCGCCGATCGCCACGGTGTCGTGCGGGTCCAGCCGAGGTCGGTATCACCGGCCGCGTAGTCGATAGCGCGTTGGCGCAGCCCGTCGATACCGGTGCCGAGCCAGCCGCAGTCGGTGACCCGGCGGTCGCTGAACACCCCGAGCGGGTCGGTGGCGATCTTCTCCGGCGGTGGTCCGTGCCACCACGTCACGACGGGCGCGTCCGGTGCGAGCAGGGGGAGTGTGACCGATTCTGCGTGCAAGGCCAGCCGGCCATACATGCGCATCACGATTGCCTCTCCCGGGCCAAGACGGCCGCCAACCAGTATCTCCGCGTCGAGGCGCGGCTTGGGCAGGTCGATCTCGCGCCGTACGACGATGAGCAGCCGACACGGATTGCGTGAGGCGGCGATGGCCGCCGCCTTCTCGGCGGCGCCGATGTTCTGCTCGTCCACGCCTACCACGAGGGTCAGTGCGTTGCCGGAGGTCACCGCGCCGCCGGTGCGTCGTTCGCTGCTGAGCGCCTTGACGACCGCCGAGCCGGTGGTGTCCCAGAGTGTGGTCATAACCCGTGTCCTCTCGCTGTCGTCGTCAAGGCCGCCGCCATGCGCGGCCATCGCGAGCCAGCATCCGGTCGGCCTCGGAGGGACCCCATTCGCCGGCCCGATAGTCGAACGGCGTCTGACCCTCCCAGAAGTCCTCCAGTTGGTCGACGACGGCCCAGGATGCCTCGACTTCCTCGTTTAGCGGGAAGAGCGTCGCATCGCCAAGTAGTACGTCGAGCAGCAGGCGCTCGTACGCTTCTGGGCTTCCTTCGGTGAAAGTCTCGCCGTACAGGAAGTCCATAGCGACGTCGCGGACCTCCATGACGGTCCCTGGCACCTTGGAGCCGAATCGCAGCGTGACACCCTCATCGGGCTGCACTCGGATGACGAGCTGGTTGTGGCCGAGCTCGTCGGTGTCGGTTGGCGCGAACGGCAGGTGCGGCGCCTGCCGGAACGTCAACGCGATTTCGGTGACCCGGCGGGGGAGCCGTTTACCGGTGCGCAGGTAGAACGGGACACCGGCCCAACGACGGGTCTCGATATGCAGCTTGATCGCGGCGAACGTCTCGGTCGTTGAATCGTCCGGTACGCCGTCCTCCTGGAGGTAGCCGACCGCCCGCTCACCGGCCAGCCAGCCTTGCTTGTACTGGCCGCGGATCGCGTTACCGCGCAGGTCCGCAGGCAGCGAGATGGCGCGCAGCACCTTCAACTTTTCGGTGCGGATCGCGGACGGGATGAACCGGACCGGTTCCTCCATTGCGGTGAGCGCGAGGAGCTGAAGGAGATGGTTTTGCAGTACGTCGCGAGCTGCGCCTGTCTTGTCATAGAACGTCGCCCGGCCGCCGATCCCGACATCCTCTGCCATGGTGATCTGCACGGAGTCGACATAGTGGGAGTTCCAGACCGGTTCGAACAAGGTGTTGGCAAAGCGGAAAGCGAAGAGATTCTGAACGGTCTCCTTGCCGAGGTAATGGTCGATCCGGTAGACATCGCGCCAGGTGAAGACATCATCGACAAGGTTGTTGAGCCGCTTACTGCTGGGCAGGTCGTGCCCGAAAGGTTTCTCCACGACGACTCGCCGCCAGCCGCCTGCCTGGTGATTGTCCGCCATTCCGGTGCGTTCGATCTGATGCAGCACGGTCTCAAAGAGGGAGGGCGGTATCGAGAGATAGAACGCCGCGTTGCCCGCGATACCGTGCGAGTCGGAAAGCTCGGTCAGCGTGCGCGCGAGAAGGTCGAAGGACTCGTCGTCGTCGAAGCTTCCCGGCACGAACTTAATGTTCTTCGCGAGGCGACTCCACACGTTTTCGTCCCAGGCAGTGCGGGCGTGCTCCCTGGCCGCTTCGTGTGCAAGCGCAGCGAAGTCGCCGTCACCCCAGTCGCGGCGGGCGAAGCCGATCAGGACGAAGTTGGCTGGCAGTAGACCCCGGTTCGCGATGTCGTAGACGGCTGGCAGCAGCTTCTTGCGCGCGAGGTCGCCGGTGATGCCGAATACGACGAGCGCGCACGGCGCTGGCATGTGGGGGAGGCGCCGGTCTTGACGGTCTCGCAGCGGGTTGGCCAGGGGTGCCAGGCTTGTCGCGGCGACGAACTCAGCGTGCGAAGAGTCGACCGATCGTGGTGGAAGTTCCCCGGCAGTGTCTGCCGGTTCTACGACGGTCTTCGCCTTGGCCGCAGGAGGCGCCTTCGCAGCAACGGTCGTGTCTTTCGTCGCGGACTTGGTAGCTTTCGCGGGCTTAGCCTTCTTGGCGGCGCTCTTGTTACCTGTTCCGGCGGCCTTCTTGGTAGCGGTGGTGCTCGTCGTCGTTCTGGCCCTGACCGGCTTCGTCCTAGGCGCTGTCGCTTGCGCAGCCGCCTTCTTGACGGCGCTCTTACTTCCGCTTGCCTTATCGCTCATGCGGTTCCTTTTCGATTGCTTCCCAGTTGACGCTCGTGCCGGTCCTCACACGGTGGGAGGCTAGTCAGTCTGTAACGCCTTCACGATTGCGTCGATTCCCTTGGACCGATTCGTCAGATGCAGGCGCAGAAGCGGTCGGTCCTTACCGGTGAGGACCGCGCCGTCGCCGGTGGCCTGGGCCAGTTGCAGGGTATGAAACGTGTAAGGCCTGCCAGGAATCTTAAGGTCATCCGGGCAGTCGGCGGTGATCTGGAGGAACACGCCGTTCTGGTGGCCGCCCTTGTGGTACTGCCCGGTCGAGTGCAAGAAGCGTGGGCCCCAGCCAAACGTCGTCTGGACAGATCGCTTCGCGCCGATTAGCGCGCGCACATCGCGCACCGCCTGGTCCTCGAGTCGGTTGAGGTAGGCCATGACGGCGACGTACCCATGGACCGGCGCGGCGTCGGTCAGCGCATCGAGTGCGCTCCGAAGATCGTGCGCCGTACCAATCCAGTCGCCGCCCGCGTAGATCTCAACGACGCCGTCAGTCGCGAGCGGTTTCGGCTCAACGGGGCCCCGGACCTCCAAGAGATTGCGTGCCTGCGCTTTTGCCTCCTCGACATTGGGCTGGTCGAACGGGTTGATCCCGAACAGCCGCCCCACGATGGCGGTTGCGTACTCCCACAACAGGAACTGCGTCCCGAGCTCACCGTGGACCGCCACGGCATAATCGCTGCCGCCGGCTGGAACGGTGCCGCCAAGAGAGACCTTGATGCAGTCCCGGCCGGCGTCGGCGAACCCCACCGACTGAGGCGACTCGACCACCACCGGAAGTACGCCGATTCCCTGCTTGCCGGTCGACTCGGCGATCAACTGCTCCACCCAGTCACCGAAGCCCTCGTGCTGCCAGCCATCGTCTGCAACAACGAGCTTCTCGGCACGCGCTTCCTGGGCAGCGTACAGAATCGCGGCGAGGACAAGCGCCGGATTGGTGTGCTGGTCGAGTGCAAGGAGCGGCGCTACATCGGCCGCATCGTCAAGAAGCGCGCCGATGTCCGCGCCGGCCAGCCCGGCCGGCACCAGTCCGAACGCCGTCAGCGCCGAGTAACGGCCACCCACATGCGGATCGGCCAGGAAGACCTTGCGGTAGCTCGATTCCATAGCGAGCTCGTATAGCGGGGAGTTCGGGTCGGTGACCACGACGATCCGGCGAGCAGGATCGATACCGCGATCGTGGAACGCCTGCTCGAAGACCCGCCGGTGCGCGTCGGTCTCGATCGTGCTGCCGGACTTCGACGAGACGATGAGCACGGTCCGCTGCAGATCGTCGTCGAGCGCGGCCCGCACCTGACCAGGATCGGTTGTGTCCAGAGTGATCAGCGGTACGCGGGCCGACGCGCAGATGATCTCGGGAGCCAGCGAGCTGCCGCCCATGCCCGCTAGCACGATCCTGTCGAGGCCCTCTTCGCGGAACTCCGCGTGCAGCGCCTCGATTTCGGCGAGCAGCGGGCGCGAGGACTCGGCCAGTCCAACCCAGGACAACCGAATCGAAGCCTCGGCCTCGGCAGCCGTACCCCACAGCGTGGGATCGGCTGCCGTGAGCCTCGATGCGATCTGGTCGGTGGCGAGGTGCTCGATGATGGGTTCGAGGTCGATGGATGCGCGGTACCGCAGCGTCATTGGCGGCGTCCCCTTTGCTGTCGGTGATCTCCGTCGTTTACGACTAATGCGCCAACTACTTGGCGTCTACCTCGGCCTTCACCGACGTAAGCAGCTCGTGCCAGGACTTCTCGAACTTCTCCAGCCCCTCGTCCTCAAGCGACTTCACCACGTCGTCGTAGTCGACGCCGAGCGCGGCGAGCTGCTTCATCGTCGCGGCCGCTTCGTCGTACGTCTGCGTCACCGGGGTTCCGAGCTTGCCGTGGTCAGCGTATGCATTCATGGTCTTCTCCGGCATCGTGTTGACCGTGTCGGGAGCGACCAAATCGCTGATATACATAGTGTCTGGGTAGTCGGGATTCTTGACGCCGGTCGATGCCCACAGTGGGCGCTGAACGTGGGCGCCCTTCGCGGCGAGCGCCTTCCAGCGATCCGACGAGATGACCTCTTCGTATGCCTGGTAGGCCAGCTGGGCGTTCGCGAGGCCCGCCTTGCCCCGAGCGGCCTTCGCATCGTCGGACCCGATCGCGTCGAGCCGGTTGTCGACCTCGGTGTCCACGCGGGAGACGAAGAAGGATGCAACCGACTCCAGCCCGTCGAGGCTTCCGCCGTCCGCGATCCGCTGTTCGAGGCCAGTGAGGTAGGCCTCCATGACCGCTTTGTAACGCTCGATGGAGAAGATCAACGTGACGTTGACGCTGATTCCGCGGGCGATCGTGGTGGTGATCGCAGGCAGGCACTCCACAGTGGCCGGGATCTTGATGAACAAGTTGGGGCGGTTGACCATCCACCACAGCGTGCGCGCCTCGGCGTTGGTCGCGTCGGTGTCGTGGGCCCGCCGTGGATCGACCTCGATAGAGACCCGCCCATCGCGGCCGTTGCTGCTGTCGGCGGCCGGCCGGAGGATGTCACAGGCCTCGCGTACGTCGTGTGTGGTGAGCATCCGGACCGTCTCGTCGATAGTCATCCCGAGCAGTTTGCATTCGATGACTTGCTCGTCGTAGAGGTCGGACTTGCTAATCGCGCCCTGGAAGATTGTCGGGTTGGTGGTGACACCCACGACGGACATCTCCTTGGCCAGTTTGGCCAGCCCGCCGCTCTGGATACGTTGGCGAGACAGGTCGTCGAGCCAGACCGCGACGCCCTGTTTGGATAGCTCCTGCAGTCGTTTGTTAGCGCTCATTGCTGTTATCTCCTTCAGACGTCTGATATGAACTCTCGCGTTGTGCTTCGTCGTTTGCCTTGCGGTCACTGACGTCGACACCCCGTGCCTGAGCGGCCGCCTCGAGGCTCTGCTGGCCGGCGGCCACGACGTTCTCAGCAGTGAATCCGAACTCCTTGAACAGCACCTCGGCCGCCGCGCTGGCGCCGAAGTGCTCAATGGCGACCGGACGTCCGGCGTCGCCGAGGAACCGGTACCAGCTCTGTGCCACGCCTGCCTCCACGCTCACCCGCGCGCGCACGGCCGGCGGCAGTACCTCGTCGCGGTAGGACTGGTCCTGCGCGTCGAACCACTCCACGCACGGCATCGACACCACGCGCGTGGCGATGCCGGCCTCCTCGAGGGAGTCGGCTGCTTCCAGCGCAATGGATAGTTCGGAGCCGGTGGCGATGAGCAGTAGTTGTGGCGTGCCGCCGTCAGCCTCGCGAATAATGTATCCGCCCTTCGCGACGCCGTCCGCCGACGCGTATTTCGTGCGGTCGATCGTTGGCATTGCTTGACGCGACAGCGCGAGACCGGCGGGTCGGTCCGTGTGCTGCAAGACGGTGCGCCACGCGACGGCCGTCTCGTTGGCGTCGCCTGGCCGGACCACATCCAAGCCCGGGATCGCGCGCAACGCGGACAGGTGCTCGATCGGCTGGTGGGTCGGGCCATCTTCCCCGAGCCCGATCGAGTCGTGGGTCCAGACGTAGGTGACGGGCACTTGCATCAGGGCAGCGAGCCGGACCGCGGGCCGCATGTAGTCGGAGAAGACAAGAAATGTGCCGCCGTACGGTCGGGTGCCACCGTGCAACGCGATCCCGTTGAGAATCATGCCCATCGCGTTTTCGCGGATCCCAAAATGGAGGGTGCGACCGTACGGGCCGCCGGGGAAGTCCTTGGTTTGGCGGTCATCGGGCAGGAACGAGGGCTCGCCGTCCATGGTGGTGTTGTTGGAGCCTGCAAGGTCGGCGGACCCGCCCCACAGCTCAGGGAGGGTCGAGGCGAGCGCGCTGAGCACCTTGCCCGACGCGGCCCGAGTGGCGATGCCTTTGGCGTCCGCGTCGAACGTGGGAAGCGCGCTTTCCCAGCCCGCCGGCAGTGCACGTGCGGCCAACCGCGCCTGTAGAGCTGCCCGCTCCGGGTTTGCAGACTGCCACGCACTGAACTTCTCGTTCCATTCGGCGTGCGCAGCCCGCCCCCGCTCCTTGACCTTGCGGGTGTGAGCGAGTACCTCGGCCGGTACGTCGAAGGTCTTGGTCGGGTCCAGGCCAAGGGCGGTCTTCGTTGCCGCGACCTCGTCATCGCCGAGCGCAGATCCGTGCGCCGCGCCGGTGTTCTGCTTGTTGGGTGCGGGCCATCCGATGATCGTGCGCAGGTTGATGAACGACGGACGATCGAGGACTTTCTTTGCCTCGTCGATCGCGGCGGCGAAGGCGGTCACGTTTTCGACGTACTGATCATCGTCGGTGATCCAGCTGACGTTTTGTACGTGCCAGCCGAGGGCCTCATAACGTGCCGAGACATCTTCGGTAAAAGCGATGTTGGTGTCGTCCTCGATCGAGATCTTATTGTCGTCATAGATCAAGACGAGGTTTCCGAGGCGCTGCGTGCCGGCGAGCGAGCTCGCTTCGTTGCTGACACCTTCCTCAAGGTCACCGTCGGATACCACCGTGAAGATGTGGTGATCGAAGACACTCTCGCCGGTGGCGGCGTCCGGATCGAACAAACCGCGCTCGCGACGTGCCGCCATCGCCATGCCTACGGAGGCAGCCATACCGGAGCCCAGCGGGCCGGTCGTGATCTCCACGCCGGTCGTGTGCCCGTGCTCGGGGTGACCCGGCGTCAGCGAGCCCCACGTGCGCAGTGCCTCCAAGTCGCGCAGTTCCAAGCCGTATCCGCTCATGAACAACTGGATGTAAAGGGTGAGACTCGAATGCCCGCACGACAATACGAATCGGTCGCGGCCGATCCAGTCGGCGTCGGACGGGTCGTGCCGCATCGCCTGTTGGAAGAGGTAGTACGCGGCAGGGGCGAGGCTCATCGCCGTACCCGGGTGTCCGTTGCCGACCTTTTGCACAGCGTCCATCGCGAGGGTGCGGACGGTGTCGATAGCGGCTTGGTCGAGGTCCGTCCAGCTATCGGGAAGTATGGCTTTTGATACAGAACGCTCGGACACGGAAATAGCTCTCCTTGTTGCGGGCCGGATGGGTTGAGCGGGTGTCACGGCTAGTGCGTCGTCACGCCGCTGACCGTGGCGATGTCCCCTCAAGCCTAGTCCCCGCACCAGATCCGCTACATCGTGTCCGAATGGAAATGTTGGCGGGCCTGGCGGTCTCTGTGTCTAGGCCACCAGTGTGGTCACCCTCGCGTTACCTGAGCGCCAACAAACGCTCCGGTAGGGCTAGACTCGCCGTGAGGTTTCGCCGCGCGGACGGACTGTTCGCACAACGGCAAATTCATTCTTTTTCGTGTTAGAGGGATGCTGTGTCTTTAGCGTGTCGGTCGCATCGCAATATTTGCGTTGGCGCTGATTGACGTGACGACCGAAGTACACCGCAAGGCACCATCCAAGACTGCCCGTCGGCGACACAGCCTTGACGTGGTGCGCGCCTACATCGCGTTGACCAAACCGCGGATCATCGAACAGCTGTTGATCACGACCGTGCCGGCAATGATGCTCGCTGCCGGCGGCCTCGGTTCGGTGCGCTTGATCATCGCCACGTTGATCGGCGGCACGATGTGCGCCGGGTCGGCGAATGCCTTCAACTGTTACGTCGACCGTGACATCGACGCCGTTATGCACCGCACCGCCAAGCGTCCGCTCGTCAAACACGTTGTCGAGCCGCGTTCTGCGTTGATCTTCGGCATCGTCCTCGGCGTGGTGTCTACCGGCCTGATGTGGTGGCAGACGACCTGGCTGGCCGCCGTACTGTGCGTCGTCGCGATCTTGCTGTACGCCGTGTTCTACACGATGATCTTGAAGCGGCGTACGTCGCAAAACATCGTGTGGGGCGGGGCCGCCGGCTGCATGCCGGTGTTGATCGGCTGGGCCGCTGTCACCGGATCGTTGTCGCTGGCGCCGTTTATCTTGTTCGCGATCATCTTCTTCTGGACACCGCCGCACTTCTGGGCCCTCGCGATCAAATACAAGGACGACTACGCCGCTGCTAAAGTCCCGATGCTGCCGGTGGTGGCCGAACCGCGCACGGTGACCCTGCAAATGTTGCTCCACTCGGTCGCCATGGTTGCATTCTCGATCGTGCTATGGCCACTCGCGATGACGATGGTCTACGGCATCATCGTCAGTCTGCTAGGTGCGTGGTTCCTGTTCGAGGCCGGCCGGCTGCACGTGCAGACCGTCCGTGGCGCGCCGATCCGGCCGATGCGGGTGTTCCACATGTCCAACACCTACTTGACGCTGGTCTTCATTCTGGTCGCGGTCGACTCGCTTCTGCACTGACCCGCGCCATTGACGGATGGGCCACCGGGATGATCCGGTGCGGTAGGTAACCTATAACGCATGACCGAGTCGACCAATGCTCCCGCGCCCAGCGAGGATGAGCAGGCGCCCAAGACCACCACACCGCACGCCGAGGCCATCAAGGCTGCGACGAAGAACCTTACGAAGTTCGCTGCCGCACATGGCGGGGCCGGCACGACGTTCATCGAGTACGTGGCATCGTCGTTCACCCGCGTCGTGGTCGTGGCCAAGGACGGCCGTTACGGCGACCAGGTACTGCCGACCATGGAGGCCGCCGAGGCGGTTACCGCGGCTGCCGGTCTCGAGGTCACGAACGAGTGGGACCGCGAATCTACGGGTTCGGTGAAGACGTCGGGGTACGAGTGGGGTCGGATGGGTCGCGGTCGCGCGGCGAAGTAAACGCGAAGTCGCTGGGTACGCCCCGTGGCGCCGAGATCTGGACGACGACGTTGGCGACCGCGGCAGTGAGCACGGCGGCGCCCAGCATATGGACTTCGACCAGTCCCAGTGGTAGCCCGGTGAAGTACTGGACATAGCCGATCACGCCCTGGGCGAGTTCGATCGCGAGCAAGATGTACGCCGCCCGTCGGGCGCTTTGGCCCACGTTGATGACGTTGACGAGGATCACCAGCGCAGCCGTGAGGCCGACGAGCAGAAAGACAATATCCGCATGCAGTTGGGAGACCAGCGCTGGATCGAATCCGGTACGTCCGGCCTTCGGATCACCCCCGTGCGGTCCGCTGCCGGTGACGAACGTGCCAAGGGCGAGCGTGGCGAACGCGGTGCCCGCCAAGACGAAGGCGAATACCCGCAGCCACGGACGGGCCGGGAGGTACGGCGCGCGTTCGTCGAGCCGAGTACGTCGCCACAGCACCGTTGCCAGACCGACGAGCACGACGGACACCAAGAAGTGCGCCATCACCGTGTAGGGGTTGAGGCCCGTGAGGACCGTGATCCCGCCGAGCACCGCCTGCGCCGGAATGCCCAGACCAACGAGTAGGGCGAGCAGCGAGAGATCGCGGCGTACCGGCTTGGCAATCCGGATGGCCACGAAAGTGGCGATTGCGACGATAGCTACGACGAAGGTCAGCAAACGGTTGCCGAACTCGATATAGGTGTGGATCGGCATCGCGTCGGTGGGCACCAGGTTGTCGGCGGTGCACTTGGGCCAGGTCGAGCAGCCCAGTCCGCTGCCGGTGAGCCGCACAGCACCACCGCTGACGACAATGCCGATATTGGTGATCACGTTGGCCAACGCGAGTCGGCGGATGAGTGTCGGGGTCATGGAAGGCGGGCGCACCCCCTGAGGGTAATCCGGGGCGGGTCAGAAAGCCCTCGACGGTCGTGCGACTTCCGGCACGTACGGACCGCCGCTGTGCTATCGAAGTGCGCCAATAGTGGTTATCATCACAGTGGGCGGGTACCATACGCGTTCATCCGCCAACAACGTCTGGCGCGGCACTTTTTGATGGGAGTTCGTCATGAAGATCAGCGAGATACTGAGGCGCAAGGGTTCCGAGGTCATCACGGTCGTTCCAGACACGACGGTCCGTGACTTGATTGCGGTTTTGGCCCAGCACAATATCGGTGCCGCGATCGTCTGCGACGCCGGATCTCGGGTGCTGGGCATCGTCTCTGAGCGAGACGTCGTACGCCGGCTCGCGGACGGGCCCGAGGTACTCGACCGCGCCGTCGAGCAGATTATGACCGTCGATGTGACGGTGTGCCGCACCGACAGCAGCACCGAGCAGGTACGTGTGGAAATGACCGAACGTCGGATTCGACACCTTCCCGTCATCGACGATGGCGAGCTCAAGGGGATCGTGAGCATCGGAGACGTGGTCAAGTCCTCGATCGACACCCTGCAGTTTGAGCGCGATCAGCTCTCCGACTACGTCAACCGCTGACCGCCGCGAGCCGCGCCGCCGAGTGGTCGTCTAGCGCAACTAAGTGCACGTTTAGTCCTGGTAATGGGCTTGCTCACCTGTATTCGCGCGATGTTGACGAATTAGGTAACATCAGTGTTGTGAAAAGAACGGACACGCGCGCCCAGCCGACAGCCCCCCAGGAGGCTGTCGATGGGCGCACTCGTGACCGGATCATCGAGCTACTTCTGCAGCATGGTGCGCTGACCGCATCCGAGGTCGCGGCACAGTTCGAGCTGACTACCAGCGGTATTCGCCGACACTTCGACGTACTTGAGGCCGAAGGTCTGGTCGCGGAGCAGTCCGTCGAGACCGGCCGCCGTGGCCGCCCCGCGCGCAGATACGGCCTAACCGACACCGGCCGTGAGCATTTCCCGCACACGTACGACGATCTTGCCCTCTCGGCGCTGCGCCAGCTCGCGGCCATTGGTGGTCGAGAATCGGTGCGGGTCTTCGCCGATTCGCAGGTGGCGGGCCTGGAGACGCGCTGCCGGACGGCAATGGACGGCGCCGGCGCGGATCCGATGGCGCGCGCGGAAGCCCTCGCGAAGGCGTTGTCCAGCGAGGGATACGCTGCGACGGCTGAAACACTCGCCTCGGGCGGACAGCTGTGCCAGCGTCATTGTCCGGTGGCGCACGTCGCCGCCGAGTTTCCGGAGCTGTGCGCGGCCGAAACCGAGCTTATCGGCCGACTGGTCGGTTCCCACGTCCAACGACTCGCGACGATCGCCCGTGGCGACGGAGTCTGCACCACCCACGTACCCAATGCCATGAATGCCAGAGTTCTAATAACCGGTGCGACAAAAAACAGCCCGGCGAACAGCATGTCCAACACGAGCAAATTCCACGGTAAGACCATAAGAAACACCAGTTCCAGATCAAGCAGCACGTCTCGCACAAGAATCACGCATTCCCAACCGAATGCGTCGTATAGAACCCGAGAAATGAAGGGGTTAACGCATGACGACGACCGATAGCACCGAGGCCATAGCGCCAATAGCGCCAATTTCGCAAGACGAGCACATCGCGGCTCTCAGCAAATACAACTACGGCTGGTCCGATTCCGACGAAGCGGGGTTGATCGCCAAACGTGGCCTGTCCGAGCAGGTTGTTCGTGATATCTCGGCGCTCAAAGGCGAACCGGAATGGATGCTCAACACGCGCCTGAAGGGGCTGCGGCTGTATGAGAAGAAGCCCATGCCTACCTGGGGATCAGACCTCTCGGGCGTGCCGTTCGACGACATCAAGTACTTCGTCCGGTCGACCGAGAAGCAGGCCGACACTTGGGACGACCTGCCCGCCGACATCAAGGCGACGTACGACAAGCTCGGCATTCCGGAGGCCGAGAAGCAGCGTCTGGTATCCGGCGTCGCCGCGCAGTATGAGTCCGAGGTCGTCTACCACAAGATCCGTGAGGATCTGACCGAACAGGGCGTCATCTTCGTCGATACTGACACCGCGCTGCGCGAGTACCCGGAACTTATGCAGGAGTACTTCGGCACAGTCATTCCGGCCGGCGACAACAAGTTCTCCGCGCTCAATACCGCGGTGTGGTCGGGTGGCTCGTTCATCTACGTACCGCCGGGCGTGCACGTCGACATCCCGCTGCAGGCTTACTTCCGGATCAACACCGAAAACATGGGCCAGTTCGAGCGCACCCTGATTATCGTTGACGAAGGCGCCTATGTGCACTACGTCGAGGGCTGCACCGCGCCGATCTACTCATCGGACTCGCTGCATTCCGCGGTCGTCGAGATCATCGTCAAGAAGAACGCGCGCTGCCGCTACACGACGATCCAGAACTGGTCCACCAACGTCTACAACCTCGTCACGCAGCGCGCCAATGCGCATGAGGGCGCCACGATGGAATGGATTGACGGCAACATCGGCTCCAAAGTGACTATGAAGTACCCGTCGGTGTTCATGCTCGGCGAGCACGCCCGCGGCGAGGTTTTGTCGGTCGCGTTCGCCGGCGAAGGCCAGCACCAGGATGCCGGCTCGAAGATGGTGCACATGGCGCCGCACACCTCCTCGTCGGTGATCTCCAAGTCGGTGGCGCGCGCCGGTGGGCGTACGTCGTACCGTGGCTTGGTGCGGATCAACCCCCGTGCGACGGGTTCGTCCTCGGTCGTGAAGTGTGACGCGCTCCTAGTCGACCAGATCAGCCGTTCGGACACCTACCCGTACGTCGATATCCGCAATGACGACGTGTCGATGGGTCACGAGGCGACCGTCACCAAGGTCAGCGCCGATCAGTTGTTCTATCTGATGAGCCGCGGCCTGGAAGAAGACGAGGCCATGGCGATGATCGTGCGTGGCTTCATCGAACCGATCGCTCGCGAGCTGCCGATGGAATACGCGCTCGAGCTCAACCGCCTGATCGACATCCAGATGGAAGGCGCTGTCGGATAACGACAGCCGAACCCCACTAGACCGCCGCGCGGCGGTTTAGTGGGCTGGCCCGATCACCCGAACACTCTTGCTGCACAGCAACATACGGAAGGAACCGTCGGCTCACGATGGCCACAGATTTGTCTGAGAACAACGTAGCGATCGCGCTCGCCGAGAACGAGCGCATCGAATCGCATCTGCATCCACAGGGGTCGATAGACCTCGCCGCGCATCCGGTGCCTACCGGACACGAGGAGGTCTGGCGGTTTACGCCGATGCGTCGGCTGGCCGGCTTGCATAAGGACACCCCAATCGGCGATGCCTCCGCTTTAACCGTCGACATCGACGCCGCCGACGGCGTACTGGTCACTCATGCGGGCAACGACATCAAGGGTGTCAGTGGCTACCTCCCGTCCGACCGGATCGCCGCCCGCGCGTGGCATGCCGCCGACGGTGCACTGACCGTCACCGTGCCAACCGAGGCCGTTATCGACGCGCCGACAATCATCTCGATCAGCGGCGACTCGATCGATACTGCGTCCGCGCAGCACCTGGTCATCAAGGCCGAGGCGTTCAGCAAGGCCACTATTGTGCTGCGCTACACCGGCTCGGCGATGCTCACCGAGAACGTTGAGATTATTGCCGGCGACTCCGCGAAGCTGACCATCGTCTCGCTTCAGGACTGGGCCGGGGACGCAATCCATCTGACCCACCACCACTCGCTGGTATCGCGCGACGCGATGCTGCGGCATGTGGCTGTCACGTTCGGCGGCGACGTTGTGCGCTTCACCGGCTCGGTGGAGTACGACGGGCCCGGTGGGGAAGTGGAGTTGCTCGGTATCTACTTCGCAGACGCCGGTCAGCATCTCGAGCACCGGTTGTTCGTCGACCACAACGCGCCGAAGACCATCAGCAACGTCGACTACAAAGGTGCGTTGCAGGGCAAGGATGCACACGGCGTGTGGATTGGTGACGTGCTGATCCGCAAGGTCGCCCAAGGCATCAACACGTACGAGTCCAACCGCAACCTCGTGCTGACCGATGGCTGTCGCGCCGACTCGGTGCCGAACCTCGAAATTGAGACTGGTGACATTGAGGGCGCCGGCCACGCGAGCACGACCGGCCGCTTCGACGATGAGCAGTTGTTCTACCTGCAGTCTCGTGGAATTTCCGCTGAGGAGGCCCGTCGGCTGGTTGTGCGTGGCTTCTTCGCCGACATCATCCGCAAGATCGGCATCCCAGACATCGAGGCCCAACTCGTCCAAGCCGTCGAGGACGAGTTACGTCTGTCAAACGCCTAGCCGGCGCCGATCTCTCAACTTTCGCTTACATACCAGGAGAAAAAGAATAACGTGTCAACTCTAGAAATTCGCGACCTGCAGGTCACCGTCAAGACCGATGGCGAAGACAAGCCGATCCTCAGAGGCGTCGACCTGACCGTCAACTCGGGTGAGACGCATGCACTGATGGGCCCGAACGGCTCCGGTAAGTCAACTCTCGCGTACTCGATCGCCGGGCACCCGAAATACACCGTCACCGGTGGCAGCGTGACGCTCGACGGTGCCGACGTACTGGCGATGAAGGTCGACGAGCGGGCTCGCGCCGGGCTGTTCCTGGCGATGCAGTACCCCGTTGAGGTGCCGGGCGTTTCGGTGTCCAACTTCCTGCGTACCGCGGCCACCGCGGTCCGCGGTGAAGCACCAAAACTCCGCCACTGGATCAAAGAGGTCAAGGAAGCCATGAGCAACCTCGACATCGACGCGGCATTCGCCGAGCGTTCGGTCAACGAGGGATTCTCCGGTGGCGAGAAGAAGCGCCACGAGATCCTGCAGATGGAGCTTCTCAAGCCGAAGATGGCCGTCCTGGACGAGACCGACTCCGGCTTGGACATCGATGCGCTGAAGATCGTCTCCGAAGGTATCAATCGTGCCCGGGCGACCGGTGAGCTTGGCATTCTCCTGATCACCCATTACACGCGCATCCTGCGTTACGTGAAGCCGGACTTCGTCCACGTATTCGTCGCCGGCAAGATCGCCGAGCACGGTGGACCCGAGCTCGCCGAACAGTTGGAGGCCGAAGGCTATGAGCGTTTCATCAAGGCAAGCGCCTAGCGCGACTCGTCAGCCCGCCGCCGGCAATGCGGCCGGCGGGTACGACGTCGCGAAGATTCGCGCGGATTTCCCTATCCTGCAGCGGGTATTCGACGGTGGCGTACCGCTGTGTTACCTCGACTCGGCAAACACATCGCAGAAACCACAGGTCGTGATCGATACAATCGCCGATCACTATGCGCGCCACAATGCCAACGTCGCACGGGCCATGCATCGCCTTGGCGAGGAGTCGACGGCCGCGATGGAGGCAGCCCGAGACACGGTCGCGGCATTCATTGGCGCACCGAGTCGCGACGAGGTCGTGTTCACCAAGAATGCCTCCGAGGCACTCAACCTGATGGCCAACTCGCTCGGCAACGCGACCGGCGACCTGCGGATTGGGCCTGGCGACGAGGTGGTGGTGAGCCAGATGGAGCACCATTCCAACATCGTGCCTTGGCAACTGATGACGCAGCGCACTGGCGCGACACTCAAGTGGTTTGGCATTACCGATGAGGGCCGGTTGGACCTGAGCAATATCGACGAGCTGATCACCGAACGCACCAAAGTTGTCTCAGTCACGCATGTGTCCAACATGCTCGGCACGATCAACCCGATTGCACAGATCGCCGCCAAGGCGCACTCCGTCGGCGCGATCGTGGTTGTCGATGCCTCGCAGGCTGTACCGCAGATGCCCTATGACGTAAGCGCTCTGGGCGTTGACGCGGTCGCTTTTACCGGACACAAGTGCGTAGGCCCGACCGGTGTCGGCGTGCTGTGGGCACGCTACGACCTGCTCGAGGCCTTACCGCCATTCCTCGGTGGTGGCGAGATGATCGAGATCGTCCGCATGGAGGGTTCGACGTACGCCGCACCGCCACACAAGTTCGAGGCCGGGACGCCACCAATCGTGCAGATCATCGGTCTGGGTGCTGCGCTCGACTACCTGAGCGGGATCGGGATGCAGGCGGTAGCCGACCATGAGCAGCAGATCACGGCCTACACGCTGGAGCGGCTGCAAGAAGTGAAAGGCCTGCGGATTCTGGGGCCGACCACCACGGAGAATCGTGGCGGGGCAGTGAGCTTCGTGCTCGATCAGCTGCACCCGCACGACATCGGTCAGGTACTGGACTCGTACGGCGTCGCGGTGCGCGGTGGACATCACTGCGCGCGGCCGGCGCACGAACGGTTCGGCGTCGGCGCATCGACTCGGGTTTCGCCGTACATTTACACCACGACCGAGGAAATCGATACGCTGGTCGACGGGCTGGAAAAGGTCAAGAAGTTCTTCCGTGTCGACTGACTGCCAACGACGACCAACTAACTACGACGACCACAGAGGATTGCACAGGCACTGAGCATGCAACTGGAATCGATGTACCAGGACATTCTGCTGGACCACTACCGTAATCCACACGGTAAGGGCCTGCGGGAGCCGTACGATGCGCAGTCGCATCAGGTTAATCCGACCTGCGGCGACGAGGTCACACTGCGGGTTAAGCTCAGCGACGACCGCACCATCATCGAGGACGTCTCGTACGAGGGGATGGGTTGCTCCATTAGCCAGGCCGCGGAGTCGGTCCTCTACGAGCTCGTCGTGGGCAAGACAGTCGAGGAAGCCCTACGTAAGTCGAATGCGTTCACCGAGATGGTCACCGGCAAGGGCCAGGTCGTGCCCGACGAGGACGTCCTCGAGGACGGTGTGGCATTCGCCGGTGTTGCAAAGTTTCCCGCCCGGGTGAAATGTGCTCTCCTAGGATGGATGGCATTTAAGGACGCCACGGTACAAACAGGTGCGCTTGCACCGGAAGGAAAGTAGCGATATGTCCCAGAACGATGTGTCTGAGAAGACCGCAGATAGCACCGAAGTGACCACCGCAGGCGGGACCGCCGTCGCCGTCGCGTCCATCGACGACGTCGAAGAGGCAATGCGTGACGTGGTCGATCCCGAGCTCGGGATCAATGTCGTCGACCTCGGCCTGGTCTACGGGCTCAACGTCGATGAAGCCAACGTGGTCACGATCGACATGACCCTCACCTCTGCCGCTTGTCCGCTGACCGATGTCATCGAGGACCAGACGATGCAGGCGCTGACTGGCGGACCGGGTCCCGGCTTATGTGCAGATGCCAAGATCAACTGGGTCTGGATGCCACCGTGGAGCATGGACAAGATCACCGATGACGGGCGCGAGCAGCTTCGCGCACTCGGCTTCAACATCTAGTCGTCGGTCGCGGTCAAGTCTCGCCAATGGACCAAGATTCACAACTTAAACTCCCAGCGCGCACCGTATCCCCGGTGCGCGCTTTGGGCTTACGCATCGGCGCCGCATTCGCGTTGATGATCGCGATGATCGTCCTCGTGTATATCGACCGGCGCGGCTACAACGATTCGGCCGACGGGTCGATGTCACTGCTCGACTGCATCTACTACACGACGGTCACGATCACGACGACCGGGTACGGCGACATCACGCCGGTCTCGGTCAGTGCCCGGCTGGTCAACGCCGTCATCGTCACACCGCTGCGCATCGTCTTCTTGATTCTGCTGATCGGCACGACCCTCGAAGTCCTAGCGACCCAAGGTCGCGAGCGAATTCGCGCCGCCCGATGGAGGAGAAAAATGCGCAACCATGTCTTGATCGTCGGTTATGGCACCAAGGGCAGGAGCGCCGTCGAGACGCTCAAAACCCATGACGTCTCCGCGGATCAGATCATTGTCATAGACTCCAGCCCGACCGCGATCGCCGATGCACAGGCTGATGGGCTAGCCGGAATCGTCGGCGACGCCACCCGACGCGAGGTGTTGGCGCGCGCCGAGGCATCGCTGGCGAAGCAGATCATCATCACTGCCGACCGTGATGACTCCGCGGTGCTTGCCACCCTGACCGCCCGGCAGCTCAACTCGAAGGCCTACATAGTGGTAGCGGTGCGCGAGGAACAGAACGCCGCGCTGGTCCGCCAAAGCGGCGCCGACTCGACGGTGACCTCGTCCGAGGCGGTCGGCAGGCTGCTCGGGCTGTCGACCCTGAGCCCGGCCCTCGGCGAGGTGCTCGAGGACCTGCTCAGTTCTGGTGACGGGATGGAAGTTACCGAGCGCGACGTGATCGACGATGAGATCGGGCGTTCGCCGAAGTGGGTGAGCGATCAGGTAATGGGCGTCAAACGGGCCGGCAAGGTCTATCGCTTCTTTGACGATGAGGTGAGTTCGCTGGCGAAAGGTGACACGCTGATCGTCGTACGCGACGCCAGCGCCTGAGGCCGCGTTAAAAGTCCCCGCGATCCGTCACGTAATCCCGACCGGTGGTCCGTCCCAAGCTTCCGAATCGACGTGGCCTGAAGCCGGGCCTATCTCGACGGAACCGCCGACTAGTCGAGGGTCACGCCCGCAGAGTCGAAAATATCTTGGGAACGCGGGTAAACTTGGGGAGTTTGCCTACGAAGAGGAACTGTCACCGTTGATTACCGCTGAAAAGCTTGAGCTGCGCGCCGGCGCACGCATTCTGATCTCCGACGCGACCATGCGCGTCCAGCAGGGAGATCGGATTGGGCTAGTCGGGCGAAATGGTGCTGGAAAGACGACCAGTCTGAAGGTTCTCGCGGGCGAGACGATACCTGCGAACGGTCACATTGAGTCGAAGGGTTCGGTCGGCTATCTGCCGCAAGACCCTAAGAGCGGCGACCTGACGGTCACGGCCGCGGACCGCGTGCTGTCCGCCCGTGGACTAGACGTCCTCATCCATTCGATGGCCGCAATGCAAGAAAAGATGGCCGCTACCGACGGCGCCGAGCGCGATCGGCTGATTAAGCGTTACTCCAATCTCGAGGATCAGTTCGCCGCTAACGGCGGCTACTCCGCTGAGAGCGAGGCGGCGCGGATCTGCTCAAACCTCGGTCTGCCAGATCGCGTCCTTGCGCAGCACCTCGAGACGCTTTCCGGTGGGCAGCGCCGACGCGTGGAGCTTGCTCGCATCCTCTTCTCGCACGCCGAAACGCTACTGCTCGACGAACCGACCAACCACCTCGACGCCGACTCGATCGGCTGGCTGCGCGACTTCCTCAGACGGCACGATGGTGGACTGATCGTGATCAGCCACGACGTCGAACTGCTCGAAGCAGTGGTCAATAAGGTCTGGTACCTCGACGCGAACCGCGCCAATCTCGATATCTACAATGTCGGCTGGAAGGACTACCTCAAGCAGCGTGAGGTCGACGAGAAACGCCGCCGCCGTGAGCGCGCGAATGCCGAGAAGAAGGCGGGCGTGCTCATGACTCAAGCGGACAAGATGCGCGCGAAGGCGACGAAGGCCGTGGCCGCCCAGAACATGGCGCGCCGCGCCCAGGCGCTGCTGCAGAACCTCGAGCCCGAAGCGCAGCACGATCGGGTCGCGCGGGTGAAGTTTCCGACGCCGGTGCCGGCGGGGCGGACACCGCTCATGGCGGAGGGCTTGTCGAAGTCCTATGGCTCGCTGGAGATCTTCGCCGGCGTGGACCTGGCGATCGACCGCGGTGCGCGGGTCGTCGTACTCGGCCTCAACGGTGCCGGCAAGACAACGTTGCTGCGGCTGCTGTTCGGTGTCGAGACCCCCGATACCGGCCGCGTCGTGCCGGGCCACGGTCTACGAATGGGCTACTTCGCTCAGGAGCACGAACTGATCGACCCTGAGCGCACCGTCTTGCAGAACATCTCCTCGGCGTCGCCGGATGCCGCGGCGGCCGACATACGCAAGATCCTCGGCGCCTTCTTGTTCTCCGGTGACAGCGTCGACCAGCCCGCCGGCACGTTGTCCGGCGGCGAGAAGACCCGGCTCGCATTGGCGAGCCTGGTGAGCAGCGGCGCCAATGTGCTGCTTCTCGACGAGCCGACGAACAACCTTGACCCGGTCTCGCGCGAACAGGTCCTGGATGCTCTGAAGACCTACACCGGAGCGGTCATCCTGGTCACCCACGACGAGGGCGCCGTGCAGGCGTTGCAGCCGGAGAAGGTCATCATGCTGCCCGACGGCGTCGAGGATAACTGGTCACCGGATCTCGCCGACCTGGTCGCACTCGCCTGACGATCGGATCACCACCTGCTGGCTAGGTCGCCATGAAAGCGGTCCAGGCGAGCGCCGCCAGTGCCGACGCGGTCGCGACACCGACAGTGGGTCCGCGAGGCGTGCCACCTTGGATTCGCGGCGCGACCGCCGCAACCATCAACAACGCGATCCACGGCGCGATGGCCCCCATCGCCGACCCGGTGAAGGTGCGCGCGGCAAAGGTGAAGACGAGCCCCGCCAGGCCGGTCAGCATTATTGGCCACGCCGGGGTGCAGCGCAGCTTGCGCCATGACGCGACCATAGCCGCGCCGGCACTGGCGAACAGCAGAATCGCGGAGACGACGATGAGCGCGCCGTACACGCCAATCTCGCGCTGGGAGAGGCGGGAAGCATCGCTCAGCTCCCGGGTCCACGACCAGCCAGCGACGAGGGCGACGATCAGCCCGATCGCCAGCCCGATCGCGGCGACCAAGATCATCAGTGATCGGCGACGTAGAAAGAAGATGCACAGGACGCCGACACCGGCCGCGGCTCCCTCAAACTGAGCGAGCGTCGCGCAGCACAGCAGCAGTCCGGCCACGACGCCGAGGCTGGTCGACCAGCCCAGCCCGCGGCCACGCTCGCTCGCCATCGCGGCCAGGCCGAGCGTGGCACATACCAGCATCAACGTCAGTGCGGTGGACCCTTCGGCGTACCAGGCGGCGAGCGGTGATAGCGCCACGACGATGCTGAACCGTCGTGCCTGCGCGGATCCGCACAATGACTGCATGCCGGCGTTGATAAACCCGGTGGCGAGCGCGGCGAACGCGGCGATAATCGTGAGCGATAACCAGCGTGACTGGCCGCCCACGGACTCCAGCAGGTCGATGAACCGCTGGCCGGCGTACGTCGCGGCGTCACTGCCGGTATCCGGGAACGCCCGCACAACGGCAAGGGACATGGTCCAGCCGAACGTCGCGAGCATTGTCGCGGTCTGCATCCACGGCCACGGCAGTCGCGTGATGCGCGATCGGGCGCTAATCAAGCCGACCGCAATCAACACCGCGACGATGAGCGCCACGATGACGGTCGGAGTGGGTATCGCAGGTAGCGCACCCGGGGCCCCGCCTAGCAACCGGACGCGCGTACCCAGGGTGCGTACCTCGCCGAGGTTGAGTACGGCGATGAGCCCAACCAGAAGTACGACGCTGCACAGCCAGATGACGATGTCCGAGCGGCTGCGGTCCGGGCT
>CAJDTT010000015.1_pt1 | contig 60014 bp, 50 predicted proteins | sample 7389841 | NCBI WGS metagenome assembly CAJDTT01 (sample SAMEA7055655, study PRJEB34461) | soil metagenome | biome: terrestrial ecosystem; feature: Peninsula; material: soil | place: Antarctica | collected 2016
AGCCCGTCTTGATCCTGACGGCTCCGGGCCGGTGCGGCACGCAACTTTTCGGTGGCTAGCTGGTAAGCCCGCACGCGTTCGTGGGCGCCGTCGATCTGCCCAAGTGCCTCGTCGATGAGGTCGCGGTCGACGCCTTTACGCTCGAGCTCGAACCGTAACGCGGTGCGCGATGACCCGCGGTTGCGGTGCCGACTCTCGACCCACATTGCGGCGAACTGACGGTCATCAACGTACCGAATCTCGGTCAGCCGAGCCAACACCCGCCGGATCGAGTCGTCGGGGTAGCCCTTCTCCCGCATCGCGATCCGCAGTTCGTGCGAGGTGCGGGCCATTGCGGTCAGCTTGCGCAGACAGAAGTCGGTGCCCAGCGCGTCGAGACGGGCGGGTTCGGTGGGTAAGCCGCGCGGTTCCGCTCGAGAAGTAAGTCGGCCGGAACGCGCCCCTACTGCGCCGGTCGCCATAACTGCTACCTCCTAGAAGTCGACCGGTGCCGGCGCGATGACGTCCTCCGCGAGCGACGGAACAAGGCCCAGCTTCTCCTTGAGCCGCTTCTCGATCTCGTTGGTCAGGTCAGGGTTGTCGCGCAAGAAGTTGCGGACGTTTTCCTTGCCCTGGCCAAGCTGATCACCTTCGTAGGTGTACCAGGCGCCGGACTTGCGGATGATGGAGTGCTCCACGCCCATGTCGATCAGCGAGCCTTCGCGGCTGATCCCGCGGCCGTAAACAATGTCGAACTCGGCCTGCTTGAACGGCGCGGCCATCTTGTTCTTGACGATCTTGGCCCGGGTGCGGTTGGCAACCGCTTCGCCATTCTCCTTGAGGGTCTCGATACGGCGTACGTCGATGCGCACCGAGGCGTAGAACTTCAGCGCCTTGCCGCCGCTCGTCGTCTCCGGCGAGCCGAACATTACGCCGATCTTCTCGCGCAACTGGTTGATGAAGATCGCGGTCGTGCCGGAGGTGCTGAGCGCACCGGTGATCTTGCGCAGCGCCTGGCTCATCAATCGGGCCTGCAGACCGACGTGACTGTCGCCCATCTCGCCCTCGATCTCCGCCCGTGGCACGAGTGCGGCGACCGAGTCGATGACCAGGACGTCGATGCTCCCCGACCGGATCAGCACGTCGGCGATCTCGAGGGCCTGCTCACCAGTGTCGGGCTGCGCCACCAGCAGCGCGTCAGTATCGACACCGAGGTTTTTAGCGTATTCCGGGTCGAGCGCGTGTTCGGCATCGATGAACGCCGCGATGCCGCCAGCAGCCTGCGCGTTGGCGACCGCGTGCAGCGCCACGGTAGTTTTGCCTGAGGACTCCGGGCCGTAGATCTCCACTACGCGACCACGCGGCAGCCCGCCGATACCGAGTGCGACATCCAGCGCCAGCGAGCCGGTCGGGATAACCTCGGCCGGCGCGCGAGCCTCATCGCCCAGTCGCATGATCGAGCCTTTGCCGAACGACTTGTCAATGTGAGCGAGCGCGGCCTCGAGAGCCTTCTCGCGGTCTATTCCAGCCATTGGTCTCACCTTCGGGTGCTGTGGTCCACGCGATCGCGGGCCTTGTTTGGGGGTCATGTGGTGTTATCGAATCTGTGAGTGCGGTGTTGTCTAAGACGGTAAAGCGTAGGGCCGACATTTTCGGAGAATGTGCGTCACGCGGTGGATAACCGCCGGAGTTACTCACAACTGTAGACGTACACTTGTTCGACGTACAGTTCTGGTGTATACGACACGCCGGAACTTCTATTTTTCTCGGCCGCGCCCGGGCTTAGGTCAGCGGCCGCGGTACATCGAAGGCCGCGCAGACCGCGCGCCACACGACTTTGGGATCGACGCCGTCATCGATTGCGCGCTGGACCGTTCGATCCCCGAGCGCCGAGAGAACATGGTCGTGGGCCACAGAAGATGCGTAGACGGCGCCGAAATGTGCTTCCATCCGCTCCCAGAAATCTGTCAGGCGCACGAGTTCGCTTCCTACCGTTCTTTCGAATGATGCCGACCGACTGATGTTAATCGTCCTCCGCGCGTTGCGGTGACCGGGCGGTGGCTCGCTTTGACGGTTGAAAAGTCAGGCGACGTGAGACGGCTCTCGGCGGAGGCCGAGCAGGAACACCACGATCAGCGGGACGGTGAAAAAGGCGGCGACCACCGACAGCGCACCATACCCCCACTGCGCGACAATGACCCCGGATGCCGACGCCGCCAGCGCCGCCGCGAGCCCCATCGTCAGATCGCTGGCGCCCTGGACCGATGGCCGGTCGGTATCGTTCGTCGAGTTCGAGACCAGCAATGATCCGCTCACTATGGCGGCCGACCAGCCGACCCCGAGTAGGAATAGTCCCACCGCAAGCTGGGCGGTTGCCTGATCTGCCGCCGTGCCAGCGCACGCGCAAGCCGCCAGCAGGACCACCGCGCCGAGCATCGCGACCCGGCGCGCGCCAATCCGGTCGGTCAGCCAGCCGAAGACCGGTGAGAACGCGTACATGCCGAACACGTGCCCGGAGATGACGATCCCCACCGCCGTCAGACCATGCCCTGCGTGTCCGATGTGTACCGGCGTCATCACCATCACCGAGACCATTGCCGCGTGCGCGCCGACGACGGCGAGAAGTCCAATCCGGCCGTCGACGGACTTCCAGAGCACTCGTAGCGCGGCGATGACACCCATCGCCTTCTTCGCCGGCTTTGCCGCGCCAGTCTCGGCGGCCTTCCGGTGTCGTGCCGCAACCACGTGCAAGGGATCGGGACGCAGCCGTACGACGATGAGCAGCGCGCCGAGCATGAAAAACGGGACCGAGACAAGGAATGGTCCGGCGTACGGCGGAAGGCCCAGCCCGACGGCAAGATGCGAGGTGGGTTCGGCCAGGTTCGGACCCACGACGCCGCCGGCGGTGACGGCGAAGAGCATCATCGACAGGGTGCGCCCGCGGTTGCCCTCGGTCGCGAGGTCGGTGCCGGCAAAGCGCGCCTGCAAGCTCGCCGCCTGGCCGGCTCCGAAGACAAACATCCCGACCAATGCGATCGCCGCCATGCTCAGGCCCGCGCCGATGATGACCAGTACGCCGCCCACCGCCGCAAAGAGATACGTCGAGGCGAGCGATACTCGGCGGCCGTAGCGCATCGCGAGTCGCGCCGCCGGTACGGCGACAAGCGCGCCACCAAGTGTCGAGGCAGCCTGCGCGAAACCGGCCGCGGACTCCGACCCGGTGGCGTACTCCAGGATGAGCCCGCCCATCGCGATCCCCGCGGCGACGGCGATCGCGCCCAAGATCTGGCTGATGAACAGTGTGCCGAGGGTGTTGCGCTGGACGGCTGCTTCGTCGTACGGCGAGGCGGTCGGCGTCACCCACGACGTCGGACGGATGCTAGACACCGAGCGACCTACCCACGATCTCCTTCATGATTTCGTTGGTCCCGGCGTAGATCGGCTGGACCCGCGCGTCGAGGAAGAACTGAGAGATCGGGTATTCGGTCATGTAGCCGTAGCCGCCGTGCAGCTGCAGACAACGGTCCGCGACCCGCTTCTGCAGATCGGTGGTCCACCACTTCCCCGCCGCCGCGTCGACCGCGGTGTACTCACCCTTGTTGTGCGAGCAGATCGCCTCGTCGAGGAACACTCGCGCAACCTGGATCTCGGTGGCCATCTCGGCGAGCTCGAACCGAGTGTTCTGAAAAGACCCGATCGGCTGGCCGAATGCGTGCCGCGACTTCGCGTAGTCGAGCGTGAGCTCGAGCATCCGCTCGCTCGACGCGACCGCCGCCACGGCGACGGTGAGCCGTTCTTGCGGGAGGTTGTTCATAAGATGCACGAATCCGCGGTCGAGCTCACCGAGCAGGTTTTCCTGCGGCACCCGGACATCGTCGAAGAACAGCTCAGCGGTGTCCTGCGCCTTGAGGCCGACCTTGTCCAAGTTGCGCCCGCGCGAGAAGCCTGGCGTGTCGCGTTCGACCACAATCAGGCTCAGCGCCTTCGAGCCGGAGGCTTCTTCATTGGTGCGCGCGACAACGATGACAAGGTCGGACAGGATGCCGTTGGTGATGAAGATCTTGGAGCCGTTGATGATGAAGTCGGTGCCGTCCCGCTTCGCCGTCGTACGCACTGCCTGCAGGTCACTGCCGGTGCCCGGTTCGGTCATGGCGATGGCGGTGATCAGATCGCCCGAACAGAAACCCGGGAGCCACCGCTGCTTTTGCGCCGTGGTACCGAGGCCCAGCAGGTACGGCGCAACGACGTCGTTGTGCAGCGTCAGGCCCAGCCCGGTGACCCCGGCCCGGTTGACCTCTTCGCCGACGACCGCATTGAACCGGAAGTCTGCTTGCCCACCGCCACCGAACTGTTCTGGCAGATCAGTACCAAGGAGCCCGGCGCTTCCCGCGGCCCGCCAGACCTCGCGGTCAACCTGCCCGTCCTTGGCCCATTGGGCATGAAAGGGCACGGCGTGCTTTTCCAAGAAGGTGCGGACGGTGTCGCGGAACGCGTCATGCTCGGGTTCGTAGAGGTGCTGCTTCACGGCTCTTGCATCCACTTCGGTTGAGGAGGGGGCCAGCCGCCGTGCAGTGCCGGAGCGTTCGCAGGCGGCGTTTCGGTGATCATCGCAGAAGCCTCCGGCACCTCGTCCAGCGACTCCGGTAGTGGCTCGCGGTGCTCCCGTTTTTGCTCCGTGACGGCGTACGTCGTGGTCCGCGATGCAGTCGGCGAGGGCGGTACCGACACGGATGACTGCAGCATTGGCGACGGGGCGCTGAACCGGGGCGGACTTGTCAGGGCCGGCGCGGGCGTGCGCGGCGGCGGGTACGTTTGTCGAACCGGTCCGTACGGCGCTGTAGGACCGCTAGTGTCGTCGGGGCCCTGTGGCGCTTCGAGTCCCGACGTCGCGGCTTTCGCGGCATCCATCCTCGTCCCGCGCCGCCTGAGCACTCCGAAGGTCACTCCGCCGATGATGAGCAGACCGAGAATGACGGCGCCGGTGATGATCCACGTCGTCGTTGGGATCGAGTTTTTGGGCGCGCTCGCGGCGGCCGCCGACTTATTCGCAGTAGGTGCCGTCGGGGGCGCCGAGGTATAGGTCGCGGCTAGGTCGTTGACGGTGAGCGGTTCAACTGTCCAGGTGACCGCCTGGTCCGCGACGGCGCCATTGGAGTCGCCGACCGTGCCCGGAAAATCAAGCTTCACAGTGGCGGCCACATTTTGGGCCAGTAGCGCCGTCTGGGCCTCGGTGCCCGCATCGAACGTGAGGTCAAAGCTAGCAGCGAACTTCACCGTGTCGCCATCGCGGGTGAAGACCAGCGCGCCGCCGCGGTCCTCGAGCGGAGCGAACGCGGCCGTCTCTTTGAATGTGGCGCGCCGGTACTCGATCTTGTATCCAACGTTGATGCCATCGGAATAAGGAGTGACCACAATCGAGTCGGTGGTACTGACCGGTTTGGGGAACTCAATCTTGTTGGCCGGGTTCGAGCCCGGAGCGCCCGGCGGCAGTGGCGCGGGTGACGGCAGTACCTCGACGCCGCCCATCGGTTTGACCTGACGGGTGAGGATTACGGCACCGGAGACCTGGTCGTCTTTGGAGACCGTGACATCCGCGCTGTAGTTGAGGCAGCCGCTGAGCAGTACCACGACGAGTGCGCCGAGGACGGCGAGCACCGACCGCCGACCGCGTACTGCTTTCGAGGACCGGGCCGGTGGCCACACGAGTTTCACCTGTTCGTCACTCTGCATTGCGCTACGACGTACCTAAGACCCGTTTCGGCTCCCCTCAAAGGACGCCAAATCGATCCCGACCACATTGAGACACTCCTCGTGGCCGCCGCCGCACTTTGTCGGGGTGGTGCGGTTGGATAGATGGTGAGGTCCCGCCGGTACGCCGCGCCGGACACCCGCACGCGGGAACACAAACCCGCAGCAAGGAGTTACCGAGCAATGGATGCCCGCACACCATGAGCGCCATACCTCCCGGCCCCAACGGGGATGGGTCGTGGGCGGCTCCCGACTACGCCACACGCGTGCTCGGTAGGTTCACCGAGCCGACTCGCGAATGGTTCGGCGCCGCGTTCGATGCCCCGACCCCTGCGCAGCTCGGCGCATGGGATGCCATCGCCACCGAGGCCCACGCCCTCGTGGTGGCGCCGACCGGCTCCGGCAAGACGCTGGCAGCCTTCCTGTCCGCACTCGACACGATCTCCCGTGCCCCGATCCCGGACAATCGTCAGCATCGCTGCTCCGTGCTCTACATCAGTCCGCTGAAGGCGCTCGCGGTCGACGTCGAGCGCAACCTGCGGGCACCGCTGAGCGGTATCGACAACGCCGCCCGCCGGCTCGGGCTACCCAGCCGGCCGATCACGGTCAGCTCGCGTACGTCGGACACCACCCCCACGCAGCGCCGTACGTTCGCGCGCACCCCCGGCGACATCCTCGTGACGACGCCGGAGTCACTTTTTCTGCTGCTGACCAGCGCGGCCCACGAGGCGCTGCGCGGGGTGCAGACGGTCATCATCGACGAGATACACGCGATGGCAGGCACCAAGCGCGGGTCGCATCTCGCGCTGTCGCTAGAACGCCTCGACGAGCTGCTCGAACGCCCCGCCCAACGAATAGGGCTATCCGCGACCGTCCGCCCGATCGACAAGGTCAGCGGCTTTCTGGTGGGTGGCGGCACCGAACGGCCGACCGTTGTCGTCGCTCCCCCGGCAGACAAACAAGTCGACCTCGACGTCGTCGTACCGGTCGAAGACCTATCGGACCTGACCGACCAGCGTGGCCCGGACGGCGAGCTGGCGCGGTCGATCTGGCCGGCTGTCGACGAGCGGATCTACCAGCTCGTCCGCGATCACCGCTCGACCATCGTCTTCACCAACTCCCGACGTACCGCCGAACGTCTGACCTCCCGGCTTAACGAGCTCGCCGACGAGCACGCCCAGACCGACTCGGAGTCAGACGACTCGGAGTCAGACGGCTCGACCCGCGCACCGGCGGATAGCCGAATGCCCGCGGAGCTGATGGCACAGGCCGGCGTCGGACGACCCGCGGGCGAAGGCGCGGTGATCGCGCGGGCCCACCATGGATCCGTCTCGCGCGAACAGCGCAGCATAACCGAGGAAGGCCTCAAACAGGGCACCCTTCCCGCGGTCGTCGCGACCAGCAGCCTCGAGCTCGGAATCGACATGGGCGCCGTCGACCTCGTCATACAGGTCGAGTCACCGCCGTCGGTCGCGGCCGGTCTGCAGCGGGTCGGCCGAGCGGGGCATCAGGTCGGCGCCGCGAGCAAGGGCGTCTTCTTTCCTAAGCACCGCGGCGATCTCGTCACCACAACCGTCGTCGCCGCGCATATGGCACGCGGCGATATCGAGGCCCTCCGGATCCCGCAAAACCCACTCGACGTGCTGGCGCAGCACATCATCGCGATGCTCGCCATGCGGCCGTACAAAGTGTCCGAACTGACTGCTCTGGTACACCGGGCCGCGCCGTACACCAACCTTCCGGAGTCGGCGCTACACGGCGTCCTCGACATGTTGTCCGGACGCTACCCGTCCGACGACTTCGCTCAACTGCGACCGCGGATCGTGTGGGACCGGCACACCGACATCCTCACCGCGCGTCCCGGCGCCCAACGACTGGCGGTCATCAGCGGCGGCACGATTCCCGACCGCGGCTTGTTCGGGGTCTTCATTGCCGGCGGTGACGACGAGCGCGGTGGGCGGCGGGTCGGCGAGCTCGACGAGGAGATGGTCTACGAGTCGAGGGTCGGCGACATCTTCCTGCTCGGCTCGTCGTCATGGCGGATCACCGAGATCACCCACGACCGGGTACTCGTCGTACCGGCGCCTGGGATGCCAGGGAAGATGCCGTTCTGGACCGGTGAACAGCAGGGCCGACCGCTCGAGCTGGGCCGCTCGATCGGGGAGTTCGTGCGCACCTATTCCGGGCTCGACTCCGAGTCCGCAGATGCGCTGGCGCGTGAGTCCGGGCTAGATGAGTACGGCGTGCGCAACCTACGTGACTACCTCGACCAACAACGCGAGGCTACCGGCGTACTACCCACCGACCGGCAGATCGTCTTCGAACGGTTCCGCGACGAGCTCGGCGACTGGCGGGTCGTCGTACATTCACCGTTCGGCGACCAGGTCAACGCGCCGTGGTCGCTGATCATCAGCGCGCGACTGGCCGAGCGGTACGGCGTTGATGCACAGGCCGTGCACGCCGACGACGGTATTGTGCTGCGCATTCCCGACACCGCGGAAGAACCGCCCACCGCTGAGCTGCTCGCCATCGACCCGGACGAGGTCACCGACCTGGTCACCGCGCAAATCAGTACGTCGGCGCTGTTTGCCTCCCGGTTCCGCGAATGCGCCTCCCGGGCGCTCCTGTTGCCGCGTCGCGATCCGGGCAAGCGATCACCGCTGTGGCAGCAGCGACAGCGGTCCGCGCAACTGCTCACCGTCGCATCGCGCTATCCGGACTTCCCGATCATCCTGGAGACCGTCCGCGAGTGCCTCCAGGACGTGTACGACGTTCCAGGGCTGGTCGAGATCATGACCGCGATCCGGGCGCGTTCGGTCCGCGTCACCGAGGTCGAGACGCCCCGGGCATCGCCCTTCGCACAGTCACTGCTCTTCGGCTACCTCGCGGCCTTCATCTACCAAGAGGACCTGCCGATGGCCGAACGGCGGGCCGGCGCGCTCTCACTGGACATCGGGCTGCTGCGCGAACTGCTCGGTCACGCCGAGCTGCGCGAGTTGCTGGATGCCGACGCGATGCACGAGGTCGAGCGGCGCCTGCAGCGGCTGGACGCGGACCGGCCACTGCGCGACGCCGAGGACCTCGCCGACGTACTGCGCCTACTCGGGGACATGTCCGACGACGAGATCACCCACCGGGGCGGCGATCTCGCGTGGGCAACGTTATTGCGTGATGACCGCCGCATCATCGGGGTGCGGGTCGCCGGCGAGGATCGGTGGATCGCGATCGAGGATGCCGGTCGCTACCGCGATGCGCTCGGAGTCGCGCTGCCGGTGGGCGTACCCGAGGCATTTACGGCGCCAGTCGATGATCCGCTGGCCGAGCTGGTGGGCCGCTACGCACGCACTCACGGACCGTTCGGTTTTGCGGAGGTAGCGGTTCGGTTTGGACTAGGCACGGCGATCGCGCGGTCGGCGCTGGACCGGTTGACCGCCAACGGACGGCTCTCCGCGGGAGAATTTCGGCCAGGTGGCACCGGTTCCGAATGGTGCGATGTCGAGGTGCTCAGGCTGATCCGGCGGCGGTCACTGGCGGCTGTTCGCGCCGAGGTTGAGCCGGTAACCACCAGCCGGTTCGCGACGTTCTTGCAGTCCTGGCACGGGATCGGCGCTGCCCACCGCGGTAGCGACGGCTTGTACGCGGTGATCGAACAGCTTGCGGGAGCACCGCTGGTCGCGAGTGCGCTGGAGTCGCTGATTCTGCCCGCTCGGGTCCGTGACTACTCGCCCGCAATGCTTGACGAGCTCACCAGCCAGGGGGAGGTCGTGTGGTGCGGTGCCGGCGGGCTCCCTGGCGGCGACGGACTGGTCCGGCTCGCGACCGCGGAGCTTGCCTCGATGCTGCCGCCGCCAACGTGGGACTCATCTCCGCTTGCGGACGCCGTACTTGCTGCGCTTCCCGACGGCCAGGCGATGTTCTTCCGAGCCGTGTCTGAGCATGTAGGCGGCGCTCTCGACACGGTCGTGGAGGACCGGGTCATGATTGAACAGCTATGGCAGCTGGTGTGGGACGGCATCCTCACCAACGACACGATCACACCGTTGCGTCACCTGCTCAGCGCTGGCGGTACGACGCGTGCCGATCGTCCGGTCCGCGGGTCTCGTTCTCGTGGCCGACCCGGGCGCATGGGCCGGTCCCGACTGCCGTCGATCTCCGGCCCGCCCACCGTGAGCGGTCGCTGGTCGCGCGTGCACCGCGAGGACCTCGACCCGACTCAGCACGCTCAGCTGGTCGCAGATGTGCTGCTCGAGCGGTACGGCGTCCTCACCCGTGGCTCGGTACAGGCCGAAGCGATCCCCGGCGGTTTCGGTGGGCTGTATCCGCTGCTTGCCGAATACGAGGACTCCGGGCGCGCCCGCCGCGGCTACTTCATCGATCGGCTCGGCGCGGCCCAGTTCGCGACTCCTGGCGCAGTCGACCGGCTGCGGACCGAGTCGTCGTCTCGCGCGCCGGCGGCGTGCGTCGTACTCGCTGCGACTGATCCGTCCCAGCCGTACGGCGCGGCGTTGTCCTGGCCTGAGCGTGTTGATGCCGACGGTGCACGGGCCGGTCACCGGCCGGGGCGCAAGGCCGGTGCCGTGGTCGCGATCGTCGAGGGTGACGCGGTGATTTACGTCGAGCGAGGTGGCAAAACACTGCTCAGCTTCACCACCGACGAAGAGTCACTCGCTCGCGCCGCCTCCGCTATCGCCGACGCGGTCCGGTCCGGCGCGCTCGGCAAGCTGGTCGTCGAGCGCACCGACGGCGCGAGTGTGCACGGCGGCGGGCCGCTCGCGACCGCGCTCGAGTCGGCTGGTTTCCGGGTCACTCCACGGGGCCTGCGGCTGCGCGGCTGACCTAAAGCGCGGCCCGGATGCGCTCGGCGTACTGCTGGGCCTCACCGTCGGCGTACTTCGTGCGCGGCCAGAAGAACCCACGTAGCCCGTCGCCTTTGGTGCGCGGTACGACGTGTGTGTGCAGGTGCGCGACGCTCTGGCTGACGACGTTGTTGACGGCGACGAACGTACCTTGCGCGCCGAGTCCGGCCGTGATGGCGCGCGCGACCCTTTGCACACTGGCGAAGTACGGCTTTAGAAGGCGCTCGGGAAGGTCTGGCAGGGTGATGACGTGCTCCCGCGGAACGACCAAGGTATGTCCTTTGAATACCGGCCGCCGATCGAGGAAGGCAACGGTGTCGTCGGTTTGGGCAACGATCGGGGCGGGCGTCGTACCGTCGATGATCGCGCAAAAGGGACAGTCGTTATCCATCCACCCATCACACCACGGCTCCCGGCCCAGCCGTTACTATGCCCACTCATCCCTCACGCAAGCCTCGCGCTCGCGTGTGGCACGAATTCTTCTCACAGAACGCGGGACTTTCTCACAGGTCCCGCGTGGCTACCGGTATCCTCATTGCGAGCCGTGACTGGCGTATTCATAAGGTGGGTCCGACCACCGGGGAGCGGCTCCGAACGACTGCCGCGCGCCTGGGTGCCCACTGACTCAAAACCCTGGAGGCGCACCGTGCCCGATAACACGTCAAGTAACCCCAACGTTCAGCCGTTCGACGCGGAGGCGGCCTCCATCGCTTACCGCAGCGCGCTGGCTGTCATCGAGGCCGTCGAACCCAACGTCGCCGGCGCGATCCGCAGCGAGCTCGCCGATCAGCGCGCGTCCCTCAAGCTGATTGCCAGCGAGAACTACGCCTCCCCCGCTGTGCTGCTCACCATGGGAAACTGGCTTTCGGACAAGTACGCCGAGGGCACCGTTGGTCACCGCTTCTACGCCGCTTGCCAGAACATCGACACCGTGGAGCAGTTAGCTGCCGATCACGCGAAGGCGTTGTTCAACGCGCCACACGCGTACGTCCAGCCGCACTCGGGCATTGATGCCAATCTGGTTGCATTCTGGGCCATCCTCGCGCAGCGCATCGAGTCACCGGCTCTGGCCGCGGCCGGCGCCAAGCACGTAAACGACCTGTCCGAGGAAGACTGGCAGACGCTGCGCAAGGCTCTGGGCGACCAGCGCGCGCTTGGTATGTCACTGGATGCCGGAGGCCACCTCACGCACGGTTTCCGTCCCAACATCAGCGGCAAGATGTTCCACCAGTCCTCCTACGGCACCGACCCCGAAACCGGCCTGCTGGACTACGACGCCGTACGCGCGACCGCTCGCGAGTTCAAGCCGCTGGTGCTCATTGCCGGCTACTCGGCGTACCCGCGGCGGGTGAACTTTGCCAAGATGCGCGAAATCGCCGATGAGGTCGGCGCGACTTTGATGGTGGACATGGCGCATTTCGCCGGGCTTGTCGCCGGCAAGGTCTTCACCGGCGACTTCGATCCGGTACCGCATGCGCACGTCACCACGACAACCAACCACAAGTCACTGCGTGGACCGCGTGGCGGCATGGTGCTGTGCCAGCCCGAGTACGCCGATGCGGTCGATCGTGGCTGCCCGATGGTCTTGGGTGGCCCGCTCGGGCAGGTGATGGCCGCCAAGGCAGTCGCACTCGCCGAAGCCCGGCAGCCAACATTTCGCACCTACGCCCAGAACGTCGCGGATAATGCCGTCGTACTGGCCGAGGGCCTGTCGCGGCGGGGTGTCACCCTCGTCACGGGCGGTACCGACAACCATCTGTGCCTTCTCGATGTGACGTCGTTTGGTCTCACCGGTCGACAGGCCGAGTCGGCGCTGCTGGATTCGGGCATCGTCACCAACCGCAACGCCATCCCTCGCGACCCGAACGGCGCCTGGTACACCTCCGGCGTACGCATCGGCACCCCGGCGCTAACCTCGCGCGGCTTCGATGCCGCTGAGTTCGACCGGGTCGCTGAGCTGATCGTGGACGTACTGTCCGCGACCACGCCTACCGCTGCAGCGTCGGGCGGTACGTCGAAGGCTAAGTACGTGCTGGCTGATGGCGTAGCGGCCAGGACGCACGCCGCGGCCGACGAGCTGCTGGACGCGAATCCGCTTTACCCGGGCCTCGACCTCAAATAAATCTCGGTCGTCGAGCGGAGGGAGTGCAGCGAGCCGAAGTGCCGCTGAGCGGCGGCCTTAGGACTCTCGACCCGTCGCCTTGCGTTTAGGCTTCGGTCGGGATTCCTTCGGCGGACCGTACGACGGCGGCAGGATCGCGTCGACCCGCGGATCGAGGGCCGCACGGGAGCCGGTGGTCATGCGACTGGCCGACGGGTTGGATACCTCGCGGAGGCCTTCGGCAAGCGCATGCAGGCCGTCCGCGGCGTCGCGCGCTTGGGCGGCCGGAGTGATCTCGGGCATGCTGCTGTCCAGCTCGGCTACGACGGACGCGGCGCCGGCGACGAGTCGTTCGTGCGCGTTAACGCCGTCCTCGAGTCGCCGGATGATCTTGTCCAACGACGCGCGGATGCCGCCGGCTTCCTCGAGCTCGACGTCGTCGATCGCGCGGCTCTCGGCGAGCGTGCGCTCCAGCAGTACGGCCCGCTGCGCGTGTCGTTCGAGCGACTGCTCCGACCCCCGGGCAACGGCGCTGATATCGGGCGCCACCTCTCGTAGGTCTGGCAGCAGCTGTTGCAGCAGTCGACGCTGGGCTCGAAGCTTGCGGATCGGCTGGTACGCCGCGGACTCTTTCGGCGGCAAGGATTGTGGTGCCTCCTCGCGCTCCTCATAGGAGGGCACGTCGATCGACACGGGTGAGAGCTTTTCCTCTAGGGCTTCTGCACGCCGACGCGTCTTGCCAGATCGCGTGCCGGTCACTGCGACGCCGGCGCCGAGCGCAACCGCGCCGACGCTCATCGGGATTGCAAGTGCGGCCTGACCGTCGCTTACCGCGGTGATGGCTCCTCCGGCCATACCGAATGTAGCCAGACCGAGTACGCCGGCCGCCGTCGCCTGCCGGATTCGCTGGCGACGCAGCCGTCGTACTGGACGCATCCGGATCCGCTCGTTGCGGCCGGTGCGTCGTTCGTTGATTGACTGCGTGGTGGCCTTGACCGACGCCGAGACGAGGTCTTTGAACTCGTTGGCTATCTCTTTACCACTCGGTGGCTGTGGACGAACCGGCGCGGGATCAGGCATTTCTTCCGGTGAGTCCGCGCGGTCCCGATGCTGCGGTCCGTGCCGATCCGGACCACGCGTGGTCCAGCCGCGGGATCGACGTGGGCCGCCGTACCCACGCCAATAGTCCGCGTGCCGCGACCGGGGGCCGTCGTCGTCCGGGTGGCGCGGGTTGCGAATGTTCTCGGAGATCTGGTCGGCGATGGATGCGGCAAGGTCGCGCCATGAATCCTTACGATTTGGCGTCATTCCCTAGATCTCCACCTACGCTGCCTCAGCCGCTAGCCGGCGGGTTGGCCTGCGGAGTGCTGGGCTTGGCAGCCGCAGGCTTTGGCTGCGCGGGCGCGGCTTCGGCAGCAGGCGTGGCTGGAGCAGCAGGCTCCGCCGAGAGCTGGTTGCCGCCCATGCTTGCGCGAAGCTGGTCGAGGCGCGCGTGGCCGGCCATGTCGAGCGTAGACTTCTCGACTTCCATCATGCGGCCTTCGACCGACGTCTCAGCGAGCTCGGACGCCCCGAGCGCGTTGGCGTAGCGTCTTTCGATCTTGTCGCGAACCTCATCGAGGGATGGCACGTTGCCCGGCGCGGACAGCTCGCCCATCCGGTTGAGCGAGGCCGAGACCTGTTCCTGCATCTTGGCCTGCTCGAGCTGGCTGAGCAACTTAGTTCGCTCGGCGATCTTCGTCTTGAGCCGCATCTGATTTTCTTCGACGGCCTTCTTGGCCTTCTCGGCACCAATCAGCGCGGCGTCATGCATCTGCTTGAGGTCTTCCATCTGCTGCTCACCGGCAACGAGCTGGGTAGCAAACACCTGGGCGGTGTCCTCGTATTTTTTGGCTTCGTCTTCATTGCCTTCGGCGCGGGCCTTGTCGGCGAGAATAAGCGCCTGACGGGCGTTGCCCTGCAGCTTCTCGACCTCGCTCATCTGGCGGTTAAGCTTCATCTCCAGCTGGCGTTGGTTGCCGATGACTTGCGCAGCCTGCTGGGCAAGTGCCTGATGCTGGCGTTGCGCATCCTCAATCGCTTGCTGAATCTGTACCTTGGGGTCGGCCATCTGGTCTACCTTGGCGCCGAACGAGGCCATCAGGTATTTCCAGAGCTTGACAAACGGGTTGGCCATATTAGGTCGTCCTCCTGAACGATCGCCAGTCTACGAGCGAAAGAGTTATATACATACCAGCGTAGCGCTGTAAGTGAGATGGTTTCATGTGCCTAACGCGCGCAGGTCAGGACGGGTTCCTGTGAGCCAACGGTACGGCGCACCAGAACCGGGCACAATCCGCTTGCACGGTGACTTCTCACGCTAGGTCCCGACCGAGTACCTCGCGCGTATAGGACTCCGATTCCTCAAGCCCCGCCCGGATGTCGCCGAGCTCCTGATTAAGCACCTCTATGGTCCCCTCGCCGCTGAGGTCCTGGACGGTCACGCTCGTTGCGGACATCGCGATCAGCTCGGCAATATGGCTGTTGATGCCCTCAAGGCCGACGGTCGCCGACTCCATCCGCGCTACGAGCCCGTCGCGGGCGGCATGCAGGCGCTGGAAAGAGTCGAGCTGCTCGTTGACCGTGCGCAGCGCGTTGGAGGTCTCGATGCTCGACTCGTCGATAAGCCCGCGGTTGGCCTCGGCCTGTAAGCGAGACTGCTGCTCGGTCAGCCGGGTCAGTGGGATCCGGTCCAGGCCCTGCTCGACGGCCGCAACCTGACGTGAGAGCCGGCCGATTGTCTCCAGCGTGCCACTGGTCTGAATCGCTACCGAGCCGAGCTGGTCTTTGAGAAAGGAGTCACTAGCGCTGGCGATCAGCGAGTCCATCTTGCGAGTCGCGTTTTGAGCCCGGCCCAGCCACACCTCTGCGGGGCTCCCGCGTTTAGGGCGCGGTCCTTCGAGTGGCGCAATCGCCGAGTCGGGTTTGTTGCGGGCGATTAGCGCCGACCCGCCAATCTTGGCGCCGTACACCACGGCGGCGACGCCGACGCCGACAACTGCCGCGGTCGGTACGCCAGGGACCGCAGCAAATGCCAGCCCACCGAGCACCACACCGCTGACTGCAGCCCAGGCGTCGGCAAACCTGTTACGTCGAGTCATCCGTGCCCCGTCGTACCGCCCTAGACGCCGACGGTCTCGCGCTCGTCCTGACCAAAGATCAACTTCAGCTCGGCCGAATGGGCGCTGAGTTCCTCGTCGAGATCGTCTACATCGATAACTTCGTCGACGGGAACGTTTTGGGCACGTAACGAGACGAAATCACGATGACGCAGGTCAGTACTGGCATCGGACAAGAGATCGGCCAACGGCAGCTCAAGTGCGTCACAGATCGACCCAAGCAACTCCGATGATGCCTCTTTGCGACCGCGTTCGATCTCCGATAGATACCCGAGACTTACTCGGGCGGAGGCCGACACGTCACGCAGCGAACGTCTCTGGTGCTCGCGGTGCGCCCGCAGATTGCTTCCGATTACTTCGCGGAGCAGAAGCACGTCGTTTCCTCCTCATCAACTCTCATTGCCGACTCGATCACGATAAGGCGCGTGGACCAACAAAGGCCCTGACTATCACGCTATTGTGCGGCGATTACAACCCTACCCTGTACCCATTACAACTGAGTAAACACGACTGTGTAAACGGCGACTTGCCATTTCAGCAGCAGAGGGCTTAGCCATACAACGACCTTGGGTGCTAACTAATTCCGGATGCCGCCGGATTGATCGATCCGGCTAGCCAGCCACTCCAAGGCGGCGAGCACAGTTTGCTGGCGAATATGGTCGCGGTCACCACCGAAACGGTGTTCGCGTGCCTCGGCCGGCTCCCCCGGAGCCTGCAGACCAATCCAGACAGTTCCGACAGGCTTGCCATCTTGCAGGTCCGGACCGGCGACTCCGGTCGTTGCTACGCCGAAGTCCGCGCCGGTACGCCGGGCGGCGCCGGTTGCGAGACTGCGCGCCGTACTCTCGCTGACCGGTCCGTCCTGCGCGAGCTGGTCAACCGGTACGCCGGCCAGACTCGCCTTGAGGTCCGTCGCGTAGACCACCAGGCCCCCACGGACCACCGCGCTGGCGCCGGACACCGCGGTCAGCGCCGCACACAGCAGCCCGCCGGTCAACGATTCAGCCGTGCCGATCGTCCGCTGCATCCGCGCATAGCCCTCGATGACACGACGCGCCAAGTCGTAACCCGGGTCAGCAGTCACTTAATCCTCCGGCACGATCCGGGCGGACGGCAGATCTCGAGGCTGGGTGGGGGGCAAAGCTGCAGGGTCGATAGGCGTGAGTGGCTCGCTGTGCTTGCGTGTGCGCCGCAGCCGGATCGCGCGGAAGATGTAGTCGATTCCGGTCGCGACCGTCAGGATCACAGCGATACCCATCAGCCACCATCGCAGGGAGGCGAGGAAACCACCGAGCGGCAGGACATACATCCAGATCGCCAGTGACTGGGCGAAGGTCTTGGCCTTGCCGCCTCGGCTGGCCGGGATCACGCCGTACCGGATCACCCAGAACCGCAACAGCGTGACGCCAACCTCGCGGACCAGGATCACTATCGTGACCCACCAGGGAAGGTAGGCCAGGATCGACAGGCCGACCAGCGCGGTCCCCATCAGTGCCTTGTCCGCGATCGGGTCGGCCATCTTGCCGAACTCCGTTACCAGCCCGCGAGCCCGCGCGATGTCGCCGTCGTACTTGTCGGTGATGACCGCCAGCGCGAAGACCACGGCCGCCGCGATCCGCCAGCGAGTATCTGCGCCGTCTTCCTTGAGCAGCAATACTGCGAACACTGGGACGAGCACCAGTCGAAGAGTCGTGAGGCCGTTCGCGATATTGAAGAGGCTGACCTCCCGCGCCGGGGGCGTCGCGTGCTCTGCGCTCATTTGCTAACCATGGCCGATCGGGGGGGTCGCGATGAGGTCGACGCCGTCAGTCTCCACCACCTCGCAACGAACGATGTCGCCGATCTTGATCGAGCCGGGAGGGAATCCCTCGACCATCGTCGTACCGTCGACCTCGGGACCTTGGTGTTCGGCGCGGCCTTCGACGTAGTCCGGTCCGATGTCTTCGACCAGCACATCGATGAGCTGTCCAATACGATCTTCCGCGCGCTGTGCGGTTAGTTCTTCGGCGAACGCGGTGATCCGCTCGACCCGCTCGTCGATAACCGACTGGTTGAGCTTGCCAGTGAACTCGGCGGCCGCCGTGCCGTCCTCGTCGGAGTAGCCGAACACGCCGACCGCGTCGAGTCGGCCCTCGCCGAGGAACCGCTCAAGCTCGAGCAGGTCTGCCTCGGTCTCCCCGGGAAACCCGACGATGACATTGGTGCGGATCCCGACCTCGGGTGAAATCGCCCGCGCCCGCTCGATGAGTCCGAGGAAGGCATCGGTGGATCCGAACCGTTTCATCCGGCGCAACACCGCCTCGCTGGAATGCTGGAAGGAGATGTCGAGGTACGCCGCGGCGTTGGGCGTGCCGAGCAGGATCTCGAGCAGCCCGGGACGGATCTCCGCTGGCTGCAGGTAAGCCACCCGGAAGCGCTCAAGACCGTCGACCTCGCCGAGCCGCGGGATCAGCGCCTCGAGCGAGCGGATGTCACCGAAGTCCTTGCCGTACGACGTGGAGTTCTCGCTCACCAGGACGACTTCCTTGACCCCGTCCTCGACGAGCCAGCGCGCCTCGTCGAGCACCTGCTCGGGCGTCCGGGAGATGAACGAGCCGCGGAAAGTCGGGATCGCGCAGAAGGTGCAGCGCCGGTCGCATCCGCTGGCGAGCTTTAGTGGTGCTGTCGGGCCACCGACGAGGCGCTTGCGCATCACTCGCGGGCCCGAGGCCGGTCGGCCAAGGTTTTCGTCGGCATGCCCTGGCAGAGACAGCGATCTCGCTGCTTGGGGCCGCTCGACCGGACTGATCGGCAGCATCGTACGGCGGTCGGTCGGTTTGTGTGGGACCAGTGGCCGGCCGGCGACTACGTCGTCGAGGCGGTCGGAGATGTCGACGTAGTCGTCGAAGCCGAGTACGGCGTTGGCTTCGGGGAGCTGTGCGGCGAGATCCTCGCCGTAACGCTGAGCCAGACAGCCGACGGCAACTACCTTCGCGCCGGAGTCGGCCGCCGCCAGCAGCGCGTCGATCGAGTCTTTCTTGGCCGCGTCGATGAACCCACAGGTGTTGACCACGACGACGTCAGACTCGCCATCCTCGGCGAGCTCCCATCCTTGCGCTGCGAGTCGACCTGCCAGCTCTTCGGAGTCGACGTCATTGCGCGCGCATCCCATCGTGACCAGGGAGACGCGGCGGGGGGCACTGACGGAGTTAGTCACCGTACAAGGATAGGTTGCGGCCGGACTGCCTGACGCGCGGGCGAGGTCATTGTTAGTCGTTCTCACCACGCAACGAGGCCAGAACGTCTGCGAGCTCATCAGATTTGGCGAGTACGTCGCGTGGTTTGGAACCCTGCGACGGTCCTACGATGCCCCGAGTCTCAAGGATGTCCATTAGCCGGCCTGCCTTGGCAAACCCGACTCGCAGCTTGCGCTGGAGCATTGAGGTTGACCCGATCTGGCTTGTCACGATGAGCTCGACGGCCGCGCACACGTCCTCAAGATCGCCGCCGATGTCCTCGTCGACCTCCTTCTTCGCCGCAGGTGCCGCGGCCAGCACCTCGTCGCGGTACTCCGGTTCTCGCTGTTCTTTCGCGAACGTGACGACCTCTTCGATCTCCTCATCCGAGACGAAGGCGCCTTGCAGCCGCTGTGGGGAGTTCGCTCCGGGACCAAGATAAAGCGCATCGCCCTTGCCGATGAGCTTTTCCGCTCCGACCTGGTCGAGGATGACACGGCTGTCGGTTGCCGAGGACGTCGTGAACGCCAGCCGGCTCGGCACGTTGGTCTTGATCAGGCCGGTAACGACGTCGACCGACGGGCGCTGAGTGGCGAGCACCAGATGGATTCCCGCGGCGCGCGCCTTTGCGGTGATTCGTACGATGCAGTCTTCGACGTCGCGCGGCGCGACCATCATCAAGTCGGCGAGCTCGTCGACAACCGTGACGATGTAGGGGTACGGCTTGTACTCGCGCTCGCTGCCTGGCGGTGTGGTGATTTGCCCGCTTTTGACCTTGCGGTTGAAATCGTCGATGTGCCGTACCCGCGAGGCCTGCATGTCTTGGTAACGCTGCTCCATCTCCTCGACCAGCCAGACCAGCGCATTGGCGGCCTTCTTGGGGTCGGTGATGATCGGCGTAATGAGATGCGGGATCCCTTCGTACGGCGTCATCTCGACCATCTTGGGGTCAATGAGGATCAGCCGCACCTGGTCGGGTGTCGACCGCAACAGCAGCGATACCAGCATCGAGTTGATCGCCGAGGACTTACCCCCGCCAGTGGCGCCGGCAACCAGCAGGTGCGGCGTCTTGGCGAGGTTGGTGGCGATGAACCGTCCTTCGACGTCCTTGCCGAGTCCGACGAGCAGCGGATGCGTGTCCGCGATAGTCGTCGGCGCACGCATGACGTCACCGAGGCTGACCATCTCCCGGTCGGTATTGGGGATCTCGATGCCCATCGCGGACTTGCCCGGGATCGGCGCGAGAATGCGCACGTTGCTGTTTGCGACGGCGTACGCAATATTGTCTTGGAGGTTCTTGACAGTTGAGACCTTCACCGATGGCCCTAGCTCGACCTCGTAGCGGGTGACAGTCGGCCCGCGGTTGAACCCTACGACATCGGCGTCGACCTTGAACTGGTCGAAAACGCCGTTGATGGCATCGATCGTGTCGTCGTTGGCCTTGGTGTGCGTCTTGTGAGCCGGGCCGGTCTTCAGCGCCGACATCGCCGGCAGCTTGTACTCGCCTTCCGGCGTCTCGATCGCCAGTTGCTCGCCCTTGCCGGCCGGTGCGGGGCCGAGCGCCGACTCGCTGAAGGTCCCGTCGTCGGCCGGAGCTTCGGGGGCCGGCGGTACGACAACCGCGGTACCGGAATCGGCTGCCGCTTTGCGTGCGCGCCAGGGCTTTTCAGGCTTCTCCGGAGACACCTCAGCGGTCGCCTGGTCCGCGGCAGCCTCGTTGTCCTTGGTCAGGCTGGCCTGCCGACGCCGCGAAGAACGGCGCAGCCGCATGCTGGACAGGTCCGCCTCGCCCATCTCCTCCGGCGACGCGGCGTGCACGTTTTCATTGTCGTCAGCGGCCGGGTCCGACGCAGGTTGACCAAGCAGCCATCGCCACAGTTCACCCAGCCGACTTGGCACGAGCTTGACCGGCGTGGCGGTGAGCACCAGTAAGCCGAACACTATGACCAAACTGAGCACGATGACACCGAGGACCGCACCGACGTTGCTGGTGAACGGCGCGGCGGCAACCGCGCCGACCATTCCCCCGGCCCGGTAGCGATCGGACGGGGCGCTCGGCGATCCGAAACCGATATGGAACAGCCCGAGGACCGGCACGATCGTGCAGACCCAGCCGACCGTGAACCGACCGAAATACTCCGGTTTACCCGGTGCACGGAACAGGTGTAGCGCTACGCCGGCGAGCAGAACCGGCACGAACGCCGCCGCACCGCCGGCCGCCCACCGAAGCGAGTGGTTGAATGCGTCGCCGACAACGCCGCCAGCCTGCACCCATACGCCAAGCGCGCTGAGCACGGCGAGAACGATCAACAACAACCCGGTAGCGTCGCGGTGCGCGGCACGGGCGCGCGCCTGCGCCAGTCGTTCTTCTTGTTCGGCCTCGGCTTTCGCCGTACGCGGCGCTTCGTCGAGGTCATCGCGAACCGCCACGATCGCGGAGTGGTCACCTACTCGAAAGAGACCCGCGACGGCTTTTGCGATCGCGGTCCAGGCCGCAAGCAAGAGTCTCCCGACGCTCGCGCCGGCACGCGAAAGCGCCGAGGTGCTCGTCGCGCGAGCCAAACCAGAGGGTGAGCCTCCTCCACGCGGCCGCCGGGTCGGGGTCGGGCGCTTGCGGGACGATCCGCTGCGCGCCTTGCTCCGGCCATTGGGCTTCGTGGCAGGGGCCTGACGGGTTGCCATGCTCTCCACCCTAGTCGCCGTGGACATCAATATCCCCATCAGTCACACGCGTGTCATCACTCTCGCCATCGTCACACGCATTTCCGTGGGTTTCCGGCTACCCGTCGAGTCCACGGGCCTGCGGAACGCGGCTGGTCCGTGTCGGCTCCGGTCGCCGCGCTCTCGACGACCGAAACTCCAGGGCTAGACCTCGAGGACCGTGGGTACGATCATCGGCCGGCGGCGGTGCGTGTCGGCGACCCACTTGCCCAATACCCGGCGCGCGGCCTGGGCCAACCGGTGAGTGTCAGTCACGCCGTCTTCGAGCTGCCGCTGAACCTCGGCATCGACTAGCGGACCAGCAACCTGCACAATCGCGGGATCGTCGGCGAACCCCCGCGCGGTCACATGCGTTGGCCGGACGATCATCGCGTTACTGGTGGATACGACGACTGCGCAGGCGATGAATCCTTCGTCCCCGAGAATTCGCCGATCTCGCAGCGCGTCCTCGCCAACCTCGCCCACGACATTACCGTCGACATACACCATGCCAACCTCGATATGGCCGGTGATCCGCGCCTGGCCGTCGACGAGGTCGATGACGTCGCCGTCGTCGGCGAGCACGATGTTTTGCTCCGGCACACCGGTCTTCGCCGCCAGCCGGCCGTGCGCGCGCAGATGCCGCCACTCACCGTGCACCGGCATCACATTGCTGGGCTTGGTCATGTTGAGCAGGTAGAGCAGCTCCCCTGCCGGCGCGTGACCGGACACGTGCACGAGCGCGACTTCCTTGTGCACAACCTGAGCACCGATCTTGTTGAGGCCGTTGATGACTTTGAAGACCGCGGTCTCGTTGCCCGGCACAAGAGAGGACGCGAGGATGACTGTGTCCTCCGGAGCGATGCTGATCTGACGGTGGTTACGGGCCGCCATCCGGGCGAGTGCCGACAGCGGCTCGCCCTGCGATCCGGTTGAGATGATGACGACTTTGGACGGCGGCATTTGCGCGGCCTCGTCAATCGACACAGTCAGCCCTGGCGGGACATTTAGGATACCGAGATCCGTGGCGACACCCATATTGCGCACCATCGACCGGCCGACGAACGTGACCTTCCGCCCGTGCGCGTGCGCCGCATCTAGCACCTGCTGGACGCGGTGAACATGCGAGGCGAAGCACGCGACGATCACCCGCTGGGTCGCGTCCCGAATAACGCCCTCGAGTACAGGACCGATGGCTGACTCGGGCGTGACGAATCCCGGCACTTCTGCATTAGTCGAGTCCGACATGAGCATGTCGATGCCCTCAAACCCGAGCCGCGCGAATCCGGCGAGGTCGGTGATCCGGTTGTCGAGCGGAATCTGGTCCATCTTGAAATCACCAGTATGCAAGACAATGCCCGCACCGGTACGGATGGCCACGGCCATCGCGTCTGGGATGGAATGGTTGACCGCGAAAAACTCGAGCTCGAACGGGCCAAAGGTCACGCGGTCGCCCTCGACGACCTCCTGCAGCTTGGGCTTGATCCGGTGCTCGCGCAGCTTCGCGGCGATCAGCGCGTTGGTGAACCGCGAGCCGACGATCGGGATGTCCTTGCGGTCGCGCAGCAGGAACGGCACCCCGCCGATATGATCCTCGTGCCCATGGGTGAGCACGATTGCCTCGATATCGTCGAGCCGGTCGTTGAACGCCGACCAGTCCGGCAAGATCAGATCGATGCCGGGCTGCTCGTCTTCTGGGAAGAGCACGCCGCAGTCAACGATCAGTAGTCGCCCGGCGTACTCGAAGACCGCCATGTTGCGGCCGATCTCACCGAGACCACCAAGGGCCACGATCCGCAGTCCGCCGTCTGGAAGTGCTGGCGGCGCGGCAGATTTAGGGTTACTCGGGCCGGAAGATTGGCTCACGCTGTGCGTCCGATCGACGACGTCGCGCGGTCGGCGGTGAGGCCACAGGTATTTAGAATGCTCATCATCTCTTCGGTTTCGGCTGCCGAGGCCGGCAGCAATGGAAGCCGAGTCATGGGCGAGTCGATAAGACCTCGCGCGTGACACAGCGCCTTGGAACGGATCGCACCTTGGGACTGCTTGCACATGACCGCCGCGACGGCGGGAATCAACCGGTTGTTGATATCGCGGGCGGCCTGCAGGTCGCCGCGGTCCACTGCCGCGATCATGTCACGGTAGTCACCGGCGAAGCCATGCCCTACGACGCTGATGACCCCCACCGCGCCGAGCGCGAGCCACGCCAGACTCAGTGCGTCGTCGCCGGAATAGTAGACGAGGTTGGTCGTCGCCATGACTTCGGCGCCGGCAAACAAGTCGGCCTTGGCATCCTTGACCGCGACGATGCGCTCATGTTCGGCGAGCCGCTGCAACGTTGCCGTCTCGATCGGCGTACCGGTACGTCCGGGAATGTCGTACAGCACGACCGGCAACCCGGTAGCGTCCGCGACGGCCATGAAGTGTGCCTGGACGCCTGACTGCGGGGGTTTGTTGTAGTAGGGCGTGACCGCGAGAATCGCGTCTGCGCCGGCGCTTTCGGCTTCTTTCGCCGATTGGATCACGTGCGCGGTCTCGTTGCCACCGACACCGGCTAGCAACGTCACCTTGTCCCCCACCGCAGAGCGCACCGCCTTGAGCAGGTCGACCTTTTCCCGTTCGTTGGTCGTGGGTGCCTCACCGGTCGTGCCCGAGATGCATAGGCCGTCGTTGCCGTCGGCGACAAGCTGCGCGGCCAGCCGTTCGGCCGACGCGAAGTCGATGGCTCCGTCGGCGGTGAATGGTGTGACCATCGCGGTAAGGACGCGCCCGATTGGGGCACTGGTCGGAGTACTCATGAACTCTAGGTTACCGCCTCTCATTTCGGCCGATCACCATCCGTGGACGGCTCGTACGAATGTTTTTCGGCGCGTCCACGCCGCGGTCTGTGACGCGGTCTGCGTCGACCCGATCGACGGTCAGAAGCCGCGAGAGGCGGAGCGGAGTGCCGCGACAGCGGTCGGGTCGCCGTCGAGCGTTACCTTCGCCTGCTCGTCCCGGCCGAAAGTGAACAGCACAATCTCGTCAGGCGTTCCCTTGACGGTGACTATCGGAGCGCCCGCCACCGTGCGGACATCGCGAGTGACGCCGTCGAGGTAGTCCAGCGTTACCGACACCGAAACCTTGCGGTAGTTCAGCCTGCCAAGCGCACCCAGCCGCGCCTTGAGCTCGGCATACCGCCGACGGTCCGCAGCGCGTGGCTCCCAAGTCGGACTTGCTCGGCGTACATCCTCGTGATGGACGAAAAACTCCACGGTATTAGCGTTCTTGTTGATCAGATCGAGTCGCATTGGCGACCAGACCGGCGGACCGCCACGGATCGTCTCTACCAGGCTTTGCCACGGCTGCCGTGCAATATCGGCCTGTATCCGAGCCGTCCGCGCGGCCAGTATCGGCAGCAACATCCCCGCGGCCGCGGCCGGACGGCGTTCCCGGACGATCAGGTGCGCGGCAAGATCACGGGTCAACCAGCCTTCGCATAACGTGGGCGCATCCGGGCCGACCGACAGAAACAGGTCGCACAGCTCGTTTCGTTCCTGGTCGGCAATGCTCATCGGCTGCTGCCCTTCTCGTGGTTACTGCCAGTATCTCACCGGCGGACTTCCTGCAGATGAGCTTAGGTTTCGGTCACCAGAGGGCTCGACGCGACCTGCGTGCCATCGGGCAGGGTCGCGATGACGAAATCGGCGAAGACGTTCGCGGCGACTGCCTTGAGTTGGTGCAGGCATCTGATCGCCACGTCGCGGAGTTCCGCGTCGGCCTGATCGGTCCCGCGCATCGCGATAAAGTGGCGCCAGGCTCGATAGTTGCCTGTGACGACGATCCGCGTCTCCAGCGATCCGGGCAGTACGGCGTGTGCAGCCTGGCGGGCACGCTTGCGTGGGACTCGCTGATTGCCGGTCGAGGTGAGCTTCTGCTCAAGACCTTCCAGGAGCGACTCGTAGGCGCGTTCGGCCGCTTCGGTCGCCTCTACAAACTTCGCGTGCAGCTCGGGATCGTCAGCGATGATCGACGGTTCGACGTACTCTCCTTGCTCGTCAGGCATGTAGCGCGGCGAAAGTTGGCTGTAGGAGAAATGCCGGTGTCGGATCAGCTCGTGGGTCACCGAGCGAGAAAGTCCGGTGAGATACATCGTCACCACCCCGTGCTCGAGCACGGACAGGTGGCCGACGTCGATAATGTGGCGTAAGTACCCCGCGTTGGTTGCGGTCGACGGATTCGGCTTATCCCAGGATTCGTAGCACGCTCGCCCGGCGAACTCCGCCAGGGCTTCGCCACCGTCGGCGTCCGTCTCCCATGCGATGTCCTTCGGCGCGAAGAACTGCGAAGCGGCGATGACTTCGACCTTGGGCGAGGTTATCTGGGACACGCACGGACTCCTCAAGTGCTGCGGCTATGTTGCCCGCTAACCTACCGTCCCGGCGCTGATGCGTGACGGCTACCGAATTCACAGCGCGACATCTACCGCGTGTAGTACGGCGTCCACCGCCGGCCGGTCAGACCTGTTAGCCTCCCCGTTGTGTTCAAAGTAATGTTCGTCCTTCATCTCCTGTTCGCAATCTTCGCCATCGGACCCCTCGTCCACGCCGTGACCACGGCCGGCCGTGGTATTCGGCGGGGCGACGCCGCCGCGACTGCCTCGGCCGCGCGCATGACGCAGATCTACTCGTACGCCTCAATCCTCGTGATCGTGTTCGGATTCGGCCTGATGTCGGCGAAGTCGCCGTACACCGGCAAGGCGGTCGCGTCGTTCGGCGAGACGTGGATCTGGCTTTCGGCGCTGCTGTGGCTGGTGGCCGCGGCGCTCGCGCTGGTCGTCATCGTGCCCGGGCTGAAGAAGGCGACCGCGCTGATCAGTGGTGGCAAGAACGCCAAGGCGATCGGCGGTCGAGTAGCCGCCTGCGGCGGCGTCGTCGCGCTGATCTTCATCGTGATTGTCGTACTGATGGTGTATCAGCCGGGGTCGTAGCAGTCGACCAGTCTGGCGGAGGTGGACGGGAATCGAACCCGCCTAGCCGAGATACTCGGCTACATCGGTTTTGAAGACCGAGAGGGCCACCAGGCACCTGTACACCTCCAAGACGAATCACCCTAGTTCATTGAACTCTGGCTTCGTCGGCGCGATGACAACGTGCCGCCCATCCGCGACCCGCTTGGTCCTGCCGACACGGGCCAGGTATTCCATGAGCGGAACCGCGACGCGACGGGTCGTAGCAAGTGCTTCCCGACCTTCGCTCAGCGTAAAAGGAGAGGCGAACTTGCCGAGCCGCGAAACCGCAAGGTCAATTGTCTCGGGCGTTAAGTAGATCCCTGGTGTTAACGCGACGAGCTCGCCATGCCGGCAAAGGGCAGACAACTCTCGCGCACTCAGTCCTAGCTCCCGCAGCGTCTGCGCATCGGGCGCATGGAAAGGGTTGTCGGCGATCGTCTCCATGAATTTTCGAAGTCCGGCCTTCTGCGTCGGGGTCATCGAGTTATGGCGTACGTCAACCACGAATCCGTCGCTTACCCGCGCGCTCGGGACCTTTGCCAGAACCGCGTGCAGCACATCAAGGTGCGGCAAGTCGAGCTTCTGCCGAGCCGTCTCGATCGACAGCCCGCGAGAGTCGGGGTTAGCTCGCAGATCGTCATCGATCAGGGCGATTAGCTGTTCTACTCGTCGCTGCAGATAGTCGGGGTCAATGCACCAGCCACGGGTAGCGTCCGGCAGCACGGTGCAGCCCATGCGGGAGAGCTCATCGGCTTGCACGATCCCACGATCGCGGACGAGTACTCGCGCGTCGGGCGTTGCGTCGTAGTCGACGAGTGCTGCGGCCCGCGCGCGCGCGGCGCCGCGACGACCGAATTGCGGCACCGAGATGTCAAGCACGGTCAGTGAGCCAAAGATAACGCGCCGCCCTGGGTCACGCAACACGAGCCGATCGCCTATCCGCAACGGTAGTGCCGCATCAAGAGTGACCCGCACGAATTGCTTATCAAGGCTGCGTACGTGGCAATGCACTGCGGCGGTACCGATGTGCGCCGTGCACTCTTGTGGAACCGGTTCGCCCGCTGACGAACCATTCACCTGTAGCAAGGCATCCACGACTGTCGAACAGCGAAAGCGGTCTGGAGTCAGCAGCAAGGAACCGCGCTTTGCCTGTACCACAGGCACATTGCGCAGATTCACGGCAAGTCGCCGCACTCCGGTGAACGAGTCTTGTCTACTGCCGGCCGACTCCAGCGCGCGAATCCGGACGCGAGTCATCGACGACGCGTGCACGTCGTACAGATCGAGTTCTTGCCCGGTCCGCACCGTCCCGTCGGTCAGCGTCCCCGTGACCACGGTGCCGGCGCCGCGGATCGTGAACGCGCGATCGAGCCACATCCTGATGTCACCGTCCGGGTCAGGGGGCCGTAGCCGCTCGACCAGTCGCGCGAGCTCAGCCCGAAGGTCGTCAAGACCCGCGCCGGTCACCGCACTCACCGCGACCGACGGAATGTTCGCTAGTCCGGAGCGTCCGAGATGCTCGCGGGCTTCGGCCTCGGCAAGTTCTGGGTCCATCAAGTCCGACTTCGTGATGACGAGGACTCCATCCCGGACGCCGAGCGCGTCGAGCCCTTGTAAATGCTCGCTCGACTGCGCGGACCACCCCTCATCCGCGGACACCACGAACAGCACTGCCGGCACACTTCCGGCGCCGGCCAGCATCGTGGAAACGAACCGTTCGTGACCGGGAACATCCACGAACGCGACCTGGACGCCTGTCGATAAGTCGCTCCACGCGAACCCGAGGTCGAGCGTCATCCCGCGGCGCTGCTCCTCGTCCCACCTGTCCGGCTCGATACCCGTGAGCGACCGAATGAGCGCGGACTTCCCGTGATCGACGTGACCGGCGGTCGCGAATACAAAACTCTTGGTCACCTCAGACATGACCGGGCCACTGGGCAGCCGCATCCTGCCCCCACCGCCGCCACCAGGAAGCGGCGCTCATCCTGCCTGGCAATAACATCCACCGTTCCTTCGACATCTAATCCGAGTTCCCTCGATCGTCGTTCCAGCAGTTCTGCGCTTCACTCCCCATCATCCAGGCAGGCCAGCGATTTCCTGCGGTACCGGTAGAAACCCGTCAGCCGGGGAGATGGCGTGCGAGATTGCCGGCCGGCCGTACCTGCACGCCGCCCAGGCCCATCCACTGGGCCATCAGCGTGAGCTCGCGCCACAGCTCCGCTGCCACGCAGTCGGTCGGCAGGTCGCAGTTTTCCTCCAGATGCGCACTCTGCACGATGAGGGCGCCCGCCTGGCGGTCGGCCTTGAGGTCAACGCGCGCAGCAATCTGCTCGTTGATCAGGAACGGCAGCACGTAGTAGCCGTGCACCCGCTTGTGCTTCGGTACGTAAATCTCGATCCGGTAGCGCGCATCCCACAGTGACTCGGTGCGTGCGCGCTCCCAGATCAGCGAGTCGAATGGCGAGAGCAGCGCGCGCGCCGGCACCGCACGCGGCATTCGGGCATCGCGATGGAGGTACCAGGCGCCGTCAAGACCCTTTACCGTGACAGGACGGAGTACGCCGTCCTCGACCAGATCCGCGATATATTGCGCAATACCGGCCGCCGGCAACCGGAAATAGTCGCGCAGGTGAGTCGCGGTCGCGATCCCATGGGCCTGCGCCGCCAGCGCTACCAGCGTCCGCCGAGCGTCATCAGGATCTGGCGTCGGTACGTCGAGAATTCGCTGCGGAATCACCCGCTCGGTCAGGTCATAGACGCGCTCGAACTGCGAGTTTCGCCGCACCGCGGCGATCTCACCGCTATGAAAAAGGTATTCGAGCGCGACCTTACCGTCGTGCCAGCTCCACATCTGGCCAGGAACTTTGTGGGGACGTTCGGGAGCAAGCATGCTCGCCGTAATCGCGCCGTGCTCGACGACGTACTCCAGCGCCTCGTCGAGAATCTTCGGGTTGCGCGCCCGCACCTCCGTCAGCCGGCCCCACGCGTTCGCCTCCGCCCGGCGCATCCGCCAGCGCAGCAACGGGTGATGCTCGATCGGCGAGAACGAAGCCATGTGGGCCCAATACTCGAAGACGTCGCGCCGCGGTGACGCCATCGCGTCAAGTACGGCGCGATCGTAGCAACCCAGTCGCGAGAAGACGGGAAGATAATGCGCCCTAGACAGCACGTTGACCGAGTCGATCTGCAGGACTTTGACCCGATCGAGCAGCCGTTTGAGGTGCCGGCGCGTTACCGCGGAAGTTGGCGTGCGGTCGGCGAAACCTTGAGCCGCCAACGCGACCCTTCGAGCCTGTCGCACCGAGATCGAGTCCCGCCGATGCGCGGAAACGACGCGTGGCGCGCTCGGGCAAACAGACTGTCCACGGGGCATGGCGCCCATTGTGACGGATGGGACCGACATTCCGCACAACCCCATGGACGACGTCATCGTATTGCCTATCGCGCTTGCACTGACGTCATTATAATGTCATAGTGACGTCGTGGAAATTTCGCGGTACGTCCAGGACTTGCAGAATCAGCTTTCGGTCGCTGCGGCAGCAGCCGGCGACGAGGCAGCCGCTATCGCGGAGCGACTCGCATCGACCCTCGACTCGACCGCGCGGATCGTCTTGCTCGAAGCGCTCTCCGAAGCCGCCGCCGAGATCACCACCGAACTCGCCCCCGCTTCTGTGGATGTGCGGTTGCGTGGCCGAAACCCAGAGTTCGTCGTCACTGCCCCGGACGCGCCGCGGTTCGCTGATGCGTCGCCGCAGATCGACGAGTTCACGGAGAGTGTGTCGGTGCCCGATGGTGCGGATGAGGCTACGACCCGCACCACCCTGCGGCTACCCGAGAGCGTCAAGTCGCGGATGGAAGCGGCCGCGGCCCGGGACGGGCTTTCCGTCAACTCGTGGCTCTTGCGTGCAGTCACGGCCGCACTCACCACGACGCCGACCGCCTCACAGCGCGCGCAATTCCGCAACAGCGGGAATCGATTCACCGGCTGGGTTCGGTAGGAGAAGACACGCCATGCATACCTTCCACGCGGCCCAGTCGATCACCGCGACGTTAGATCTGAGCGGGGGCAATATTCTCGTCACCGCGGGCGAAGATGACGAGGTCACAGTAGCGGTCAGCCCTAGTAATCCGTCCAAGCCATCGGACCATCGCTCGGCCGAGAAGACTCGTGTCGAGTTCTCCGATGGACGGTTGACCGTCCTCCAGCCGCGGCGCCTCAGTCGTTATGCGGCATTCGGCAGTGGTAATTCGATAGACGTCACAATTGCGCTCCCCCGTGGCTCACGCATCAACGCCAACTCGTCCTACGGGTCGATCCGCATCGAGGGCGCAATCGGGCCATCCACGCTGAAGACCTCTTACGGGGATGTGACCGTCGATGAGGCCGAAGACCTGAACGTTCGCACCGGTCACGGGGAAGCCATCGTCAATCGCGCCCGCGGACACACGGATATCGTCGGCGGCCGTGTGCGTATTAACGAGATGGACGGCGATGCGACGATCAAGAGTTCCCAGGACCGCGCATTCGTGGGGACGGTGACGGGTCCGCTGCAGGTCACCTCGTCGTACGGCGACATCGAAATCGAACACGCATTCGCCAACATCGTTGCGAAATCCGCCTACGGCAAAGTGCGGATCAACGACGCCGTGCGCGGTTCGATCGAGATGCACAGCTCGTACGGCCAGTTGGAACTAGGTATCCGCGAGGGCACGGCCGCTTGGCTCGACCTCGACACTAACCACGGCACCGTCCGCAATGGCCTCGAAAGTGGCACTGCGCCACACGCCGGTGATGAGCCCGGGGACATCGTCGAGGTACTCGGTCGCACGTCCTGGGGGGACATCATCATTCGCCGTGCGGCTTCCACCCACTAGTTACGAGGAGAATCATGAAAACACCCGCCGGCGAACCCGCCATCGCGGTCGTCGGGCTGCACAAGTCGTACGGCGATACGCCTGTACTCAAAGGCGTCGACCTCACGATTCTTCCTGCGACCGTGTTCGCCCTGCTCGGGCCGAACGGCGCAGGCAAAACCACGGTCGTGCACATCCTCTCCACCCTGCTCAAACCGGACGCTGGGACGGTTCGGGTCGACGGCTACAGCCTCATCAACGAGGCAGATAAGATCCGTGCGTCAATCGGGGTCACCGGCCAGTTCTCTGCGGTCGACAAACTTCTCACTGGCGCCGAGAACCTCATGCTTATGGCCCGACTCCGACACCTCGGCGCGGTTGAAGGCCGTCGCCGCGTAGACGAGCTGTTGCGCCAGTTCGACCTCCTCGATGCTGCCGACAAGCCCATCTCCACCTACTCGGGGGGAATGCAGCGACGTCTCGACCTAGCCATGACGCTCGTCGGTGACCCTCACATCATCTTTCTCGACGAGCCGACCACTGGACTTGACCCGCGCAGCCGTAAGGCGGTGTGGAGCATCATCCGCAACCTAGTCGCCGGTGGCGTAACCATCTTCCTCACCACTCAGTACCTTGACGAGGCGGACGAACTCGCCGACCATATCGCCCTTCTCGATGGTGGCCGCATTGTCGCCGAAGGGACTCCCAACGAGCTCAAGCAACGCATCTCCGGCGGTCACCTCACACTCCACTTCACAGGCACGGACGACCTCGACCGTGCCTCCACCGCGTTCGACGGTGCGACCCGGGACGACGCGGCTCTCGCCTTAAAAATACAGAGCGACGGCGGCGTGCGCTCCCTTCGCACGGTCCTCGACCGGCTGGACGCAATCGGCGTTGAGCCCGACTGCCTCGAGGCCCACACTCCCGATCTCGACGACGTCTTCTTTGCGTTCACCGGACACACCACAAAGGACCCACGATGACCACCATCAACCCGGCTGCCCGTCGCCGGTCCGGGGGGCCGTCAGCGCACATACTCGCCGACTCGCTAACGATGCTCCGCCGCAGCATCAAGCACATGCTGCGCTATCCGTCGATGACACTAATCCTCGTCGGCATGCCAGTCGTCTTCCTGCTGCTGTTTGTCTACGTCTTTGGCGGCACCCTCGGCGCCGGACTTGGCCAAAGGGTCGGCCCGCGAGGCGGCGACGTCAGCGCATACCTCAGGTACGTCGTGCCTGGCATCCTGCTCATGACGATCGCCGCCGCCGGCAATGGCACCGCCGTCACCGTCGCCATGGACATGCGCGAAGGGCTAGTTGCGCGCTTTCGGACCATGGCGATCTCGCGTACCGCGATCCTCAGCGGACATGTCCTCGGCAGCATCATCCAGTGCCTCATCAGCGCAGGCGTCGTTCTCGTCATCGCCCTCGCTCTTGGCTTCCGGCCCACCGGAAACGCCCTCGGCTGGGTCCTCGCCGTCGTCGTACTGGCCGCCATCTCGTTCGCTGTCACCTGGCTGTGCGTCGCACTCGGCATGGTGAGCAAAAGTGTCGAGACAGCAAGCAACCTGCCGATGCCGCTCACGCTGCTCCCATTTCTCAGTAGCGGCTTCGTGCCCACCGACTCGATGCCGAGTTGGCTACGCGTATTCGGCGAGTATCAGCCTTTTACCCCGTTCATCGAGACCGTCCGCGGACTCCTGATGGGCAGCCCAATCGGCATGAACGGCTGGTTTACAGCCGCTTGGTGCGCCGCCATCGCGGCAATCGGCCTCGTCTGGTCCCTACGTCTCTATGAGAAGAGCTCAATCCGCTGACACGGCCGAGCGCACCGGCACGCCCGCCAAGCAGATCAGTCGATAGGCTGTGCAGATGGCCGATACTCATGTGCGCGAGTCCCGCGAAGACGACGCTGCCGAACTCGGCCGGATCCATGTGGCGACATGGCATCAGGCGTACGACGCTATCCTCCCGCCGGCCGCGCTGGAGATCACGACCGAGGAAAATGCGGTCGCCGCATGGCGCACCGCGATCACCGACCCGCCCACGAACGGGCATCGAGTGTTCACGGCGTACGAACGCTCCACCACCGGAGAGTCGACAGTGGGGTTCATTGCGCTCGCCCCGCCGGCCGAGGACGAACAGGACATCACCGCGCCGACGGCCGAGATCGTGACGTTGCTGGTCGAACCGCGCTGGGGACGGCGCGGGCACGGATCGCGGCTGCTGTCCGCTGCGGTGACTGTGGCTCGACAAGGCGGTGCCAAACACCTGATCTCCTGGGTCATTGCCCGCGACAGCGTGACCGCTGGCTTCTTACGCTCGGCAGGGTGGGAACGGGACGGCTGGACCCGCACGCTCGATGCGGACGGGCAGCCGATCGACCAGTATCGCTTCGCCACCGACATCGCCGCGCCCGACTCACCGGACGCGCAGCACCGAGCACAGCTTCCGATTGTCGACCCCGGACAGCCCGCGGCTGATGGCTGATCGACACCTCCGCACCGACCGGGTCCTGCGCCATGTCCTCGTCGGACCGGCCATTCGACTCATCTCTCGGCTCGACGTCGAGGGCGAGGAGTTCGTGCCGCGCCACGGCGCGGTCATCGTCGCGGCCAACCACCTCTCGGCGATAGACGGCGTCGTACTGCCGCTGGCCATAGGTCGCCCGGTGACTTTCCTGGGCAAGGCAGAGTACTTCTCGATGCCCGGTATCAAAGGAAAAGTTGTCGCGTCCTTCATGGAACGCATCGGCACGATTCCGGTGGACCGAGCGGGCGGCCGAGCCGCCGTGCTGTCACTCGAGGCCGCCCAGCAAGCGCTGCGCGATAAGCGCGCGTTCGCGATCCACCCCGAAGGCACCCGTTCACCTGACGGCCGCCTGTACCGAGGCAAAACCGGCGCGGCGCGGCTGGCGCTCTCGACTGGCTCCCCCGTGCTGCCGTGCGGGATCATCGGCACCGATCGGCTACATCCGGTCGGCAATCGACTGCCGCGGCCGGCAAAAGTCGTCGTGAGGTTCGGCCCACTGATCCATCCCGCGTCGTACACCGAAGGTTCGATGGCCGTGCGCAGCCGGGTACTGACCGAGGACATGATGAAGGCAATCGCGGCGCTGTCCGGGCAGGAACTGGTCGACAAGTTCTCCCCCGGCCCGGTCCACAAACCCCGCCGCAAGTGACGAGTCGCGCCAGCTACGCGGCCGCGGGCTTCACCGAGCCCGGTGCCGCCCGCGTTCGGCGAACGGCCGCGAGGGTCGCGAAAGCGCCAATCATCCTCAATCCCCGATGTGTCGGAAATGCCTGCGCGGGCGCCTAAATAGGTGAGTACTGCCAGGACTCGCCGGGGGTGCTGCGGTCTCGTGCATGCAGAGTCGAGTGACGACTGACCGCATGTGGGTTCGACGGTGCGTTCCGACAGTCCGAGAATAGCGACGATGGTATTGTCGGAGTGTCCCTGGGCCACCAACCCCAGCACTATCCGGCTGAGTGAGATTGACGCTGGAGCTGCCCGCGCAGATGATTTAGATTCGTCACCGACGGTGCGGAATCCACCGCTGGTGGTTCGGACTGAACGCGCATCGGTTTGGAGGCGCTCGATGACTGCTTCGCCGGCGGAGGCATCCTCGACCTGGGATGGTTTGGAGTATGAACGGGTTTCTGCGTTGCAGCGCGGTATCGGCACAGCCTTTCTGGACTCGCTCGATCTCGAGCGGCCTCGGAGCATCCTCGATGTCGGCTGTGGTGACGGGTTCCTGACCGACCAGATCGCCGTTCGATCCCGCGCGCACGTCCTGGGTGTTGACGCCGCACCAGCCATGATCGCCCGGGCGGCGCAACGCTCGAGCGGGCACCTGCGTTTTGCGCAGGCGGATGCCACCACCATGGAGTTCAGCCAACGATTCGATCTGGTCGTCTCGTTGAACGCGTTGCACTGGGTGGTCGATCTCGACGCCGCGTTCACCAGGTTGTTCACAGCCCAGGCCCCGAATTCCGTATTGGTCTGCCAATTGGTCGGCGCCGGCGAGGTCGACTCGATCGAGGATGTGAGCACCCATGTGGCCGAGGGCACGGCTTGGCGCCGGTACTTCGCCGAGGGCTTCCAACGGCCGTATGTGCATCCCACCGCTACGGAGCTGCGGCGGGTCGTTGAGGCGAACGGGTACCGCGGCGTGAAGACCGTCACCTGGAACGAAGTCTTCACGTTCGCGTCAGAGGAGCATTTTCGGCGCTGGTATGCGGCGGGGTCGCGTGTGTGGACCGATCGGCTGCCTGAGGAGCGCCGAGAGCCGTTCGTGCGGGAGGTTGTCGATCGGTATGCGCGCACCTCCGGAGCGACTCGCGAGTTCCACTTCGAGCAGACGCGCGTGACGGCCGAACGGCGGGGCTGACCTCGAGCGGCCGTATCGTGTGCTTCCGGGGCACCGCGGGCCGCCTGGTGGTCGCCGAACTCAGGGCGAGCCGGGGAGCGCGTCCGTGTGGGCACGGCCGATGACCAGCACCGCGACGAGTGCTGCGGCGGTGAGTACGCCCATGGTGATCGTGAACACGATGCCGGCGGCTTGCAGATCCCAGATCGTGGATGCGACGCCGACCAGAAATGCGGGAATCGAGATCGCGATGTAGGCGACGATGAAGAAGGTCGAGATGGTTGCCGCGCGCTGGTCCGGTGGGCTTGCTGCGCTGATCGCCGCGATGCCCGAGCTGAAGGTGATGCCCTGGCCGAGGCCGGCCACGATGGTGCCCACGATCAGCAGGGTGAGTGATTCGATGGCCAGCCCCGTACCGATCAGGGCCAGCCCGAGCAAGAGTACGCCGCATCCGATCGGCAGTGCGGCACGACCAGCCAACGGTGCTAGGCCCATCTGACCCAGTGCGGAGCCGGCGAACATGGCGAAGACGATCAACCCGGCCAGGGCAGGGCTGGGAAGGTGCAGCAACGTGCGCAGAAAGGTCGGCTCGATCGCGGCGACCAGCCCGAACGCGCCGAAGGCGGCGAACGCGACCGTGGCGGCCGGGATGAACACCGCCAGCGCCTGTTGCGGCACGCGCGGGCGTCGCGCGCGCGGCCACCGGCCGGTCGGCTCAGATACCGTTTCGGGCAGGAACCACAGCATGCCGCATGCTGGCAGCAGCAGAACCAGATCGGCCAGGTAGGGCAGATTCAGCGGTGCCGGCAGCCATACTGCCAGCAATCCGGCCAGCAATGGGCCACAACCCAGCCCGAACATGTTCACCGCCGTTGCGAGAACACCGATCTGGCCGCGGCGGGCGGGCAATGCCAACTCCACCAGAGCCACCGTTGCCGTGCCGGTGAAGATGCCGGCCGAGATTCCTGACAGGACCCGGCCGGCGAAGAGCACAACCAACCCGGCATTCGTGACGAACAGCGCTGCCGAGAGCACCGAGGCGGCCAAACCCATCAGCAACAACGGGCGACGGCCCACGGTGTCTGATGCAGCCCCGACGAGCAGCAATGCCGCCAGCACGCCGACGGCATACACGGCGTAGATGACGGTCGTCATCAGCGCGCCGAAATGATACTGCTGTTCGTACAGGCTGTTCGTACAGCGGATATAGCGGTGTCGGCAGCGTGGTGCCCAGCATGACGACACCGAAGGTGTAAGTGGCCGTGAAAAGTGCCACGGCGCGCGGCAGAGTGCGCCGACCAGTCGGTATCCTCTCGCTCATCCGCCGCCGTCAATCGTGTGCAACCCATTGGCTCCCTGACACAAGACTAGACCATGTGGGTTCCGACGACGGGCACTCTACACGACCGTCATGTCGTGACACAGGGTAGCGTGAGCGCAGGTGCCACCAGGATCCTCCGCCACAGCCCTCCCGCATATAAGACGGGAATGTGCGGCAGTTCCAGCGTCACGTCCGTGACGATGCCGCCCTTGCCCCCGCGCAACGCCCAGAACAGGTCGGGTTGGTGTTCGTATCGTTGTTGATCTCGCCGTCTACCGTGACGAGGTGGAAGCCGCGCACCCAGTCCGAGGAGTAGCCGTGGCTGCGAATCAGCGGTCCGATGCCTCCGCCCATGCTGTGGCCGACCGCTCCGACCGTCACCGAGCACCCGGTGATCGGGGCCAGGTCGAACGGTGCGGCTTCAGTGACGACCCGGTGCCACTGCGTGCCGGCAACTGCGCGGCCGGAACAGCGTAGGAATCGCTCGTATCAACGTTAGTGCCGAACTGGTACCCCTGAGCGTGTGGGCTGGGGATGGTGGATTCCGTGTTCACCGGCAGAGAGGTGTGCTTGAGCCCCGACGGCCGGAGCGAAATTCGCCGGATGCGTGAAGGCGATGGAAAGCAACTCATCCGGTGTCCACGCCTTACCCGGATCACTATCCAATGTCGCGTTGAAGCCCGGATCGAACGTGAAAATGTACAGGCCGCCACGCATCTCCGATAATTGCGCGATCGTGATGTTCTGCCCGTTGGGCACATCCGGGGCGGAAGGTGGAGATCGGGGTATCCAAACTCAGCTTGCCCTCCTGCACCAACTGCAGAATCACCGTGGACGTCATCGTCTTGGTGTTACTGCCGATACGGAAGTAATCCTTCGACGACATCGGCACCTTCTTACCCTTGGTAGGGACAGCGCAATACTTCGCTATACGGCGATCCCCATAGCGCCTGCCCGATTTTGAACGCGGTCAAGCATTCTTAATCGGTTAGTCGAGACCCATCAATGACTCGATGCCGACGGTGAGACCGGGATGCGCTGCGATGTTACGTACGCCGAGCAGTACGCCGGGCACAAACGAGGTGCGGCTCATCGAGTCATGCCGCACCGTCAGCGTCTCGCCCTCGGTGCCGAAGATGACCTCCTGATGGGCGATCAAGCCGCGGATCCGGACGGCGTGCACCCGCACCCCGTCCACCTCGGCGCCGCGCGCCCCATCGAGCTGGGTTGAGGTCGCGTCCGGCATCGCGCCGAGACCCGCGTCCCGGCGGGCGGCGCCGACCATCCGAGCGGTACGCATGGCGGTGCCGCTCGGCGCGTCGGCCTTCCCAGGGTGATGCAACTCGATGATCTCAGTCGACTCGTAGAACTTCGCTGCCATCTCGGCAAAGCGCATCATGAGTACGGCGCCGATGGCGAAGTTGGGCGCGACGAGTACGCCGACGTGGGGCTTACTCCCAAGTCGTTCCGTCAGGGTGGCGAGGCGTTCGTCGGTGAACCCCGTCGTACCGACGACGCAGTGGATCCCGTGATCGATACAAAATGCCAGATTGTCCATGACGACATCCGGGTGCGTGAAGTCGACGATAATCTGCGTACCGCTATCGGCGAGCTCCTGCATCGGCACGCCCTGATCGACCTCGGCGACTAGCTGCATCCCGTCGGCGTCCCGGACTGCGGCGCAGATCTCGCGGCCGACGTTGCCGTGGGCTCCGACGACACCGACACGTAGTTCGCGAGTGTCCTGAGTCGACTCGGGCATGTGCGGTCCTCCAGATCGTGTGCGCGGTCAGTCCGACATCGCGCGGTCGAAGTCGGTTTCTTTGAACGGTCCGACCACCGCGAGGCACTGGGGTCGGGTCAGCAGATCCGCCGCCAGTGACGACACCTGCGCTGCGGTGACCGACGACAGCTTGTCGATCAACCAGGGTACGTCGACGTGCTCGCCATAGGACACCTCGCTCTGTCCTAGCCGGACCATCCGCGAGCCGGTGTCTTCCAGACCGAGCACCAGCGAACCGCGCACTTGGCCTATCGCGCGGACGATCTCCTCATCTGCGAGGCCGTTGGCGGCCACGTCGGCAAGCTGTTCGCGGATGATCTTCACGACCTGGCGAACCTTCTTGGGCGCGCAGCCGGCGTACACCCCGAACAGCCCTTCACCGGCGAAAAGTGTGCTGTAGGCGTAGACGGTGTAGGCCAGCCCGCGGTTCTCTCGGATCTCCTGAAACAGTCGCGAACTCATGCCACCGCCAAGTGCCGCCTCCAGGATCGCGAGCGCGAAACGGCGCTCGTCGAAGCGATCCAGCGCGCGCGTCCCGAGTACGACGTGTGCCTGCTCGGAGCGGCGATGGGTGACGCGGATCCGTCGTTCCGGGTCACCAAAATCGGCGCCGTCCGGGTGCCGAACAGGCGCCGGTTCGGCCTCGGTGTCGATGGCCGCAGCAAAGCCCCGGCGTACGGCGGCCACGATTGTGCCGTGGTCAACCTTTCCGGCGACCGACACCACCATGTTGGCCGGTCGGTAGTGCTTCTTGTAGAACGACGCGATCTGCGCGCGGGTGATCGACTCGATCCGTTCGACGTCGCCGAGGATCGATCGGGCGAGCGGATGAGTACCGAAGAGGGTCTCGTGGAACAGCTCGTGCACCAGGTCCATCGGGTCGTCGTCGCGCATCGCGATCTCTTCGAGAACGACGAGACGCTCGTTGTCGACATCGGCCGAGCGCATGGTCGCACCGAGCACAACGTCGCTGATGATGTCGAGCGCGAGCGGCAGGTCGCTGCCTAAGACGTTGACATAGAAGCAGGTGCTCTCGCGCGCGGTGAACGCGTTCATGTCACCGCCGATCGCGTCTATCTCGGATGCGATCTGCAACGCCGTACGCCGCTTCGTTCCCTTAAACAGCAAGTGTTCGAGGTAGTGCGCGGACCCGGCCTGCGATCGTGTCTCGTCGCGGGACCCGACGCCAACCCAGATGCCGATGGTGGCCGAATGGGCGCCGGGGATCGACTCGGTGACAACACGCAACCCGCCGGGGAGGACGGTACGGCGAACCATACCGCCGTCCGGCGGGTTGAACAGTGTGCGCGTCGACGCGCGACGGAGCTTAGTCAGCGGACCGGACTATTCGGCCGAAGCCGCGGCCGGCTCGGCGTCGTCCTGCGCCACGACCGGCACGAGGCTGATCTTGCCGCGCTGATCGATGTCGACGATCTCGACCTGGATCTTGTCGCCGACGTTGACGACATCCTCGACCTTTCCGATGCGCTTGCCGCTGCCGAGCTTCGAGATGTGGACGAGACCATCCTTACCGGGCAAGAGCGACACGAACGCACCGAATGGTGCGGTCTTGACGACTGTCCCGAGGAAGCGCTCACCGATCTTCGGCAGCTGCGGGTTGGCGATCGCGTTGATGCGGTCGATCGCCTCTTGAGCGGACTCGCCGTTGTCAGCGCCGACATAGATCGTGCCGTCGTCTTCGATGGTGATCTTGGCGCCGGTCTCGTCCTGGATCGCGTTGATCATCTGGCCCTTAGGACCAATGACCGCGCCGATCTTGTCGACCGGGATCTTGACCGAGGTGACGCGCGGCGCGTATTTCGACATCTCGTCAGGAGCGTCGATCGCTTCGTTCATGACTTCGAGGATGTGCAGCCGGGCATCGCGGGCCTGCGACAGCGCCGACGCGAGTACCTCGGACGGAATGCCGTCGAGCTTGGTGTCGAGCTGGATGGCGGTCACGAAGTCCTTGGTGCCGGCGACCTTGAAGTCCATGTCGCCGAAGGCATCTTCGGCGCCGAGGATGTCGGTGAGGGCGGCATACTGCTGCTTGCCGTCGACCTCACCGGAGATCAGGCCCATCGCGATACCGGCGACTGGCGCCTTGAGCGGGACACCGGCATTGAGCAGCGACATCGTCGAGGCACACACCGAACCCATCGAGGTCGAGCCGTTGGAACTGAGGGCCTCGGAGACCTGACGGATCGCGTACGGGAACTCCTCGCGGCTTGGCAGCACCGGCAACAGTGCGCGCTCGGCGAGCGCGCCGTGGCCGATCTCGCGACGCTTCGGCGAGCCGACCCGGCCGGTCTCACCGGTCGAGAACGGCGGGAAGTTGTAGTTGTGCATGTAGCGCTTGGTGCGTGAGGCGCCCAGGTTGTCGAGCTTCTGCTCGAGCGCCAGCATGTCGAGGGTGGTGATGCCCAAGATCTGGGTCTCGCCACGCTCGAACAGCGCCGAGCCGTGAACCCGCGGTACGACGGCGACCTCGGCGGAGAGCTGACGGATGTCGGTCAGTGCGCGGCCGTCCATCCTGATGCCCTCGCGCAGCACCCGCTCGCGGACGAGGTTCTTGGTGATCGCGCGAACTGATGCGGAGATCTCGCCGCTGCGGTCGGGGAACTGCTCGGCCAGAGCGGCCTTAGCGTCGTTCTTGATCTCGTCGAGACGATCCTCGCGTTCGCTCTTCGACACGATGGCGAGGGCCGAGGTGAGGTCCTTGCTGACCTTCGCCTCGACGGCGTTGTAGACGTCGTCCTGGAAGTCAAGGAAGATCGGGAACTCGGTGGTCTCCTTGCCGGCGACGGCGGCAAGCTCACTAGTTCGATGGTGGCCTCGGTCGACTCGGCCTCGACCATCATGATCGCCACGTCAGGTTTGCCGTCGACATCGACGACGCGGCCGGCAACGACCATGTCAAATACTGAACGCGCGGACTCGGCGACGGTGGGGAACGAGACCCACTGGCCATCGACGAGGGCGACGCGGACGCCGCCAATCGGGCCGGAGAACGGGAGGCCGGCGAGTTGCGTCGACATCGACGCGGCGTTGATCGCGAGCACGTCGTATACGTGGTCGGGATTGAGCGCGAGCACGGTGATAACGACCTGGACCTCGTTACGCAGACCCTTGACGAAAGTCGGGCGCAGCGGGCGGTCGATCAGCCGGCAGGTCAGGATAGCGTCCTCGCTCGGGCGTCCTTCGCGACGGAAGAACGATCCGGGGATGCGGCCGGCGGCGTACATCTTCTCTTCGACGTCAACCGTCAGCGGGAAGAAGTCGAGGAAGTCGCGGGGCTTCTTTTGCGCGGTGGTCGCGGACAGGATCATCGTGTCGTCATCGAGGTAAGCGACGGCGGAGCCGGCGGCCTGCCGGGCAAGACGACCGGTCTCGAAGCGGATGGTGCGGGTGCCGAAGGAGCCGTTGTCGATCGTCGCGACTGTTTCGCGGACGGTGGGCTCGTCGATCGTGGTGGTGTCAGACAAAATATGTCCTCATTCTTGTGCAGGCGTGTACGCCTAACGCAGACGAGGGATCGTGAGGTGCGACAACCGGTCTTCGATCGAAGCCAGCGGATCGGGGCCTGGACGAGTGTCCGGTGCGTTCCGTTGGCCACCACCGAGGGCCAGTGCGCGTCTCGATCACGTCATCTGCGTCGTACACGCGACGTGGTGCCCCAACGCCGATTGGCGGGAGCGGATTCAATTGTCACGGGGGCGGACGCCCTCCGTGTGAAACAGGGAGTGATCCGCGTGTCGGATCACTCCCTGAAAGCAACTAGCGGCGCAGGCCGAGTTTCGCCAGCAACGCGCGGTAGGCGTCGAGGTCGCTAGCCTGCAAGTACTTGAGCAGGCGGCGGCGACGGCCGACCATCAGCAGTAGGCCGCGCCGGCTGTGGTGATCGTGCTTGTGTTGCTTGAGATGCTCGGTGAGCGATGAGATGCGGTCGGTCAGCATCGCGATCTGCACCTGAGGCGAGCCAGTATCGCTTTCGCTGGTTTTGTTGTCATTGATGATTTCAATCTTTTTCTCAGCACTGAGCGGCACGAATGTATCTCCTAGGGTTTCCGATCGCGTGTCCCCTGGTCTGCTTCACAGAGGAATGTGAATCAACACGCTGTCATACGCAGAAGGCGCATGACCATCATTAATAGTAGCAGTCATCCGCCGCGGATGAGCGGGGTGCCCGGGTGACCTTGGTTGCGCACCGCCGTCGACTACTTATTTGAGCGTCAGCTGGTATGCCTTCACCTGCGCCTTCGGCACCGACATCGCGAACGCGTAGACCAATTTCGAGGGCTGAACGAACCAGACGTGCGTCATGTAGCCCGTCTTGACCATTGTGCTGCCGGCCGGACAGGTACCGCTCGAGGGCATCGCTTTTGCTTTGCCCTTGCCCTTGCACAGCTGATGGTAGTGCCATCGCAGGTAGGGCAGGTACTGCGCCGGCGGGCTTTGCTTTTCGGCGGTGTACATGACGCCGATCAGAGTGAACTCCCCGGCGATACTGCGGTTATAGATGAGCGTCTCCGGCGCCATGGGGTCGAGCAGCTTGCCGTCCTTTCGGTTCGCCTTGTTCGGCACGTGCAGCATCTTGATCGCCTTGCCACTCGCGTGCGGATGGCGTTGCTCGTACTTCTGTGCTGCGGCCTGCACGTCGAACCCGGCGGCCGTCGCAGCGGCAGCGTCTCGGTACTTCGCGGTGTCCGCGATTGTTGCGGTAAGGAGGCCCTGTGCCGCGGCCGTCTGGCTGGGGGTCGCGCCGGCGACATCGGGCAACTGGCTCATCTGATGTCGCTCACCATTTCCCGTCGCCATCGCGCCGCTGGACGAACCGCTTGCGGCACTGACGGCCATAGCGTCGCTCGACGAGTGCGCATCCCCCGGATCGGCGATCGCCACCCCGGTAGCGACGAGGACCAGGGTCGCGACCGCGGCAACAGCCGTGGTAGCTGAACGCGCTCCCCATTGACGCCCCGGGGCGCTCTGATGCAGCTGCAGCAGCACCGCGACGCTCAGCCCGACGCTGGCCAGTTCGAGCACGGCGCTCAAAACGTCCGGCACGCCGACGGCCCCGGCCACGCCAGGAGTCGGACCAAATGGCAGTCCCGTGCTGCGGGTGATGGTCCACAGCACGACCACGCCGATGTTGACGACTATGCCGGCCACAAGCAGCCAGCGGCGAGCCGACTGCCAGCACAGCACCGACCAGGCGAGCTGCCACGCTGCCAGCACCAGGAAGAAGATGCCGTAGAGCCACCACTGCGCGAAATGCTCGCCAGCGACGCCGAAATGGATGAGTGCCGCTCCGGCCGTAAACACGGCTGCGGACTGCTGGAAAATCTTTCGTGTATCCATGCCTTACAGCGTGAACGCCGAATGTGCGAAATCGCTTCGACGAATGTAAGCGTCTTGTACGAGGTGTCGAACACCGACAACCAAAAGCGTCAGACCTATTGCCCCGGCGCGGTGATTGCGTGATCGTGAGCCTATGAACGCACGGGGTCGCATCCTTATCGTCGAAGACGACCCGAGCATTGCCCAGGTCGCGCGGCGGTACTTCGAACGCGAGCAGTTCCGGGTCGAGGTCGTGCCGGACGGCGAGTCCGCGATGAGGCAGGTGCGGCAGCCCGGGTATGACGTGGTGCTACTCGACATCGCATTAGCCGGCCCGATGGACGGCATCGAGGTCTGCCGACAGATGCGCGCCGCGGATATCTGGACGCCGGTCATCTTCGTCACCGCACGCGACGAGGAGATCGATCGGATACTCGGCCTGGAGCTGGGCGCCGACGACTACGTGACGAAGCCTTACTCGCCGAAGGAGCTGGTGGCGAGGGTGCGGGCGATCCTGCGGCGTATCAATCGTCCGGTCGGCTCGCCCGATGACCAGGTCCGCGTCGCGGGCAGTGTGCGCCTAGACCCGCGCAGCCGGCGGGTCTGGGCCGGCGACCGGACGGTCGAGCTGACGGCCACCGAATTCGATCTGCTCGCGCAGTTGATGGGTCGACCGGGTCGGGTGTTCGCTCGCGGCGAGCTTCTCGCCCTAGTCTGGGACTACCCGGCCAACGACACCTCCCGCACCGTCGACGTGCATATCGCCCAGATCCGCTCGAAGCTCGGCAGCTACTCTCCCATCCGGACCGTGCGCGGCTATGGCTACGCCGCCGAGGCGACCGGGTGAGCGTTCGGTTCCCGGATCCGGGCGCCGTACGGCCAGTGCGACCGGGCGGTGGCGATCGTGGTCGCCACCTGACGCTGGCCGGACGCACCGGTCTTGTCATGGCCGCTGTCGTCATTGTCGCAATACTCATTGCCGCGGTGCTGTCCATCAACCTCGTGCGCTCATCCGCGCGCACGGAGGCGACCAAGGCACTGCGTGTCGAGGCCGACACCGTCGTCGGGCTCCTTGATGCGGGCCGTCCTGGAAGTCTCGCCAAGGCCGCGCGGGCAGTGCGGCCGCAGGGCATCCAGATGGCGTGGATGGACCTCGACGGGACCGTCCGGGGCGATGCGGTGGCGAGGGAGGCATACCTTCGGCATCCTGCTACCGCCGCGAGCGACCCGACCACCTCGTTCACCACGCGCCTGCGCGCAGACGAAGTTCTGGTGGAGGTCCGAACGCTGGATAACGGCGACCGCGTCATTCTCGCTAAAGCCGAGTCGCTCGCGGTCGGCCCGGCATTGGGCCTGCTTCGGCGCGAGCTGCTCGCGCTCGCTATCGGACTGCTCGTGGCGCTGGGGGCATCGGTGCTGTTCGCGCGCTGGCTCGCGGCCCCGCTGCGCCGGACCGCGGCGGCCGCAGTGGAACTGGCATCGGGGGACCGTTCGGTGCGCCTGGAACCAGCCGGCCCTCGCGAGGTGGTAGCGGTTTCCGAGGCGCTCAACACGCTCACTACGGCGCTTGGGCGAAGCGAACGCCGCCAGCGGGAGTTCTTACTGTCCGTTTCTCATGAGCTGCGCACGCCGCTGACGGCGATCCGCGGTTTCGGTGAGTCTCTGGCCGATCGGGTGACAACCGGGGCCGACGTGCCGCCAGCCGGACAGGTTATCGTCGCGGAGTCGGCGCGCCTGGAGCGCTTGGTGACCGACCTACTCGATCTGGCGCGCCTCGGGGCGGCCGATTTCCGGTTCGAGATCGTGTCGATCGACCTGCGGGCGGTGATTGAGCAGGCCGCGGTCGTATGGAGGTCACGCTGCACGGCCGTCGGCGTGAACTTTGCCGTGGAGCTTCCCGGGTTCCCCGTTCGGCTGCACAGCGACCAGGGGCGGATCCGGCAGATCGTCGACGGGCTCGCCGAAAACGCACTGCGCGTGACACCAACCAGCGGGACCATGGTGATCGCGCTGCGCACGTCACCGGGGCACGCCGTCGTGGAAGTCCGCGACGACGGCCCGGGACTCACTGACGACGACCTGGCGGTGGCATTCGAGCGGTCGGCCCTGTACGAGCGGTACCGGGGTGTGCGCAAGGTCGGCACCGGGCTGGGACTGGCGCTGGTCAAGGCCCTTGCCGACGGGCTCGGTGGCAGCGTCGAGGCCGCCCGTGGCACCGCTGGTGGCAGTTGCTTTCGGGTGCGGTTTCGGACCGACCAGACCGGTTCCTAGCCGCTGCGGGCGCCCGAACTGACCAGGTCTCGTAGCCGGCTCATTATAATTGCCCAGTCATCGCCGGTGGGGGCGTGGCGCATCCCGTCGATCTCAAGCAGCTGCGCGGCCGGCAGCGCGGTCGCCAGCGCACGACCCTGGGAGGGCGGGATCATCCGGTCTTCGGTACCGACCACAATCAGGGTCGGCAGCGTGAGCTCAGCGGCATACGTGATCGGCGAGCACCCCGTCCACTGCCCCTCGGTCAGGATCGCGTCGTAGTACGTGCGCAGCATGTCCCGGCCGGTGTCCCGGTACGCCGAAGGAATATCGGTCGGGCTGCTGACCATGACCAGTCCGGCGGCACCACCGGCATTGGCGACCCCGACCGCACCGATCAGACCACCCATCGAGAAACCCAGCACCAAGGTCTCGGTGACTGAAGCGCGGGCGTTGATCATCCGCAGTGCGGCGCCGAGGTCGTCGTCGGCATGCAAGCCGTACTCGTCCTCGCCGCCGGAGCCAGGCCAACCGCGTAGGCCGAGGCTGACCGCGTTCCAGCCGCGGGCGTGCAGGTCACGGGCTCGGTCGTAGTGGTACGACGCGTCCTGCCCCCAGCCGTGCAGGAACAGCACCGCGGGCGCGGGATCGCTTGCCCACCAGGCATAGCCGCCGAGCTCGACGCCGTCGGCGTTCGGGTCACCAGACTGCACGGTGATGTGTTCTGCGTCGGTCGCGGCCGGTAGCGGGCCGGACGGGTTGACCGCGTCGTTGGCGAGGTCGCGCTCGGGTTCCACGCTCACGAGGCAGCGCCTGGCATTCCTAGGACGGTCCGGGTGCGGTGCACGTCCTCTTCGATCGCCGGGATCAGCTCGGCCTCGGACTCGAACTTGATCATCCCACGTAGCCGCTCGATGAAGTCGATCTGCACTTGTTCGCCGTACAGGTCACCGTCGTAGTCGAGCAAGAACGCCTCGACACGACGTTCCTGGCCGGAGTACGTCGGGTTGGTGCCGACCGAGATCGCGGCCGGTTTGCGCACGCTGCGCACGTACACCCAACCCGCATAGACGCCGTCGGCCGGCAGCGCGCTGTACATCGGCGGCCGCAAGTTAGCCGTCGGAAATCCCAGTCCACGCCCACGCATGTCACCACGCACGACGAGACCTTCGATCCGGTGTGGCCGGCCGAGTGCGGCCGTCGCCTCGCCCATCTGACCCGCGGCGACGCAGGACCGGACATAGGTCGCGGAGACCGTGTGGCCACCCTCCCCGACCAGGTCGAGGCTCTCCACGTCGAAACCGAACTCGTTGCCGAACTCCTTCAGCATCTGGACGGTGCCGGAGGCCTTGGAGCCAAACGTGAAGTTGTCGCCGACGATCACCTTCGCCGGGTGCAAATGCTCCAGCAGGATCTCGTGCACGAACTCCTGCGGGCTCAACTTCGAGAACGGCACGGTGAACGGTACGACGCAGAACGCGTCGACCCCGCACTCCTCCACCAGTTCGGCCTTGCGCTTGAGAGTCGTCAAGATCGGCGGGTGCGACCCAGGCTTGATCACCTCGCGCGGGTGCGGGTCGAACGTCAACAGCAGCGACGGCACGCCGAGCCGCTTAGCCTCGGCGACGGTCTCCTTGATCAGCGCCTGATGACCCAGGTGAATCCCGTCGTACTGCCCGATAGTGATGACGCAGCGACCCCAACCGGCCGGTGCATTGTCGGCGTGACGCCAACGCAACATAATGCTTATCCGATCTCGTTACTAGCCGATCTTATGAATCCAGCTGTGGGTGTCGGGCATCGTTCCGTGCTGCACCCCAAGCAGCAACTGCCGCAGCTTTGCCGTCACCGGGCCCATCTCGGTGCCGATGTCGAAGTCACCGGTGCGCGCCTTCACGCTGCCGACCGGCGTGATGACCGCCGCGGTGCCGCACGCGAACGACTCGCTGATGTCGCCACTGGCCACCCCATCGCGCCACTCGGCGAGCGAGATTCTACGCTCGGTCGCGCGGATTCCCAGCTCGCCGGCCGCCATAAGTAGCGATTCGCGGGTGATACCCGGCAGCAGCGTGCCGGTCAGGTCGGGGGTGACGATCTCGACGTTGTCAGGGTCTTTGCCGAAGACGAAGAACAGGTTCATCCCGCCCATCTCCTCGACGTACTTCCGCTCGATCGCGTCGAGCCACACAACCTGGTCGCAGCCTTCGTCGGCGGCCTGCTGCTGGGCGAGCAGGCTGGCCGCGTAGTTACCGCCGCACTTCGCCTCGCCGGTGCCGCCGGGTGCCGCCCGCACGTAGTCCTCGCTGGCGTAGACGGACACCGCCTGCACACCGTCGCTGAAGTAGCCGGCGGCCGGCGAACCGATCACGCAGAAGTAGTACTCCTTGCTCGGGCGGACACCGAGGAAGCTCTCCGAGGCGAACATGAACGGGCGCAGGTAGTAGCTCATCTCGCCACCGTCGGGCACCCATTCCGAGTCAATCGTCACCAGCGCGTCGCAGGCCGCGACGAACCCGTCTTCCGGGAATGGCGGCATCGCGAGCCGCCGAGCGGACTTCACGAATCGCGCGGCGTTTGCCTCCGGACGGAAGGTGGCGAGCGTGCCATCATCCTGCCGATAGGCCTTCAGTCCTTCGAAGATCGACTGCGCATAGTGCAGGATGGCGTTCGCCGGGTCGAGCGAGAACGGCTGATATGCCTGGATCTTCGCGTCGTGCCAACCGTACTGCTCATCCCACTTCGCCAGCACCATGTGGTCGGAGAAGTAACTACCGAAACCCGGGTTGGCCAGAATCGCGGCCCGCTCCTCATCGCTTCGCGGATGCGCGGACGCGTTTACGGTCAGCGGGAGCCCGTCGGCCAGTTGCGTTGGCAGATTGACGACTTTCCCGGACATGGGCGCTCCCTGCTGGTACGCCGCCGACGTACGCCGGGCGGCTGAGTTGGATTTCTCTGCGAATCCTAGCCGCGAGGGCGTCGAACGGCGCCGTGGGCTGGCCAATCAGGCCGGCCTGAACACCACGACGGGTTTGCCATGCGCGTCGACGAGCGCGACCGCGGCACCTTCCAGGTCGATGGCGCCGTAGGTGACCTCAGCCTCGCCGTATGAGGTGAGACGGCGCCCGAACGACAGCTCGCGCGCCTCGTCGGCGTCCAGCTGCCGCCGCGGAAAGGCCCTGGCGACCGCTTCATCCAGGCTGACCACGACCGGGTTGTCCCGCTCGCCGAGCTCGTCCAACGACAACGCCACCGACTCGTCGAACTCCCCCGTTGCCGTACGCCGAAGCGCGGTGAGGTGGCCGCCAACTCCCAGCGTGGCGCCCAGGTCACGGGCAATCGCCCTTATGTACGTACCTGAACCACATCGAACGACAACATCGACATCTATCCCGTCGGCGGTCCGTCGTACGTCGCGGACGTCGATCGCATGAATATCGACCTCGCGCGGCTTGAGCGGCGCAGCTTCCCCGCGGCGTACCAGGTCATAGGAACGCTGACCGTTCACCTTGATCGCCGAGACGGCGGATGGAACCTGGCTGATTCGACCGGTTTGGACGCGCAGACCGTCATGGATCTGATCGTCGGTGACCTGCGCGGTGTGAGCGTGCTCGACCACCTCGCCGTCCGCATCGTCGGTGACGGTGGTCGTACCGAGCCGGATCGTGGCGGCGTACGTCTTGTCATGGCCCATCAGGTAGCCGAGCAGCTTGGTGGCGCGTTCGACCCCGATCACCAAGACCCCGGTCGCCATCGGGTCGAGGGTCCCGGCGTGCCCGACCTTGCGGGTGCCGGCGATGCGGCGTACCCGGGCGACCACGTCGTGTGAGGTCATGCCGCCAGGTTTATCCACGATGATCAGCCCGTTGTCAGCCATGCGCAATCCGGCGCTCCTGCGCCGCGCCCAACGCGTACTGCGCGGTCAACTGGCCGAGCTCGACTGACCGGTCGATCTTGGCGACGTCCCGGGTGAAGCCACGCACTCCTGAGGACTCGGGGTTGGCCATTACGTAGGCGTGCGCGCCGCTGGCCGCCAGATCGCGCACCGACTGGGTGTAGTGGATGCGGTCCTGCAGCATCGAGCCGAGCCCGTTCGCGATGCGGTTGACGGCATGCTTCTTGGCGATCGAGCCGAGCGTGATATCCGCATAGTTGAGCTCCGAAGCGCTGCGCGCGACGAGCGCGAGCACATGGGTGGCGCCGTCGTTGACCGCGCGCATCGCGGCGAGTGGTTCGGTCACCGATCCGTCGATCCAGCTTCTGCCGTTGAGCTCGACCGGCTTCCCGGCGAATCCGGGCACGCACGCGGTCGCCCGGAACGCGAGTCGCCACTTGTCCTCGGTCTCAAGATTGTCCAGCGCGTACGAGGTCATGTCGTCAACGGCGGTGGCGATGATGTGCAGCGGTACGTCATGGGTGACGGTGTTCGACCACGGTATCGGCTTGGTTTGCGTGAGGATGTGGTCGATGAGGTGGTCCAGCGACATGACCGGCTCGCGCTGCCACAGTCGACGGAGGTCGAGAAACTCCGATTTGGACATATCGTCGGAGAAGACCCGGCTGGCCTGATCGGCGAGCCCGTATACGACCGACGCCGCGATGAACGCCCCGGACGACGTACCGTAGGCGACGTCAAACGCCCGGCTCAGACCGGCGAGCTGCAGTGCTCGCGCCATACCCCCGGTCGCGCCGCCGCGCATGCCACCACCGCTGACCACGAGCGCGATCCGAAAGTCGTCGGCACGCTGCCCTGGTTCGCTGCCCTCGTCACGACGCCGTAGCAATGCCTCGAGTACGTCGAGGTCCGCCGGCAGGTCGAGCGGTTGCGGATGGCGGCGCAGGGAACGACTTGTGGGCATGGCCCTAATTATCCCAGCCGGACTCGGCCGATGTGTGCCGGTGAGACGTGAGCCTCGACGTACTCACCAAGAACAGCAGACTAGTTAGGCTGGACACCATGCCGTACTTCCCCTCAACGCCGTACGAAGACCTGCTGCGGCTGGTCCTCGCCGGCGGCACCCCCAAGTCCGACCGCACCGGCACCGGCACGAGATCGGTGTTCGGTCACCAGATGCGATTCGATCTTGCCCAGGGCTTTCCGCTGATCACGACGAAGAAGGTGCACTTCAAGTCGATCGCGATGGAACTGCTGTGGTTCCTTCGTGGTGACAGCAACGTGCGCTGGCTCCAAGAGCGCGGGGTCACGATCTGGGACGAATGGGCGGCCGACGACGGCGAGCTCGGTCCGGTGTACGGCGTGCAGTGGCGCGCATGGCCGACCCCCGACGGTGGGCACATCGACCAGATCACCGGACTGCTGGAGACACTACGCACCAACCCCGACTCCCGGCGGATGATCGTCTCGGCCTGGAACGTCGGCGAGATCGCGCAGATGGCGCTGCCGCCGTGCCACGCGTTCTTCCAGTTCTATGTTGCGGACGGCAAACTTTCCTGCCAGCTTTACCAGCGCAGTGCCGACCTTTTCCTCGGCGTACCGTTCAACATCGCCAGCTATGCGCTACTGGTGCACATGATCGCCCAGCAGGTCGGCCTCGAGGTCGGCGACTTCGTGTGGACCGGCGGTGACTGTCACATTTACGACAACCACATCGCGCAGGTCACCGAACAGCTCTCGCGAGCGCCGTACCCCTACCCAACGCTGAAGTTACGCAAGGCCGCGTCGCTGTTCGACTACGAGTACGACGACATCGAAATCGTCGGCTACGAACATCACCCGGCGATCAAAGCGCCGGTCGCGGTCTAGATGGCAGTCGGCCTGATCTGGGCGCAGGCCCGGGACCGGGTGATCGGCCGCGACGGAGCCATGCCGTGGCACCTGCCCGAGGACCTCGCACACTTCAAAGTCACCACCAACGGCGCCACCGTGGTGATGGGCCGGCGTACCTGGGAGTCCGTCCCTCCGAAGTTTCGCCCGCTGCCCGGTCGCACCAACGTGGTGATCACCAGCCAGCGGGACTGGTCCGATGATGGTGCCGTCGTCGTACATTCCTTGCAGGACGGGCTGAACAGCGATTCGGATGTCTGGGTCATCGGCGGCGCCGGGGTCTACGCCGCTGCGCTCCCGCACGCCGACACGATCGAGGTCACCGAGATCGACGAGACGTACGATGGGAACACGCTCGCACCGGTCATCGGTGCGGACTGGATCGTTACTGACGCCGGCGGCTGGCAGCAGTCCACGACCGGTCTGCGTTACCGGTTCATCAGCTACCGCAGGGCCGACGCCGATAGCGCCTGAGACCTCTCAGGTGAGTGCAGTATGCTCTTTCACGTGTCGAACCTTTGGTATGCGTATTTTTCGTTGGCTCTGGAGGAGCCTGCGTCTGACTAACGCGCATCGACACAACCTTCAGAGCCAGCCGGGCAGAGAGAAATCTCTGCCCATCGTCATTTCACATGTCGGGCTCTGCAAGGGCTCGCCCTCGCAGACGGGACACTACTTCTAATGAATTCCCCAGCCAACACGCACGTGTCGACTTCGAACCTGCGCGTCAGCGAGTTCGAGCCGCTGCCTACGCCGCAGCAGCTACTGGCCGAGCTGCCACAGTCCGAAGAGCAAGTCGCCGTCGTCGAACGGGGCCGTCGCGACGTACGCGCGGTCATGGCCGGACTCGACGACCGCCTCCTCGTCATCGTCGGCCCGTGCTCGATCCATGACCCTAAGGCGGGTCTGGAGTACGCCGAGCGTCTGGCCGCCGAGGCACGCCGACACGCCGGCGAGCTTGTTATCGTCATGCGCACCTACTTTGAAAAACCACGAACCACGGTCGGCTGGAAAGGTCTGATCAACGACCCGCATCTCGATGGCAGCCACGACATCGCGACCGGGCTCCGGGCGGCCCGCTCGTTCCTGCTGGACGTAGCCACGCTCGGGCTCCCGTGCGGGACGGAGTTCCTCGAACCGATCAGCCCCCAGTACGTCGCCGACCTCGTCAGCTGGGGCGCGATCGGTGCACGCACCACCGAAAGTCAGATCCACCGCCAACTCGTGTCCGGGCTATCGATGCCGGTCGGCTTCAAGAACGGCACGGACGGCGGCCTGCAGGTGGCGCTCGACGCGTGCGCGGCTTCTGCCGCGGCACAGTCGTTCTTGGGTATCGACCAGGGCGGCCGCGCCGCTCTCGTCAGTACGGCGGGCAACCCGGATACGCACATCATTCTGCGCGGCGGCAAGGATGGGCCAAATTACTCGGCGAACGACGTCACGGCAGCCACGCAACGCGCAGACTCCGCCGGCATCAACCCGCGGTTGATCATCGACGCGAGCCACGCCAACAGCGGTAAGGACCATATACGCCAGGCACAAGTGGCAGGTGAGATCGGCACGCAGATCGCCTCTGGTAGTTGCTCGATCGGCGGCATGATGCTGGAGAGCTTCCTCGCCGCGGGCGCTCAGAAGCTCGACGTCGCGACTACTGACGCCGCGGACCTGACCTACGGGCAGAGCGTCACCGACGCCTGCATGGGCTGGGACGCCACTGTCGACGTACTGGAGCAGCTCGCGGCTAACGCCAAGTCGCGCTGAGGCCGCGTCGCCGGCGATAGCCGGGCTAGTGCGCGTCCGCGATCATCCACTTGTCGCCGCGCACTCGCCACCAGCCGACAACCAGCCGGGCCACAATAAAGCCGGTCAGGCCGAGCCAGATACCGCCGATCCCCCACTGGAACTTCAGCGCGCAGATCGCCAACGGGATATAGACGAAGACGCTCGCGATGATGGTGATCGTGCGTAGAATCGCGACGTCGCCGGAGCCCATCAGGATGCCATCGACCGCGAACACATAACCGGCCAGCGGCTGCATTCCGACTAGCCACCACCACATCACCGCGGTCTCGGTCAGCACGCCGGGATCGGAGGTGAACACGTGCGGCGCGAACGGACCGATCGCGAGCAGGATGACCGCGAGCAGGAGGCCAGTCGCGACACCCAGCCGACCGATGATCAACGCGACCCGCCGCGCGTGGTCCTTGTGGCCCGCGCCCAGCGCCTCGCCCACCAGCGACTGCGCCGCGATCGCAACAGAGTCGAGAACCAACGCGCACAGCATCCACAGCTGCAGCCCGATTTGGTGCGCGCCCAGCGTCTCGGTGCTCATCCGGGCGGCGACGCCGGCCGCCGCGGCAAACGATCCCTGCAGGGCGAGCGTCCGGATCAGCAGGTCCCGGCCGGTGCGCAGCTGGGCCTTCATCACCTGCCAGTCCGGCGTGCGGCGTACCGGCCCATGAGCCTCTTTCAGTAGCGCCCGAATGAACAGACCACCGCCGATCAGCTGCGCCACCACGTTGGCGACCGCCGAGCCCATCAGTCCCCAGCCGAGGGCATGGACGAAGATTGGCAAAAGTATCAGCGAGATGCCGAACGCAACGACGACGTACGCCGTCGGTTTGCGGGTCTCCTGCACCCCGCGCATCCAGCCGTTGCCGGCGAGCGCGAGCAGGATTCCCGGCGCGCCGAGGATCGCCACTCGCATCCACGACTCCGCGTCGGCGACGGCGACCGTGTTGTCACCGCCGATAAGTCGCGCGATCGGCCCGGCCAGGATCTGCACCGCGACGATTGCCAGGAGCCCGATCGTCACCGCGAGCCAGGACGCATTCACCCCCTCCCGGACCGCAGCCGGCCGGTCGTGCCGACCGTAGTGCCGTGCCGCGCGGCCAGTGGTGCCGTAGGCGAGGAAGTTGAACTGCCCGGATACCTGCGCCAGCACGATCCCGCCGATCGCCAGCGCCGCGAGCTGCGTTGCCCCGAGATGACCGATCAATGCCGTGTCGACGACGAGGTACAGCGGTTCGGCGGCGAGCACGATCATCGCCGGCAGCGCCAGATGCACGACCCTGCCTAAGGAGATGTCTGGTCGCGTGCTCACCACGGCATCATTCCATTGACCGCCCCGGTCACGTCACCGACACTCAGTGACGGCTAGGTGAGACGCCGCTGATGGGAGGATCGGTACCGGACTACCGGTGGCGGAATCTAGCGGTCCCGATCTTCCACCTACTTGCGATCCACGCGGTCACACGCGCCCGACGTCCGGAGCGACGCCAAGTAACGTAGAGGTGTGACGACGCGACACCCTCCGGGTCTCTGGCTACCTACGGCCTCGGACGACGACCGCTACCTGGGTCCCTATCGGGTGATCAAAAAGGTCGGCTCCGGCGGCATGGGCATCGTCTACCTCGGCGCGGACCCCACCGACAAACCGGTCGCGATCAAGGTCCTGCGCGACCATATCGCTGAGGACCCGGCGGCCCGGGCGCGGCTGCGACGCGAGCTCGACACGCTGCGCCGGGTGCGGCATCGCTGCGTCGCAGGCGTAGTCGACGCCGACCTTGAGAACGACCCGGCGTACATCGTCACCGAGTTCATCTCCGGACCCCAGCTGGACGGCTACATCGATGACGTCGGACCGTTGAGCCGGCCCGGGCTGGTCAATCTCGGCCACGGCCTCAGCGGAGCGCTCGATGCAATCCACGACGTCGACGTCGTACACCGCGACCTCAAACCAGGCAACATCCTGCTATTCGAGGAACGACCGGTAGTGATCGATTTCGGTATCGCGCAGCTCGCCGACGACGTGCGGCTGACAGTCACCGGGCTATTTGTCGGCACACCGGGTTACGTCGCGCCCGAGGTCATCGCCGGCACACGTTCCACGCCGGCGACCGACTGGTGGGGATGGGCGGCGACACTGGCGTTCGCTGCGACCGGCAGGCCGCCCGCCGGCAAAGGCCCGATCGAGATAGTGCTGGATCGGATTAGCCGAGGCCGACTCGACCTCGACGGTGTCGACGAGGACCTGGCGCCGCTACTAATCGACTGCTTACACCCCGATCCGGCCGCGCGGCCCAGCGCCGCCGAAATCGCCACCCGGTTCAGCCGGTTCGCGGCGGGTCACTCGAGCGCGGACGGACGGCGTACCGCGATGGCGGTGTCTGACCCACGACCTCGAGGATCGGCCCGTACACCCGACGACGTCACGCCCCGTCAGCCCACCGCCGTACTCGACCGGCCCGCACCGGTCGTCTCGCCGCGCGCTACCCCGCCCCCGGCCGACCTGCCTCGCAACCCCGATTTTTCCGCGTCCTACCGCGAACCATCGCCGCCCCCCGTGCCGACGACCCCGCCGCCAGCCCCGTACGGCCGTACCGGCACGATCGCGGCGTACGCATTGCTGTTGATTGCGGTGACTGCGGCGATGCCGTTAGTCGGTGCCGGCGTGACATTGCTGAGCGCTGCCGTAGCGCGGTTCGTCGATCAGTCCGTGGAGAGCATGCACTGGCGACGTTCGTTCAACGGACCCAAACGGTCGAACGTCCTCAAGGAGATCCTCGTCAGTCCCTGGCGCATGATCACATCCTGCGTACTGGCTGTGGGCAGCATGCTCGTGCCGTACGCCGTTGCCGCCGGCCTGACCTTCGCCGCGTCGCAGTCGATCCATCGCAGCGGTGGGCGGCTCGATCAGTACATCCAGAATGCGGTGATCGGGATCGCGATGGCGATCGCGCTGCTGATCGCGTGGTGGGGTCCGGGCGGCAGATCGCTACGCCGAGCCTCGCGTCGTACCGCGAATGTCCTCGCACCGGGTACGTTCGGCGCGGTCCTATGCGTCGCAGTGTTCTTACTCGGCGCCGCGTTTATCGGGGTCTTGGTGATCAGCTTCCCGTCGCTGAGCTGGTGGCCGTTGCTGGACGGTCCCTTCGCCTTCACCTAGCAATCTGTACCGGCCGCACTGTGCGCACCGAAACTAGGTAGCCGATCCCCGTGCCAAAACTAGGCTAGGCACCCGCGGGACCGGGCTCGTCGGCATCAACGACAGCGTCATCGAGGTCGGCGTCAGTATCCGCGTCGGGATCGGACTCAAGGTAGGGGTTCTCGTCGCCGGCGTACGACTTGCCCTCGCGCACCTGCGCTACCTCGGCGTCGGCGGCCCGCGCCTTCGCGAGCAGGTCATCGATGTTGCGGGCGTGCTCGGGGATGCCGTCAGACAGAAATGTCAACGTCGGGGTGTAGCGCACACCGGTCCGCTTGCCGACCGTCGTGCGCAGCACCCCCTTGGCCGACTCCAGCGCCCGTGCGCTTTCGGCCTTTTCTTCCTCGGTGCCAAAAACCGTGTAGTACAACGTAGCGTCCCGAAGGTCGGCAGTCAGCTTGCTCGCGGTGATCGTCACTAGCCCGAGACGCGGGTCTTTGACCTCGCGTTCGAGCGTCTCGGCGACAATCTCGCGGATTCGTACTGCCAGTCTGCGGGCGCGGGGCGCGTCGGCCATCGCGCGACTCCTCTTCTTGCTATCTAGATAATGTCCGCCCAGCATCTCGTGGCCAGGCGGCGGTACGGTGAACGGCCGGCGACAAGAAGCCGCCGGCCGCTCACGTACGTCGTTAGCTACGCGGTTTCTCGCGAAGCTCGTAGGTCTCCACCACGTCATCGACCTTGATGTCGTTGTAGGAGCCGAGCCCGATACCGCACTCAAAGCCCTCACGGACCTCGGTCGCGTCATCCTTAAAGCGCCGCAGCGAGTCGATCGTCAGGTTCTGCGCGACAACCGTGCCGTCTCGGACTAGACGAGCCTTGGTGTTACGCCGAATCTCACCCGAACGCACCAGCGCGCCCGCGATGTTGCCCCACTTGCTAGAGCGGAACACTTCGCGGATCTCCGCCGTACCGAGTTGGACCTCTTCGTACTCGGGCTTGAGCATGCCCTTGAGCGCCGCTTCGATATCGTCGATCGCCTGGTAGATGACCGAGTAGTAGCGGATGTCCACACCCTCGCGCTCGCCCAGCTCGCGGGCCTTGCCCTCGGGACGTACGTTGAACCCGAGGATGACCGCATCTGAAGCGATCGCCAGGTTGATATTGGACTCGGTGATCGCACCGACACCGCGATCGATGATGCGCAGCGACACTTCGTCGCCCACCTCGATCTTCAGCAACGCATCCTCAAGCGCCTCGACGGTACCGGAGTTGTCGCCCTTCAGGATCAGGTTGAGGTTGTCAATCTTCCCCTCGGCGAGGACCTTATTGAGGTCCTCGAGCGATACTCGACGCCGAGTCTTAGCCAACTGCGCGTTGCGTTCTCGGGCCTGGCGGCGTTCCGCGATCTGGCGCGCGACCCGATCTTCGTCGACGACGAGGAACGTGTCACCGGCACCGGGCACCGAGGTAAAGCCGATCACCTGCACTGGCTGCGCGGGACCGGCCTCCTTGACATTGTTGCCGTTCTCATCCAACATCGCCCGCACACGACCGTGCGCGTCACCGGCGACGATCGAGTCACCGACATGCAGCGTGCCACGCTGCACAAGCACCGTCGCGACGGCACCACGTCCACGGTCAAGGTGCGCCTCGATGGCCACACCCTGCGCTTCCATGTCCGGATCGGCAGTCAGCTCGAGCGAGGCGTCCGCGGTCAGCAGCACCGCCTCGAGTAGCTGGTCGAGACCTTCCCGCTTCAGCGCCGAGATGTTGACGAACATTGTCTCGCCGCCGTACTCCTCCGCGACCAGGTTGTACTCGGTCAGCTGCGAGCGGATCTTATCCGGGTTGGCACCCTCTTTATCGATCTTGTTAACCGCGACCACGATCGGTACGCCGGCCGCCTGCGCGTGGTTGATCGCCTCAACCGTCTGCGGCATGACACCGTCGTCCGCCGCGACCACCAGGATCACGATGTCCGTCGTCTTGGCGCCGCGTGCACGCATGGCGGTGAACGCCTCGTGACCCGGCGTGTCGATGATCGTCAACGCACGATCCCGGCCTTCATGCTCCGTGCGCACCTGGTAGGCACCGATGTGCTGGGTGATGCCACCGGCCTCGTCACGCGCCACATCGGTCTTACGAAGTGCATCGAGCAGCTTGGTCTTACCGTGATCGACGTGACCCATAACTGTCACGACCGGTGGACGGGACACAGCATGACCGGTGTCGGCGTCCTCACCGTAGGTGATGTCGAAGGTGTCGAGCAGCTCACGATCTTCGTCCTCGGGCGAGACGATCTCGAGCTTGTAGTTGAGTTCCTCAGCGAGAAGCTCGAGCACCTCGTCGTTGACCGACTGAGTCGCCGTTACCATCTCGCCCAGGTGGAACATCACCGTGACCAAAGATGCCGGCTGCACGTCGATTTTCTCAGCGAAGTCCGTCAACGATGCACCGCGTGGCATCCGAACGACCGAGCCATCGCCGCGTGGCATCTGAACGCCGCCGATTGTCGGCGCGTCCATCTGGTCGAACTCTTGTCTGCGCTGCTTCTTACTCTTGCGCCCACGGACCGGACCACGCGAACCGGGACGTCCGAAGGCACCTGCCGTACCGCCGCCGCGACCGCGACCGCC
>CAJDTT010000007.1_pt1 | contig 56228 bp, 55 predicted proteins | sample 7389841 | NCBI WGS metagenome assembly CAJDTT01 (sample SAMEA7055655, study PRJEB34461) | soil metagenome | biome: terrestrial ecosystem; feature: Peninsula; material: soil | place: Antarctica | collected 2016
TCTCCGTCGTCGGGACGTTCCTGATCGTCAACCGGCTCGATACGAAATGGTTTGACTCGAAATTCGAGCGGGCCAGCGTCGAGGGTGATCTGCTACTGCTGCCGACCGACGATGACCAGACGGCACGGCTCGCGTACGACGCCGCGCGGCTGGAGACTCCAGGTGCCTGGCCGCTGATAAAGCAGTTGCGTGAGGCGGTTACCGAGCGCGAGAAGGCCGAAGTGGTCATGCAGCGCGCGGTATCGCTCGGGGCGCGGCCCGATGAGGCCGCGCCCTCATCGGATGATCAGAAAGAGGACTCTGACAGCGTCGTACGGTCGCCGCACCACGACGACGCACAGGAGTCGTACTACGTAGCGCGGCACCTGTATGACGAGGCGCAGCAGTCGATTCGGGAGGCGAGCGAGCAGCTCGAGACCCACAATCTCGATGCCGAAGCGCAGTTGGTCAAGATGCGGCAGGACGACGATGCGGACGCGGAGGATGCGCTCGAAGCCGGCAAGTCAGCGGACCTATTCGAGGCGACTGAGGAGCTCAAGGTCATTCTCACCAAGAAGTACAACTGAGCCGTGACCCGAAGTCACGGATGGTCGACGTCTGAAATTTGAAGCAGCTCAGCCTTCTTGATCTTCCCGGTGGTCGTCATCGGATACTCGTCGACAAATCGGATGAGTGGCACTTTGTACGTCGCCATCTGAGATTTCGCCCAGTCACGCAGCTCGTCCTCGGTCACCTGCGCACCGTCGATCAGCTTGACGAATGCGACGGGCACCTGGCCGCGGCGCTCATCGGCCTGGGGTACGACGGCCGCCACCTCGACCGCGTCATGACGGCATAAAAACGTCTCGACCTCGGACGGGAACACACTCATCCCACTCACCTTGATCATGTCCTTCTCACGGGCGAGATAGTGCAAGCAACCTGCCTCGTCGATGAATCCGCTGTCGCCGGTGTGCAGCCAGCCGTCCCGGATCGCGTCGGCGGTCGCATCCGGACGCTGCCAGTAGCCAGTCATGACCGATGGGCTGCGCAGGATGATGTCGCCCCGCTCGCCGAATGGCAAGGGCTCGTGCGTTGCCGGGTCGACGACCATGATGTCGGTGCCGGGCATCGGGAACCCGACCATCCCCGGCTCACCGTTTAGGTCCCAGTCATCCTCCTGCAGCCCGTACGTCGAGGTATCCATCGTGTGCGTCTCGGTCATCCCGAAGGCGATCTCGCGCAAGAGGCCGTCACTGCGAGTGGCCTTGCGCCACTGCTCGCGCACCTCGGGACTGAGCCGCGCGATGAACGACATCGTCAACGGCTGGCTCAGACTGCTGAAGTCGTGGTTGGCAGCGGCCGGGTGCTCGGCTATCTCTATGTAGTTGTCGACAGTGCCGAGGGTCATCGTGACCTTGTAGTGATCGATCATCCTGATCACACTTGCCGCGTCCCAGCGGGCGAGCAGAACCGAGGTCGAGCCGCTGACGATCGGCATGATTATGCCGACGTCCTCGCCGGCGATCCAAAAGACCGGCACATGGCACAGCAGTACCGACTGCTGCGGGATACCGTTCCCGGCGTTCGTAGTGACCGCGGTATAGAGCATGTGTCGCTGGGTGTGCTCGCAGCCTTTGGGCAGTCCGGTGGTGCCACCGGTGTAGTTCAGTGCGGCGAGCGCGTCGAGGTCGACATCCTGCGCGGGTGCTCGATCGGCGGTGAGCAGGTCGTCCCAGGTAGTCGCGTCTGCGAACCGGTCGATGGACACCGCGGCCGGCGCATCGGGGAGCGGCACGAGCGAGCTGTCCGATGCCATCGCGTACGCCGAGGTCACCAGCACCTCGCGCACGCTGGTTTTGTCGATGACGTTGGCCAGGATGTCCAGGCACGAGTCGAGCACGAAAAGCACACTCACGTCCGCGTTGCTCAGCTCGTGTTCGAGCTCGAGTTCCTTGAACATCGTGTTGATCGGCACGTGTACGGCGCCGAGCTTCATGATCCCGGCAAACGCGATGAGGAACTGCGGCGAGTTAGGCAAGTAGACACCGACCCGGTCACCGGCCCGTACGCCGACCGACGCGAGCCAGCCGGCCGCCCGATCCGACAGCTCGTCGTACCGGGCCCAGGAGATTTCCGTTCCGTAGAAGGCAATCGCGACGCTGTCCGGAGTCTCGCGAGCCCAGTGCCGTAGATGGTCGCCGATCGAGATCTCGCCGAGCGGATACTGCACCTCACGGGGTACGTCGGCGGGCCAGCGCTCGTCGGCGCGGTGTCGGGCCTCGGAGAGGTATTCGTCGATGTTCATCGGGCAGCGGCCTTTCTGCGCTTGGTTGTTCGAGGTCTTGGTGACTCGGAGGCTGGCGGCAGGCCGACCAAGCGAGTCGAGATCCGGGTGATGTCGTGTTCGAGTTCCGCGCGGCGGCCCGGCGACTTCTCGAGGATACGGGCGAACTGCGCGACGACACCCACGAGCGCCTCGGCGATAACGTCCGAGGATCCAGCCGGTACGGCCGTACCGTTGGCCAGCGCGCGGTCGATGTAGCGAGTGGCGCGCTTGACCGGACGTTCACTGATCTCCCGCCATGTCGCATCCACCTGCGGGTCGGAGATCGCCGAGTGTTCGATCACAGTGAGCAGCGCGAGATTACGGGTATAGGCGCTGAGATAGGCGACCGTGGCCCGTTCAAAGATCGCGGTGTCGGTGAGCCCGGCCGTCGGCTCAACGTCCTGCGCGGTGATCAGGTCGTCACGTACGGCGCGGGCCAGAGCAGTGAAAACGTCCGCTTTAGAGGCGAAGTAGACGTAGAAGGCGGCCCGGGAGATACCGACTTCGGTTGCGATGTCGGCGACCGTCGTACCGGAGTAGCCGAGTTTGGCGAACACGGCGCGTGCCGCCCGGACTAACTCCTGGCGGCGGTCCCCGTCATGGGGTTGGCGGTTGATACGTGCCGCCCACCCTTGTTTTGCCCCTGGCATGGTTACTAGCCTATTGACACTGACGTCAATGTCAACGCGCAGGTCATTCGGAACCGTGTCGCGTTGTTGTGGGCGAGGACGTACGTCGATGAGGAGCACGGAAGATGGCAGTACTGGTAGGTAACCGCGCAGAGATCGCGGTCCGGGTCATCCGGGCACTCGCGGCACTCGACATCGAGTCCGTCGCGGTGTACGCCAGCGACGACGCGGACGCGATGCATGTAGGGCTGGCAGATCGCTCCGTTGCCCTCAACGGCAGCGGCGCGGCGGCGTACCTCGACGTCAACGGTCTGGTCGCGGCCGCCGTGGCTGCCGGCTGTGACGCGATCCATCCTGGCTACGGGTTTCTCAGCGAGAGCGCGGCGCTGGCCCGTGCCTGCGCGGACTCCGGCCTGACGTTCATCGGCCCGTCCGCGCAGACCCTCGACTTGTTCGGAGACAAGACACAGGCCCGCGAGTTCGCGATCTCGGTTGGCGCCCCCGTGTTGCCGGGCACCAACAAGGCCACGTCGTTGGAGGAGGCCCGCGACTTCATGCGGGAGCACGGCGCGCTCATGGTCAAGGCCGTCGCCGGTGGTGGCGGACGCGGCGTGCGCCGGGTGCTCGAGGAGGCAGATCTCGTGGGTGCCTTTGATCGAAGTGCTTCTGAGGCACTGGCGTCCTTCGGCAACGCCGACCTCTACGTCGAGAAGCTGATCACCCGGGCGCGGCACATCGAAGTTCAGATCGTCGGCGACGGCATCGACGTGGTCGACCTGGGGGAGCGTGACTGCACTATCCAGCGCCGCCACCAGAAGCTTGTCGAGCTCGCTCCTAGCCCATTCCTGAACGACGCGCTGCGCTCGGAGATCCTCGCCTCGGCCAGGGCGCTGGCCGCCGGCGTGAAATACCAGACGCTCGGCACCTTCGAGTTCCTGGTCGACATGGATGCGGCGGACCCAGCCACCGCGGTCACTTTCATGGAGGCCAATCCGCGGGTGCAGGTTGAGCACACGGTGACCGAGGAGGTCACCGGCGTGGACCTGGTGGCCGCTCAGATTCGGATCGCGTTCGGAGCCACTCTCGCGGATGTCGGTCTGGCAACATCACCGGCGTCGCATGGGTTCGCGGTCCAGACGCGCGTCAACTCCGAGAGCTACGACGGCACCGAGGTGTTCCCGTCCAGCGGCGAGCTGTCCGTCTTCGACGTACCTTCCGGCCCCGGTGTGCGGGTCGACCACGCCGGGTACGTCGGGATGGTCACCAACCCGCGCTATGACTCGCTGCTCGCCAAGGTCATCACCCGGGCACCGACATTCGAGGAGGCCGTACGCCGTAACGCCCGAGCCCTGCGCGAGTTCGTCGTCGACGGCTTCGAGACCAACATCTCTTTCCTGCAGGCGATTTTAGCGAGCACGGACTTCACCGAAGGTGCGGCGTCCACGTCTTACGTCGATGCGGACCGAGCGGCTCTGCTGGCAACGGCAGCGCACGTGGGCCGGGTGGCCGGCCGTACCAGGCGCGAGTCGGCCGCGCCGGCTGAAACCCCGGCCGTCAGCGCCGACTCAGTGATCTCGCACCTCGCTGGTGTCGTCATCTCGGTCGACGTGACCGAGGGGGAGCGAATCGACGTGGGCATGCCGCTACTCGTCATAGAGGCGATGAAGATGGAGCACGTGATCACCGCCGAGCGCTCCGGTACCGCCCGCGAGATCACCGCGCAGGTAGGCGACGCAGTTCGCGGCGGCGTCTCGCTGTTGCGAATTGAGAGCCGGCACCGCGACGACGCGGACGAGACCGTCACGACGCAGAAGGCTGCCGTGGATCTTGAGCACATCCGACCCGACCTAGCGGAGGTGATCGAACGGCACGAGATCGGACTCGATGAGCGGCGCCCCAAATCTGTGGCACGGCGCCGCAAGACCGGGCACCGTACCGCCCGCGAAAACCTTGCGGATCTCTGCGACGACGGCTCGTTCGTCGAGTACGGCGCCCTGGCACTGGCCGCGCAGCGTCAGCGGCGGTCAATCGAAGACCTGATCGAAAACACGCCCGCGGATGGCCTCGTGTGCGGGACGGCGACGGTGAACTCCGACCTGGTGGGCGCGGACAACGCCCGCACTATCGTGCTGTCCTACGACTACACGGTGCTGGCCGGCACACAGGGACTGCACAACCACCAGAAGACTGACCGTATGTTCGAGATGGCCGAGCGCCAAGACCTGCCGATCGTGTTCTACGCCGAGGGTGGTGGCGGGCGACCGGGTGACACCGACACCTCGAAGGTGGCGTGGCTGGACGTCATGTCGTTCCACACTCTCGGCCGGCTCAGCGGGCACGTTCCGTCGGTCGGGATCGTCGCAGGACGCTGCTTTGCCGGCAATGCCGCTTTCCTCGGGTGTCTCGACGTCGTCATCGCCACTCGCGATGCCAACATCGGGATGGGCGGCCCAGCGATGATCGAGGGCGGAGGTCTCGGCATCGTCACCCCTGAGCAGGTCGGCCCGACGTCGGTGCAAACCCGCAACGGCGTCATCGACGTACTCGTCGAGGATGAAGCCGAAGCAACGGCCGTCGCGAAGAAGTACCTGTCCTACTTCCAGGGAACGACGACGAACTGGACCGCGCCGGACGCGCGGGCCCTGCGGCACGTCATCCCGCAGAACCGGGTGCGCGTCTACGACATCCGCAACGTGGTCGAGGGGCTGGCTGATGTTGACTCGGTGCTCGAACTGCGCCGTGACTTCGGCATCGGCATGGTCACCGCGTTGATCCGTATCGAGGGCCGACCGATGGGTCTGATTGCTAACAACCCTGCGCACCTTGGCGGCGCGATCGACGCGGAGGCCGCGGACAAGGCTTCGCGGTTTATGCAACTGTGCGACGCGCACGGACTACCGGTGGTGTCCCTGTGCGACACGCCGGGCTTCATGGTCGGACCCGAGTCGGAGCAGGACGCGACGGTGCGGCACTTCTCGCGGATGTTCGTCTGCGGCGCCAACCTGACCGTGCCGATGGGCCTGATCATCGTGCGCAAGGGCTACGGCCTCGGTGCGATGGCGATGTCCGGCGGCAGCTTCAAGGCTCCCGAGTTCGCGATCGCCTGGCCCACGGGGGAAATCGGCGCGATGGGTCTTGAAGGCGCCGTACGGCTCGGATACCGCAACGAAATCGAGGCGATCAGCGACGCCGAAGAACAGCAGCGCTACTTCGACAAGATGGTCGACCGCTACTACGAAATCGGGAAGGGGATCAACGCGGCCGCCGTGTTCGAGATAGACGATGTGATCGATCCCGCCGCCACTCGCAGGTGGATCGCTCGCGCGATGCCTCCAGTGCCGACCGACCGGACCCGTCGCACGTTCGTCGACACCTGGTAGCCGGTCACGCATTCGGAGCACCGGTCGCCGTACGCTACCGGTGCTGGATATTGCGACGAGGAGGACATCGGTTAGATGGCGCACAAGATGCTGGATGAGTACATCGACGGCTGGGCGCCCGGACCGGTCACCGACGTCGACCCGCTGCGCCCTGAAGCAGCCGACCTGTTGCGTGACATTCTGGATGTTGGTGAGATGTCCGACGACGGCACGCTGCCACCACTGTGGCACTGGGCCTACTTCACCTCCTGGCCGCGTCAGCAGGCGCTGGGCGAGGACGGGCACCCGGTCGAAGGTCATTTCCTGCCGCCATTACCCAACCGGCGGCGAATGTGGGCCGGCGGTGAGGTCACCTTTCACGGGCGGCTGCGGCTGGATACCGAGACCAAGAGGACCGGCACACTGACCGACGTGCAGGTCAAACACGGTCGCAGCGGCGACATGGTCCTGGCGAGAGTCCGCTACGACTACGCGCAGGCCGGTGCGACTCTGGTCAGTGAGCTGCAAAACCACGTCTACCGGATCGGTGACGACGACGGCGCGCGACCGGCTTGGAGGGTGCGACCGGTCGACTATCCCGACTCCGACATGCCGTGGCAGTTCCGGCTCGCCACCGACCAGATTCGGCTGTTTCGGCTGAGCGCCGTCACCGGCAACTCGCACCGTATCCACTACGACCGGCCGTACGTCGAAAACGTCGAGCTCTATCCCGACCTCGTCGTCCACGGACCGTTGCTGGCGCTGCAGATGGGAAGCCTCGCGAGCAGGTACGACGCGGCCCTCGAGCTGGCCAGTATCGAATACCGCGTCCTCAGCCCGGTCTTTGTCGGCGAGCCGGTGCTCGTGACCGGCCGACCGTCAGCGGACGCGGCCGGCGCCGAGCTGCTCGTCGTATCACAGTCGGATACCGTGCACGCCAAGGGAACCGCGACGTATCGTCGAACTACGACCGACCACTGAGACTGGAGTGACCATGCCCTACTTTATAGGCGAGTACGTCTATGACCAGGAGCCAGAGAAACGCGAAGCGGCGCGCCTGCCGCATCGTGACTATCTGCGCACCCTGCTCGATCGGCGCAAGGTTCTCCTGTCCGGCCCGCTGACCGACGAGACTCAAGGCTACGTGGTCTACCACGCCGACAATCTCGAGGAGGCCACTGAACTGTTGAAGAACGACCCCTACAACACCCAGGGCGGGGCGACCTGCAAGGGTCCGCGCGAGTGGAATATCTACCTGCGCGCCGACTACCTACCCGCGGGCTAACGGCGTTGCTGGGCTGTAAAGGCTACCGACGAGAGTCGGCTGAGTGAGCGTGGCTGTAGATGAGTCCGTGTCCGCATCCGCGGAGCCAGGGGACCAGATCTGGACGATCCCCAACCTGCTGAGCTTCCTGCGGTTACTCGGCGTACCGCTGTTTCTGTGGCTCTTGCTTGGCCCCCAAGCCGACGGCTGGGCGATCGTCGTACTCGCCGTGTCGGCGGCGACCGACTGGGCAGACGGCAAGCTCGCGCGGATGCTTGGGCAGACCAGCAAGCTCGGCACCCTTCTCGACCCGGCCGCCGACCGACTGTACATCCTCTCCACGCTGATCGCGTTCCTGATCCGCGGCATTGTGCCTTGGTGGCTCGTGGCGATCCTCCTATTGCGGGACGCGATGACCGGCAGTGCGCTGCTGGTGCTTCGCCGCTACGGATACGAGGCGCTTCAGGTGCACTACCTGGGCAAGGCGGCGACGTTCTGCCTGCTCTACGCGTTTCCGATGCTGCTGCTGGCGCAGGGCGACTCGACGGTCGCGCACATCGCGTTGCCGATCGCGTATGCATTCATGATCTGGGGTGGCGCTCTGTATGTGTGGGCCGGCATCGTCTACGTCATGCAAGTCTTCGCGCTGGTCCAGAAGGAACGCGCGACCGCCTGATGGATGAGGACTCATCGCCGCGGCTGGTGCGGCCCCCGAACACTTTCGGCCGCAAGGTACAAAAGCACGGCCAGGTCTTCAGCGACATGTCCGGCGCCATGCTCAAGTCGCTACTCGATGACACCCTGGACCCGGCGTACGCCGATGCCGCCGAGCGCAAGAAACGGTCCGCTGGGGCGGATCGGTCCGGTGCGCGTCTACGGCCGTGGCTACGAGGCCGTGAGGTCTCCCTGGTAGTCATCGGGTTAGTGCTCGCCGGCTTACTCGTGGGAATCGCGTATCGAAACAACGCACGGCAGGCGCCAAGTGCGCAGCTCGCCCGCAACCAGCTAACGACGAAGGTCATCGACCAGCAGACGTACGTCGGAAAGCTCCAGCAGCAGAGCCAAACCCTCGCGGTCTCCGTGAATGCCGCGCGCGACAAGCTGCTGGCCGAGTCGACTGCCGGCGCGCAGCTTCTCGACTCGCTCACCGCCTTGCAGACCGCCTCGGCGCAGTCGAAGGTCACCGGTCCCGGAGTCATCATTACCGTCTCGGACCCCATGCCCGCCGAGGGAAGCGATCCCGTCGGCGGCAAGACCCAGGCGCCGGCCATCAACACCCTTATCACCGACCGCGACTTACAGAGAGTCGTCAACGCCCTCTGGTCCGGTGGCGCAGAGGCAATCGCGGTCAACGGCCAGCGGCTCGGTCCGACGACCGCGATCCGGCAGGCGGGGGGTGCCGTGCTGGTGGACTTCCTGCCGGTGGCCAGTCCCTACAAGGTCGAGGCGATCGGTCCGGACAACGAGATGCAGACGACGTTCGCCAGCTCCGAGGTCGGCCGCCGGCTCTCGACGTACCGCAGTGTCTATCAGGCAGGATTGAGCATCGACACCTCCAAGAAACTGACCCTCAAACCGGCGCTGCCGCCAACCGCGCAGCTCGCGACACCAATCGGAAAGAGCACCAAGTGATACCCGCTATCGGCCTACTTCTTGGCATCGGGCTCGGTCTCTGGTTTGACCCGACCGTGCCTATCTGGCTGCAGCCCTATCTACCCATTGCCGTCGTCGCTGCCCTCGATGCCGTGTTCGGCGCGATCCGGGCCCGGCTTGACGGCATCTTCGACGCGAAGGTGTTCGTCGTGTCGTTTGTGTCCAACGTGGTGGTCGCGGCGATGATCGTATTCATCGGCGACAAGCTCGGAGTCGGTGCGCAGCTATCGACTGCGGTCGTGGTCGTACTCGGCATCCGCATCTTCGGTAATGCGGCCGCAATCAGACGGCACGTGTTTCGAGCATGAGCAAAGATCCACGGGACGACACGAGCCTCGAGCCCGACGAGCCCGCTATCGACGAGCAGCCCGCTATCGACGAGTCAGTCAGTGACGAGGTCGACGAATCGAGTGCGGCCGAGGCGGATGACTCGGAGGCGTCCCAGTCTGCTTCGGGCCGACCGCCGCGCCGGACGGCCAAGCTCGGCAGCCGGGCTGGTATCGCGATCGGCATTTTGTGTGTCCTGCTCGGTTTTGCCGTCGCCGTACAAGTCCGCCAGAATTCGGCCGCCGGTCAGAACCTCGCCGGCGCACGGCAGGAAGATCTCGTGCGGATCCTCAGCGATCTCGACGGGCGTGAGCAGCGGCTGCAGGGCGAGATCACCGACCTGAAGAACACTCAGCAGGACCTGTCATCGGGCGGGGACAAGGCCCAGGCCGCCGAGCAACAGGCCCAGAAGAAGGCCGAACAGCTGGCCATCCTGGCAGGCACGGTCGGTGCGACCGGTCCCGGCATCACGCTGCACCTCACCGATCCGAAGTCCGCATTGTCACCCGACGTCATGCTTAACGTGATCCAGGAGCTACGCGCCGCCGGCGCAGAGGCCATCCAGGTCGGGACCGTGCGCATCGGCGTCACCAGCGCCGTCACCGGAAGCGAGGGCGCGCTTGTGGTCGACGGCACCCCGGTCAAGATGCCGGTCGACGTGCTTGCGATCGGGGACCCTGCGACAATCGGCGCGGCGATGTCGATTCCCGGCGGAGTCGTCGCGAGCGTCAAGCTGGTCGGAGGCGTCGTAACGGTGGCCCAGTCTGACAAGATCGACATCACTGCGTTGCGAGTCCCGAAGAAGCCTGACTACGCTGAGCCGGCTGGGCCATCGAAATAGCGGCTGCCAGAGTCCCACCTGACTAGATCCAAGGAGCTACACATGATTCCCGAAGACCTCAAGTACACCGCGGAGCACGAGTGGGTCAAGGTCGGCGGCGACCTGCCGGACGGCGTCGCTCGGGTCGGCATCACCGACTACGCACAAGAGGCACTCGGGGATATCGTGTTCGTGCAGTTGCCCGAGGTCGGCGACTCGGTAGAACCAGGACAGACTTTCGGCGAGGTCGAGTCGACCAAGAGCGTGTCCGACCTGTTCGCGCCGATCACCGGCAAGGTCGTGGGGCGCAACGAGGATCTGGATACCACTCCGGAGTCGGTCAACTCAGATCCGTACGGCGCCGGCTGGATGGTCGATATTGAGATCGGCGACCAGTCCCAGATCGACGGACTGCTCGACGCGGCGGCGTACCAAGCCACGGTCGGCTAATCGACTTCGCAGCTGCAAGGCACGCCCGTACCGGTCAAATTCACCTCCCTATCCGTGAAGTCTAAACATCAAGTTGAGGGTTATTGCATGCGAGAAATAGGTAACAATCAACCTCATGTTGACCCTTCTTTCCCAGCACCCGTAGGCTTGTAGACATGCCAGCTGATTCCTCTGACCCTGACTTCTCCTCGCTGCCCAACGGCGAGACGACGCGGCAGTTTTCTGCGCTCGGTGCTGAACCCGAGGCGGCCGAGACCGAGGAGGCTTCCGGACTGGAGTCGATCGACGGTCTACCAGCCGATACCGCGTTACTCGTCGTCAAGCGGGGTCCCAATGCCGGTAGCCGGTTCCTGCTGGACCAGCAGGTGACGACCGCTGGACGTCATCCGGATAGCGATATTTTTCTGGACGACGTGACGGTGTCGCGGCGGCACGTAGAATTCCGGCGCGAAAACGGCAAGTTCGGTGTCCACGATGTCGGCAGCCTCAACGGCACCTATCTCAACCGCGAACTTATCGATAGTGCCGTCCTCGCCAGTGGTGACGAGGTGCAGATCGGGAAGTTCCGGTTGATCTTCCTTGTGGGGCACCGGGCGATCGGCGACGCCGCTGCCCAGGGCGAGGTCCGGTGAGTGCTCGCGACAACGCGGCGACTTCAGAGTCCAATTCCGAGACCATCAGTATCGGTGAGCTGCGCGCGGCACTTCTCCCGGACTTTCCGGACATCACGATCTCAAAGATTCGTTATCTTGAGGACGCAGGCCTGATCCAGCCGGCTCGATCGGCTTCGTCCTACCGCAAGTTCTCGCACGGCGACCTCGCGCGGGTGCGCTACGTGCTGACCCAGCAGCGTGACCATTACCTACCGCTCAAGGTGATCAAGGAAAACCTCGACGCGATCGATCGCGGTTTCGATGTGCCGACCGATGCCGGCAAACCGCGGGTTCCGGTGCTCTCGATGGCCCGCGATCGCGACGGACTGCCCTCGGCCGGCGAGTTTGTGCGGTCGCAGCCTCAGTTGCGGCTCTCGCGCGCGGAGCTGCTTGAGGCATCCGAGCTCACCGACGTACTACTTGAATCCATGGAGCAGTACGGCGTAATCGCGCCGCAACGCAACGGGTTGTACGACGCGGACGCCCTCGAAGTTGCCAAGGCTGTCGCGCAGATGGCTGAGTTCGGCATCGAGGCGCGGCACTTACGCCCATTCCGTACGGCGGCCGAACGCGAGGTCGGACTGTTTGCCCAGGTGGTGACGCCCATGATGCGACATCGCACTCCGGAGGCGCGCGGAAAAGCGGAGGAGACCATCAGTGAGCTTGCCGCGTTGTCGGTGCGCTTGCACGCTGCGTTGGTTCGTTCGGGTCTGCGGCGCCAGCTCAACTCATAAGAAGTACTCTCAAGGGATGAGGCGGTTATGTCCGTCGCGCTCAATTTGAAGACTTCCCCGACCACGGCAAGGTGCCTCCGGTTCGGGCGAAACATCGGCTGAGGATAGAGGATTTACGATGCGTGAACTAAACGTTGTCGGCGTACGGGTGGAACTGCCGGCCAACCAGCCGATCGTCCTGCTCACGGAGGCCGAAGGCGAACGCTACGTACCGATTTGGATCGGCAGCGTCGAGGCGACGGCCATCGCCTACGAGCAGCAGGGGATCAAACCGCCGCGTCCGATGACCCATGACCTCCTCGTCAACGTCATCGCGGCACTGGGCAGCAACCTCGAGAGAGTCCGGATCACCGGGATGAAAGACGGCTTGTACTTCGCCGAACTTGACTTCCCGGGCGTGGACCCGGTCAGTGCCCGGCCGTCCGACGCGATCGCGATCGCCTTGCGTACCGGCGCCCCAATCTTCGCCGACGATGACCTGCTTGACGAGGTCGGCATCACGATCGACGAGGCTACTAACAAGAACAACGGTGAAGGCTCAGAGGACGAGGTGGAGAAGTTCCGCGAGTTCCTCGATAATGTCTCCCCGGATGACTTCGCCGGCTCGTGAGGGTCCTGCGGGACACCTCGACGGATCCTGTGTCCGTTCCGTAACCTTAAAGTTGAGGTTTAGGCTTTCGACACGCCGAGACTGTGATTGACGGACCCTCGTGCCGATGCGTACCTTGAATTACGTCGGTGTTCTTCGGCCAGGTGTTTCCAATCTGGCGTGGCAACAGCGCGAGGCAAGGTAGAAGTGCCACAGTTCTTATGAGTGCACGGCATCGAAGTATGCTCCGATACCGGCACCGAGGAACGACAGGCATCGAAGAGCACAGGCAGACCACATCAGTAGTCCAGGAGGATGCAGTGAGCGAACGCCATATTCAGGCCGCATTGTTCCCTGATGCGCGTGAAGAGGCGGCCAATTCGGCAGACCTCGTCGGATACCGCGGCCCCGTCGCATGTAACGCCGCGAACATCACCTACCGTCAGCTTGACTACTGGGCGCGGACCAAGCTCGTTAGCCCGTCGATCAAGACCGCGCACGGCTCCGGTTCGCAGCGGCTCTACTCGTTCAAAGACATCCTTGTTCTCAAGGTCGTCAAGCGTCTGCTCGATACCGGTATCTCGCTGCAAAATGTGCGCGTCGCCGTCGAACACCTGCGTGATCGCGGCGTCGACGACCTCGCCGGCATCACCTTGTTTTCGGACGGTGTCTCGGTCTATGAATGCACCTCCGCCGAGGAGGTTGTCGATATCCTGCAGGGCGGTCAAGGCGTCTTCGGTATCGCCGTCAGTGGTGCGCTCAAGGAGCTCACCGGATCGCTCGCGCACATGCCTTCCATCCGCGCAGATGGCGGCAGCGCGACTACGTCGGGGGACGAGCTTGCCCGTCGTCGCCAGGCCCGCGCCGCGACCGCCTGATCGCTGCGCCCGCTTCACACTCATAACAAATCGCGTTAGAGCCCGCCAAAACCGCGCGTTTTGGCGGGTTTTGCACACCCTGTGAAAGTCGTTCGAAAAAGATTGACGCACGTGTCGATCCGCTGACCGCCCGTTCGACGTATGTGTAGAGCCTGGGAGAAACGACCAGTCACAAAGACCGGCAGCCGGGCCAACCATAAGGAGTCACCATGAAGTACATGATCTTGCTCAAGGCCAACGTCGACAGCGAAGCGGGCATCGCACCCGCCGAAGAAGTCATCAACGAGATGGGCAAGTTCAACGAGGAGCTTGTCAACGCGGGGGTCCTACTTGCCGGCGAGGGCCTGCAGCAAAGCTCGACCGGAGCACGGGTGAAGTTCTCCCGCGACGGCAAGAAGACGATCACCGACGGCCCGTTCGCCGAAACCAAGGAACTAATCGCCGGGTTCTGGATTCTCCAGGTCAAGTCCAAGGACGAGGCCATCGAGTGGGCCAGGCGTATTCCCAACCCCGGCTGGGCGGAGTTTGAGGTCGAAGTCCGCAAGGTAATGGAGGCCGAGGACTTCGGCGATGAGTTCACTCCCGAAGCACGCGCGGCCGAGGACAAGCTGCGCGCACGGACCGAAGCCCAGCGGCAGAAGTAACACCCTGAAGTCGCATCGTCCCCGACCGCGCCTTGCACGCGCACAAGGCAGATGATCTATTTGACCGCGTGACTGACACAGGTACGCAAGGCGCGATCGATGCTGTGTGGCGGATCGAGTCGGCGCGGGTGATCGCCAGCGTGGCGCGGATGGTGCGCGATGTTGGGCTCGCCGAAGACTTCGCCCAGGACGCGCTCGTGGCCGCGATGGAGCAATGGCCCGCCGCCGGGGTGCCGGACAACCCGGGAGCGTGGCTGACGGCGGCCGCGAAGCGACGCGCGGTCGACCATTTTCGGCGTGCCAAGAATCTCGACAGTAAGTACGCCGTACTGGCCCGCGACCTGCAGGAGGACGACAACGGCCTCGAAACCGAGACCATCGAGCGGTTGGACGACGAGATCGGTGACGACTTGCTGCGCCTGGTGTTCGTGTCCTGCCACCCGGTACTGGCCACCGAGTCGCGAGTCGCTCTCACCCTGCGATTACTCGGAGGCCTCACAACCGAGGAGATCGGCCGCGCATTCCTGACACCGACCAAAACAGTTGCGCAGCGCATCGTGCGGGCCAAACGAACCCTCGCCGACGCTGACGTACCGTTCGAGGTCCCGGTCGGCGGCGAGTTAGCCGAGCGACTCGGCTCGGTCCTGGAGGTCGTCTACCTGATCTTCAACGAGGGCTACGCTGCCAGCACGGGTGAGGACTGGATCCGGCCCGGCCTGTGCGACGACGCGTTGCGATTGGGCCGGACTCTCGCCGAACTCGCGCCCGATCAGGGCGAGGTGCACGGCCTGGTCGCGCTGATGGAGATTCAGGCCTCCCGGTTCGGGGCCCGTACCGGTCCGGACGGTACGCCGATCCTGCTGCTGGACCAGGACCGCGGCCGCTGGGACCGGCTACTGATCGGGCGGGGTCGCGCGGCCATCGATCGGGCGCTCGCTCTGGGCGCCGAGCCCGGGCCCTACCTACTGCAGGCGCAGATCGCCGCGTGCCACGCGCGGGCACCCACCGGCAACGACACCGACTGGGCCGAGATTGCCCGGCTGTACGCCGTGCTCAGTCAGGTCGTACCGTCACCGGTCATCGAGCTCAATCGGGCGGTGGCGGTGGCAATGGCCGACGGTCCCGACGCCGGTATGGCCATCATCGACACGATCGAGTCCGAGCCCACCATGAGCTCCTACCATCTGCTGCCCGCCGTACGCGGTGACTTCCTCGAGCGGCTGGGCCGGTACGCCGAGGCGAGCGGGCAGTTCGATCGGGCAGCGTCATTAACCGACAATGCCCGTGCGCGCGCCTTGCTGTCCGAACGGGCGCGGCAGTGCGCCGCGCGTGCCGGGTGAATCACACAGCGTCGCGCCGTACGCCGATCCGCTGGTAACGTTTAGAGCGCCGATAACGTCACACGGGAGAATTTCGGTACGACGCTCGCCGCGATCTGGTGGGCCGCACCGAAACGCCGAAGGAGCAACACTCCCCGGAATCTCTCAGGCACCCGGACCGTGTGACCTAGGCACCTCTGGAGACGCAGTACGCGCGAGCACTTCGCGTAGACCGACGGTGTAAGACGCTTCACCGAAGCGCCGAGACTCTCAGGTACCAGGACAGAGGGGGAGAGAGTTAGCCTGCCCGCTTTACCTCGGACCAGCCTTCTGGAGACACGTGTCTGATAACAGCAATTCGACGAGCACCAAGTCCGCATCGGTGAATAATTCGCAATCCGCGCCCGTCAGCGCGACCTTTGCCGACCGACACATCGGACCACGCGCCGTGGACATCGACCACATGCTGTCGGCGATCGGCGCACCGAGTATCGACAAGCTGATCGACGCCGCAGTGCCCGCACAAATCCGGCTTGACCGGGATCTTGACCTTCCGGCCGCGCTCAGTGAGGCGGAGTCGTTGCAGGCGCTGCGCGCGCTCGCCGACCGCAACGTCGTCAAACGTTCGATGATCGGCCTCGGCTACTACGACACGATCACTCCCGGTGTTATCAAACGCAACGTGCTCGAGTCGCCTGCCTGGTACACCGCCTATACGCCGTACCAGCCGGAAATCTCGCAGGGCCGGCTCGAGGCGCTGCTGAACTTCCAGACCATGATCTGCGACCTGACCGGACTCGACATTGCCGGTGCCTCACTACTTGATGAGGGCACGGCAGCGGCCGAGGCCATGACGCTGACCATGCGCGCGGCAAAGAAGAAGACCGAAACCCCGACGCTGCTGGTAGATCGCGGGGTCTTCCCGCAGACGCTGGCCGTGGTGCAGACCCGAGCCCGGGCGCTCGGCCTGCGGGTCGTCGAGATCGACACGACGGGCGACCTGCCACAGGCGGCGTTCGAAGAGTCCGTTGACACCGCGGACGTATTTGGCGTACTGACCCAGTACCCCTCAGCTACCGGCGCGGTCCGGGACCTCACCGGGCTGATCGAGGCGACCCATCAGATCGGTGCGCTCGTGATCGTGGCGGCTGACCTGCTGTCCCTGTGCCTGTTGAGGTCGCCGGGTGAGATGGGCGCGGATGTCGTTGTTGGCTCCGCGCAGCGGTTCGGTGTACCGATGGGGTACGGCGGCCCGCATGCCGGATACATGTCCGTGCGCAACGGCCTGCAACGCACCATGCCCGGCCGACTGGTCGGCGTATCGGTCGACTCCGCCGGCGCACCGGCCTACCGGCTGGCGTTGCAGACCCGCGAGCAGCACATCCGCCGCGAGAAGGCCACCAGCAACATCTGCACCGCGCAAGTGCTGCTGGCGGTTATGGCGAGCATGTACGCCGTCTACCACGGCCCGGCCGGGCTCAGCGCGATCGCCGAACGGGTAGGCTCGCGCGCCGCCGCGCTCGCTGCCAGTTTGCGCGCCGCGGGGGTCGAGGTGATGGCCGATAGCTTCTTCGACACCGTCACCGCACGAGTGGCCGGCGCTGCCCGTGCGATCGTGGACAAGGCCTGCGCCGACGGGGTCAACCTGCGGTACGTCGATGAAGACACGGTCGCTATCTCGTGCGACGAGACGACCTCCGGCGACGATCTGCGCGTCGTCCTGGCGGCCTTCGGTGGGTCTTCGCTGCCTGAGGTCGACGCCGCCGCGATCCCGGCGGAACTTCGGCGTACCAGTGACTTCCTCACGCACCCGACGTTTTCGGCGTACCACTCGGAAACCGCGATGCTGCGCTATCTGCGTCGCCTCTCGGACAAGGACTACGCACTCGACCGCGGCATGATCCCGCTCGGCTCGTGCACGATGAAGCTCAACGCGACCGCGGAGATGGAAGCGATCACCTGGCCGGAGTTCGCCGGTCTGCACCCGTTTGCGCCGGTCGACCAGGCCGCCGGATACCAGCAGCTGTTCGCCGACCTCGAAGGCTGGCTCGCCGAGGTCACCGGATACGACGCGGTCAGCCTGCAGCCGAACGCCGGCAGCCAGGGCGAGTTTGCCGGCCTGCTGGCGATCTCGAAGTACCACGAGGCCAACGGCGAGGTCGGACGCGTTGTCTGCCTGATCCCCAGCTCGGCCCACGGCACCAACGCCGCGAGTGCTGTGATGGCGGGCATGAAGGTTGTCGTCGTCGCCTGCGATGACAACGGCAACATCGACACCGCAGACCTCGCCGCCAAGATCGAAGCGCACAAGGACGATCTGGCCGCGATGATGATTACCTACCCGTCGACACACGGTGTATATGAGGAGACCATCACCGAGGTGTGCGGGATGGTGCATGATGCCGGCGGCCAGGTGTACGTCGACGGAGCCAACCTCAATGCGCTGGTCGGGCTCGCGCAACCTGGCAAGTTTGGGTCGGACGTCAGTCACCTCAACTTGCACAAGACCTTCTGCATTCCGCACGGGGGAGGCGGTCCCGGGGTCGGGCCGATCGGCGTACGCGCACATCTTGCGCCGTACCTGCCCAACCATCCGCTCGTCGCCGAGGCAGGTCCGGCGACCGGACCGGGTCCGGTCTCCGCCGCGCCGTGGGGATCGGCCGGTATCTTGCCGATCTCGTGGGCGTACGTGCGGATGATGGGCGCTAAGGGTCTGACCGACGCGACCGTGACGGCGATCGTGGCTGCCAACTACGTCGCCGCCCGGCTGCGCGAGCATTACCCGGTGCTCTACACAGGCCCTGGTGGCTTCGTCGCACACGAGTGCATCCTCGATATCCGCCCGCTCACCAAGTCCAGCGGGGTCACGGTCGACGATGTCGCCAAGCGGCTCATCGACTACGGCTTCCACGCACCGACAATGAGTTTTCCGGTTGCCGGGACCCTCATGGTCGAGCCGACCGAAAGTGAAGACCTCGGTGAGCTTGACCGGTTTATCGACGCGATGATCGCGATCCGTCAGGAAGCGTCCAAGGTCGAGTCAGGGGAGTGGGACAAGGCGGACAACCCGTTAGTCAACTCCCCTCACACGGCCCTATCGCTCGCCAGTGACTGGTCGCATCCGTACAGCCGTGAGGATGCGGTCTTCCCGACTACTGCGACGAGGCAGTCGAAGTACTTTGCTCCGGTGGGGCGGATCGACGGCGCGTACGGCGACCGCAACCTAGTCTGCAGCTGCCCGCCACCCGAGGCTTTCGAAGACTAATCCGCGATCCGTCACGAAGTCCCCGCGGCCCGTCACGAAATCCCCGCCGTCCGTCACCCGGGGTCCCGGTGAGCCTCGCTAAAACGTCGGGCACCTGCCGGCGGGCGTGCGGGTGGTGCCGTGGGCGCGGACTTCCCCGGCGGGTTCGGTCGAAAGGTGCTGTGGGAGCGGACTTGCCCGGCAGGTGTTGGTACCCGAACTGCGCATACGTCCAGTTCCCGTGGGTGGTACCGGATCCGCTAGATGCGGCGCAGCCGGATCCGTTCTACTTCGTGGTTGGCGCCCTTGGTGAGGATCAGCCGCGCGCGCGAGCGCGTCGGGGCGATGTTCTCGCGCAGGTTCGGGCCGTTGATGGTGTCCCAAAGGTGACTGGCCGTAGCGAGGGCATCTTCCTTTTCGATTTCCGCGAACCGCCGGAAGAATGAGCTGGGGTCGAGGAACGCGGTCTCCCGCAGCGCCTCGAAGCGCTGCAGGTACCACTTCTTGATGATTGGTTCGGGCGCATCGACGTACACCGAGAAATCGAAAAGGTCCGACAGGTAAATCTCGGTCGAGCCCGGATGCTCGCCCTGCTGAAGCACGTTTAGGCCTTCGACGATCACGATGTCCGGGCTGCGCACGACTTTGCGCTTATCCGGGATGACGTCATAGACGAGGTGCGAATATACCGGCGCAGAGACTTCGGAGCGCCCTGCCTTGATTTCGCCGACAAAACGCACAAGCGCCCTGCGGTCGTACGACTCTGGAAAGCCTTTGCGTTCCATGAGGCCGCGTCGTTCGAGCTCGGCGTTCGGGTAGAGGAATCCATCCGTGGTGACGAGCTCTACGCGTGGATGGTCCGGCCAGCGTGAGAGCAACGCCTGCAGGAGGCGAGCGGTAGTCGACTTGCCGACGGCGACTGAGCCCGACACGGCGATGATGAACGGCACCTTCTTGTCGTCCGAGCGCAAGAACTCCCGCTGCGCGGCCCAGACGTGCTGTGTGCCAGAGGCGTAGAGATTGAGAAGTCGGGACAACGGCAAATAGACCGACTTCACCTCTTCGAGGTCGATACTGTCCCCGAGGCCCTGGAGCTCGGTGATCTCGTCCTCGGTCAGTGGCAGCGGCGTACTCTCACCCAGCTCCTGCCACTCTTCGCGATCGAACTCCAGAAAAAGACTGGGCACGCGGGTCTTGTGACGACGCTTCGCGAATGGGCTCACGTGGCTTGTCTCCGAGAGTGCGGACATCTTTATATGGTGGACCTTTTGTGACCTCAGTGCGTCGTTTTGGGACTGTTTTCACAGCGGCATCACTGTCGTGCTGAACTGTGAGCGATAACGACCCTCGTTGACAGCTACCACAGAAATGTCGAGGCGAGGATGAGCGCGGCGACGACGAACAGCACCCAGGTCAGCCACATTCCAGGAGTCGGCTGTGGCTGATGACCCATGGCTCCTCTGAAGAAGATCGCTGCGGGAGCGCGGTAGAAGACGGCTACCTGCTGTCCGGTATAGACATCGACGATGAGGTTGGCCGGACCCATCTGGCCCATATAGCGGGTGTGCACCTCGATGGAGTGGGTGCCCGGTGGGAGAGAGATGGGCGTGTGGCCCCAACCACCGTCCTGTCCGTATCCGTCGACCCTGATGTGCGGGCCGGTAAACGCGAGAAAAAATCCCAGCTTGTTGTAGGAGCAGTCGAGCATGACGATGCCGCCCGGGCTAGATAAAGGAGCGCCGTACTGCTGGTGCGGCGAATAACCCCTCGCCGGGTAACCCTGTGATGCATAGCTTTGCGGCGGAGGTCCCTGTGGGTACGGCGGCTGGCCGGGCGCGGGATATCTGCGCGGAGCAGGGTCGCCGTACGGGTTCTGCTGAGAATTGCCCGGTGGGTATGTCATCTGTGTCCTTCGCCTTCTAGTTGGGCTGATGGTCACGCTCGAGATACGCGCCGATGATCAATGCGCGGGTCGCCTCGATCGTGGTGACGACGTCGGCCGGCGGGCCGCACTCGCTTGCCCAGCGCCCGTCCGGCTCCTGCCTCCAGGCGAGTCGGAAACGCGCGCCACTCGCCACCGACGACCAGCCGACGGCGCACCCCAGGGACGCCAGCGCGGTCGGCCCGATGTCCTCCACGTCAGACGCGACCTTGGCGAGGATTCCCTCTGCAGAGGGAAAGTCGCCCAGTGCGGCGTACGCCGAAGCGGCGTACCAGTAAGTGGGTAGGTAGCCGACCGGCCTGGGTCCCAAGTGCGGGGCCAGGTAGTCAACGGCGCGGTAGACCACGTCGCCGTGCGCGCCGTGCTGACCGAGGCGGTGCGCGACGTACGCGGTAAGAAAGATGGTCGCGTCAGGGTTGTCGCGCGATAACCACTGCGGTGCACCCGGCGCGGACTCGACGAAACTTCCGTCCTCGCGTTGGGTGCTCGCTAAATAGTTGGCCGGCGCGTCGTTGTCGAGTTTCAGCTCATCCAGAATGCCGAGCCGGTTCGCCGTCGCCTCGATGCTCGCGGCACCGGCCGACCACGGCGCGCACACGGCGCCATCAGGCAGGCAGTCGGCGTCCAGTACGCCGTGCGCCCCCGCGTTCAATAGAGGTGCCTCGGGGTAGCCGACCGCGGCGTCCATTCGGGCAGCATCCAACGAATCGCCGTGGACGGCGATGTACGCAAGTGCGAGGTCATAGTCAGCCACGCACCCGAGGGTAACGCTACATATGCTTGGACACGGCCCGACGTGAACCCGCCGGGCGAAATAGTCATTGGAGACACGCATGAGCCAGCGCCACCACGACCTTGTCATCATCGGTACCGGGTCGGGCAATTCGATCATTGGACCCGAGTTCGATGATCTCGACATTGCGATTATGGAGCGCGGCGTGTTTGGCGGTACCTGCCTCAACGTAGGGTGCATCCCGACCAAGATGTTCGTCTACCCGTCCGATATCGCGGAGGAAGCCGCGCATGCGGACCGGCTTGGACTGAGCTTCACCGCTCCGCAGGTGCGCTGGCGAGAGATCCGAGACCGTATCTTCGGGCGGATCGACCAGATCCCGCCGGCAGGGCAGAAGTACCGGCGCGAGTCTGCCAACGTCACCCTGTACGGCGGAACGGCGCGGTTTATCAGCGACAAGACACTTGATACCGGAACTGGTGACACGGTCACCGCCGACCGGATTGTGATCGCCGCCGGCGGGCGTCCGCGGCTGCTTGACATCGAGGGACTCGACCAGCCAGACCCGGGTCGCGGCGTCCACACCAACGACACGATCATGCGGCTGGACGATTTGCCGGAGCGGATGATCATTATCGGTGGCGGCTACATCGGCGCCGAGTTCGCGCACGTTTTCGACGCGCTTGGGACCGAGGTCACGTGGCTGGTCCGGCGGGATAGCATCCTGCGATTCGAGGACGAGACCGTGTCGGGAGCGTTTACCGATCTGGCGGGCCAACGCTTCGACCTGCGGCGCTCCGCCGCGCCGCACAAGGCCGTGTACGACGGTGCGGAATGGACGCTGTCGTGTACGTCGGACGAGGGCGACTTCGACGTGACGGCCCCCGTCGTACTGGTCGCTATTGGCCGCGACCCCAACACCGACCTGCTCGACGTGGCCGCCGGCGGGATCGCGACTCATCCGGACGGCCGGATCGTGGTCGATGAGTTCCAGCAGACCAACGTCGAGGGTGTCTACGCGCTGGGCGATATCAGCAGTGACTACGAGCTCAAGCACGTCGCCAACCGCGAAGCAAAGACGGTGAAGTACAACCTCGCGCACCCGGACGCGCCGCGGGGGACCGATCACCGCGTCGTACCGCATGCGGTGTTTGCCAACCCACAGATCGCGTCGTTCGGCAGAACCGAGCAGGAGTTACGCGAGGCCGGTACGCCGTACCTTGTCAAGGTCCAGAAGTACGGCGACGTCGCCTACGGTTGGGCGATGGAGGACGAGGTCGGTCTGGTCAAGGTGCTCGCCGACCCCGAGACGCGGCTATTGCTGGGCGCGCACCTGATGGGATACCAGGCATCGAGCCTGATCCAGCCGTTGATTCAAGCCGCGCAGTTCGAGCAGACCGTGGACGAGGTCGCCGCTGAGCCGTACTGGATCCATCCCGCCTTGAGCGAGGTCATCGAAAACGCGCTTCTCGGACTAGACGAACCGCAGAGCAAGCCAGCCTAGATGTAGTACATAGCTGCTTCGGAGTCAGAGTCGGTGTGCGGCACCTGCCGCGCACTGACGGTGGCCGGTACGCCGACGGCAATCGAGTGAGCGGGGACGTCCTTGACGACGACGGCGTTCGCGCCTACCTGGCTGTCGTCGCCGATCACCACCGCGCCGAGGATCCGCGCACCCGTACCGACCGTGACTCGGTCGCCAAGGGTGGGGTGCCGCTTGACCTTGTCAAGCGAGCGGCCGCCGAGGGTCACGCCGTGATAAAGCATGACGTCATCGCCCACTTCGGACGTCTCGCCGATCACCACCCCCATGCCGTGATCGATGAAGAAGCGCCTGCCGATTCGGGCGCCCGGATGGATCTCCACGCCGGTGAGACTGCGCGAGAAGTATCCGACAAGGCGAGCTGTGGTGCGCAGGCCACCCCGCTGCCACATCCGGTGCGCGACTCGATGCACCCAGATCGCGTGCAGGCCAGGCGATGTCAGCGCGGTCACGAAGATGGATCCGGCGGCGGGGTCCAGCGTCCGTGCCGCCCCGACGTCTTCCCGGAACCGGGTGAGCAGGCCCACCCGTTCCGGGATGTACGACGGCGTGTACGGCGAACTGTTGTTGGTAGCGGCCACTAACTAGTCCATGTAGTTCTTGTACAGGTCCGTGGTCAGGTAGCGCTCACCGAACGACGGGATGATGACGACGATCGTTTTTCCGGCGTTTTCCGGGCGGTTCGCGACATCCGAGGCAGCCTTCAGCGCAGCGCCGGACGAGATGCCGACGAGGAGGCCTTCTTGGGCGGCGGCGCTTCGGGCCCATTCCAGCGCGCTCTCACCGTCGATATCGAGAACTTCGTCGTACACGTCCCGGTCGAGGATCTCCGGCACGAAGTTGGCTCCGAGGCCCTGGATCTTGTGCGGGCCGGCCTGCCCGCCGGTGAGGACCGGCGACTCCGCCGGCTCGACCGCGATGACCTGTACGCCGGGGATCTTTTCTTTCAGCAGTTGGCCGGCGCCGGTGATGGTGCCGCCGGTCCCGATTCCGGCGATGAAAATGTCGACCTTGCCGCCGGTGTCATCCAGGATCTCCTGGCCGGTGCCGGCACGGTGGGCGGCTGGGTTGGCTTTGTTGGCGAACTGCTTGGCCTCGACCGCGCCGCGCTCTTTGGCGATTTGTTCGGCTTTGGCGACGGCGCCCTTCATGCCCTCGGCAGCTGGCGTGAGGATGAGCTCTGCGCCGTACGCGCGCAGAATCGCGCGACGTTCCTTCGATGCGGACTCCGGCATGGTCAGAATTACCCGATATCCACGCGACGCTCCGATCATGGCCAGCGCGATCCCCGTGTTGCCGCTTGTACCTTCGACGATGGACCCGCCGGGTTTGAGGTCGCCGGACTTCTCAGCCGCGTCGATGATCGATACGCCGATCCGATCTTTTACCGAGCTCGCGGGGTTATAGAATTCGAGTTTGGCTAGGACCGTGGCTTTGGCCGGATCGATGAGGCGGTTGATCTTGACCAGTGGCGTACGACCGACAAGTTCAGAGACATTGTCGTAGATGGGCATTCCACACTCCATTGCAGTCAGATGGGCACGCTGTTGATCACAGCATCGATGACGTATTTATTCGAATTTTCAACATCTCTTACCCGGATAGCCTATGTTGTTTCGCGCTCCGGTGACAACCGTAACGAAAGTCGTGGTGGTGCGCGCAGCGGGACACCACGGGCGGTCGTTCGGTGGCCGTGTGGTTGAGTAAACCGGACCCGAGAAGGACCGAAATGGGAGCGGTAATGCCATCAGAACCAGACGCTTCCGTGGACGTGTCGTCGACCCCAAAGGACCCGCCGAGCAGCCGGCCGCCGGCCCGGTCGTCCTCGGCCACTCTCGACTGGGGCGAGCCGCGTCGTAAAGAGGTCACCTGGTACGACCCGTTGGTCACCAAGGCGGCAGTCGCGAAGATGACCGGTCTGGAGTCGATGCAGGCGATCCGCGACGGACTGATCCCTAACGGACCGATCGGCTACACGCTCGAATGGTGGTTCAGCGAAGCCGAGTACGGCACCTGCGAGGTGCAGTGCCGGCCAGATTCCTCCGTGTATAACCAGATCGGCATGGTGCACGGTGGTTTCGCCTGCACAATTCTCGACGTCGCGGTGAGTTGTGCTGTGCGCTCCACACTGCCGGCCGGCGTTCCGTATACGTCTATCGAGCTCAAGGTCAACTATCTGCGACCGATGACCGAGCAGAGCGGCCTGATCACTGCGCGCGGCTGGCTGACCAAGTCCGGTCGCCGAGTGGGATTTGCCAACGCGGAGATCCTTGACGAAGCGGGCAAAGTGCTAGCGACCGCGCAGGGATCCGTTCTTATTCTGGAGTCTGAGTGAGCGGCAACGACGCCTTCCCGGCCGCTTGGGGTACGCCGAGCGAGCGGCGGGTCACCTGGTTCGACCCGGCGATCACCCGCGACGCGGCTAGATCGATGTCCGGGATCGACGTGCTGCGCGCGATGCTCGAGGGAACTGTTCCGCTCGCGCCGATCTGTCACACCCTCAACTTTGGTATCACAGCCGTGGGCGAAGGCAAGGTCGAGTTCGTGTGCCGTCCCGATGCCTCGATGTATAACCCGATCGGCAGTGTGCACGGAGGACTGGCCTGCACATTGCTCGACACGGTGCTTGGCTGCGCGGTGCATTCCACACTGGCGGCCGGCGTCGGTTACACGTCTATCGAGCTCAAGGTCAACTACCTGCGCGGCATCACGGCGGACTCGGGTCTCATCACCGCGCGCGGCTGGGTGACCAAGCCCGGGCGGCGGGTGGCGTTCTCGGACGGCGAACTGGTCGATGCCGAAGGCCGGACACTGGCGACCGCCACCGGCAGCGCTCTGATAATCGCGACCTGACGAGTTTCGCGGACCGAGTTGAAGTGCCCGGCGGGCATCTGGAATTCTTAGGGCATGGCCACTCATTTCGACGTTGTTGTTGTTGGTGCCGGACCCGGCGGGTACGTCGCGGCGATCCGTGCGGCGCAGTTGGGAAAGAAGGTGGCGGTCGTCGAACTGAAGTATTGGGGCGGCGTCTGCCTCAACGTCGGGTGCATCCCGTCCAAGGCGCTGCTACGCAATGCCGAGTTGGCGCACATTTTCAACAAGGAAGCGAAGACCTTCGGGATCAGCGGCGACGTGACCTTTGATTTCGGCGCGGCGTACAAGCGCAGCCGGACGGTCGCAGACGGGCGCGTCAAGGGCGTGCACTTCCTGATGAAGAAGAACAAGATCACCGAGTTCGACGGTTGGGCCACGTTCACCGACCCGAAGACGATCCAGGTGAAGCTCGCCGACGGCAACGAGGAAACACTCACCTTCGACAACTGCATTCTCGCGGTTGGCGCGATCACCAAGACGATTCCGGGCGTCGAGCTCAGCGACCGAGTCGTGACCTACGAAGAGCAGATCATGACCGAGGAGCTGCCGGCCAGCATGCTCATCGTTGGCGCGGGTGCAATCGGTAGCGAGTTCGGCTATGTGTTTGCCAACTATGGCGTCGACGTGACGATCGTCGAGTTCCTCGACCGGATGGTGCCGCTGGAGGACAAAGATGTGTCAGCAGAGCTCGCCAAGCAGTACAAGAAGCTCGGCGTCAAGGTCCTCACCTCGACCAAGGTGGATTCGATAGACCAGTCGGGCGACAAGGTCAAGGTAGTCGTGAGCCCGGCCGCGGGCGGCGAGTCGCAGACCATAGAGACCGACAAGGTTCTGCAGGCAATCGGATTCGCCCCGCGCGTCGAGGGATTCGGTCTCGAAGCGACCGGTGTTGAGCTGACCGACCGCGGCGCGATCGCGATCGATGACTACATGCGCACCAACGTCGTGGGAATCTACGCAATCGGCGACTGCACGGCCAAGTCGATGCTGGCGCACACGGCGGAGGCGATGGGCATTGTCGCGGCCGAGACTCTCGCCGGAGCCGAGACGATGGCAATCAACTACGACATGGTGCCGCGCGCGACCTTCTGCCAGCCGCAGGTCGCGGCATTCGGTTACACCGAGGAACAGGCCAAGGAAAAAGGCTTCGACGTCAACGTCTCCAAGTTCCCGTTCATGGCCAACGGTAAGGCGCACGGACTCGGCGACCCTGTTGGTTTTGTCAAGATCGTTGTCGACAAGAAGTACGGTGAAATCCTTGGCGCACACATGATCGGCCCGGACGTCACCGAACTACTGCCCGAGCTCACGCTCGCTCAGCAATGGGACCTGACCGCTCATGAGGTCGGCCGCAACGTGCACGCGCACCCCACACTGGCCGAGGCCGTCAAGGAAGCGATCCACGGTTCGGTCGGGCACTTCATAAACTTCTAGGACATACGCTGTCGGCCGGGGTGAGTTTCGCCGCGCCGCTATACCGTCGGCGTGTGTTCGTCGCGCGAGGTGGGCATGTCAGACTCTTTTCATTACGGCCAGGCAGTTTCGTTGAGACGTGAGGTGCAGTGATTATGGATTTCGAAGGCAAGGTAGCGATTGTTACCGGGGGCGCCGGCGGTATCGGGTCGGCCTTGTCGGCCGCGCTCGTCAGTGAGGGCACCAATGTCGTCGTCGCTGACCTGCAGCAGTCCCGGGTCGACGCGGTTGTCGCGGAACTGGAATCCACCCATCCCGGCAAGTCGGTCGGCGCCGCGGCCGACGTCAGCGCGGAGGCCGACATCAAGCGGCTCATCGATCTTGCCGAGTCGACGTACGGCCCTGTCGACTTCTACTTCGCCAACGCCGGTGTCGGCGACGGCGCCGGTATCGGCGAGGACAACCAGATTTGGGAGTCAGCACTAGAGGTCAACGTGATGGCACACGTGCGCGCCGCACGGCTACTCGTACCAGCGTGGCTCGAGCGCGGTGCCGGCTACTTCGTGTCGACCGCGTCGGCGGCCGGATTGCTTACCCAGATCGGATCTGCCGCCTACTCAACGAGCAAGCACGCTGCGGTTGGATTCTCCGAGTGGCTCTCGGTGACTTACGGCGACCGTGGGATCCAGGTCAGCTGCCTGTGCCCGATGGGGGTCAACACCGACATGCTCAACGGTGGTCTTGATGCCGGCGACGAGGATGGCGAGGGACTAGGTGCCCGTGTCGTAGAAAGCGCCGGCACGATCCTCGAGCCGGCCGTGGTGGCCGGTGCAGTACTTGACACAATGCGGGCCGGACGGTTTCTGGTGCTGCCGCATGCCGAGGTGTTGGAGTTCTATCGGCGTAAGGGCTCGGACTACGACCGTTGGCTCGGCGGGATGCGCCGCCTGCAGGCGAGGGTCGCCGGCGCCTGATCGAGTACGCCGGACCAGATCTCAAGCACAGGAGCTCATATGAGGTACTCAGATACCCCCACGGTCGAGGTCGACATCGTGATTGACGCCTCGCCAGAACGGGTCTACGGCATCGTCAGCGATATCAACCTGCCAGCCCAGTTCTCCACCGAGTTCCAGGGCGCGACGTGGCTCGACGGCGCATCCGGTCCGGCGCAAGGTGCCCGGTTTGAGGGACGCAACCAGCACAAGGCCATTGGCGAGTGGACCACCACGTGCATTGTCACCGCCGCCGAGACTGGGCGCGAGTTCGCCTATGCCGTGACGGATGTCGACAGTCCGTCGGCGAAGTGGTGGTTCCTCATCGAGCAAGCTGACGGTGGGACCAAACTGCGGCACAAGATGCAGATCGGGCCGGGCGAGTCGGGTCTGACGCCGGCGATCAAGGCGATGCCCGACAAAGAGGAGCGCATCATCGATCGCCGCCTCCAGGAGCACCAGGCAAACATGCAGGCCACGATCGAGGGGGTCAAGGCGCTGGCCGAGCAGGGCGCGGGCGAAAGCAAGTAGTGGCGCCGATCGGGATAGCGGTCAACGTCAAACCGCATGTGCCAGAGGGCCATACCCTTGCGGTGGAAGCCGACCGGCTCGGTGTGCACTCTCTGTGGTCACCCGAGGCGTGGGGCTACGACGCCCTCACACCCCTTGCATACTTGGCCGGACAGACAAAGACTGCCAAGCTCGGCACCGGTATCGTGCAGCTCGGCGCGCGTACGCCGGCATTGCTTGCGATGTCGGCGATGTCGATGCAGGCGCTTTCCGGCGGACGGTTCATCCTCGGGATGGGTGCGTCCGGGCCGCAGGTGATGGAGGGGTGGCACGGCGTACGGTTCGCCAAGCCCATCGCACGCACTCGCGAGACGATCGAGATAATCCGAACGGTCACGCGGGGTGATCGGCTTAGCCATGAAGGTCAGATTTACCCGCTTCCGCTGCCGGATAGCGAAGGACGCGCCATCCGTTCAACGGAGCAGCCGGTCGACGTGCCAATTTATCTTGCCGCGCTCGGCCCGGCCAACCTCGCGCTGACGGGGGAGCTCGCGGACGGCTGGATCGGCAACTCGTTCCTGCCAGAGTCCGGCGAGGTTTTCTTCGATCCAATCCGGGCCGCCGCTGAGCGCGTCGGTCGATCGTTCAAGGATTTGGACCTGATGGTCGCGGTTTCGGCGGAGTTCACCGACGATGTTGACGGGGCGGCGCGCCGGCACGCGGATGGCTACGCATTCACTTTTGGTGCAATGGGATCGGCGAAGAAGAACTTCTACAACGATGCATTCGCTCGGCAGGGATTCGGTGAGGACATCGCTGAGGTGCAGCGATTGTGGCTCGAAGGTGACCGCGAGGCGGCTGCCGCTCGGGTGCCCACCGAGATCGGTCTGAAGACCAACCTCGTCGGAACGCCGGACCTGATCCGGGAGCGGTTGGCGCTCTACCGTGATGCGGGAGTGACGACGCTACGTGTCTCGCTTGCCGGTGAGGACGTCGACGCCAAGCTCCAGACACTAGGCACATTACTGGACCTGGCCAGGTCGCTCGGCTAAACGCCTCGCCCAGGCAGGTAGCCCTGCAACGGTCGAAGCAGCGGCAGCGCCGCGACCAGGCACGCGCCCATCACCACAAACGACACGGTGGGCTGGTGCACGAGAAGTTGGACAACAACGGCAACGACGAGCCCGCCGAAGTTTCCAGCCATCCACAGCAACCCGGTCGCGCTGCCACCGGCAGAGCCGGCCCGCCGTTCGGCAATCTCGAGGAGCACCGGCAGCGCGGTAAGCAACGCGGCACCCACGATGACCAGCGCGACGAACGCGGTAGCCAGCGTAGGTAGGACGGCCAGCAGCAGACAGCACAGCGCCGCCGCGATGACCGCGATGCACAGGAAGGTGCGCTCTTTGTGCGCCCGCGCGATGCCGGTCGGAAGGACGGCGGCGCCGATCACGCCGGCGATCACCATCGTCAGCAACAACAGTCCGGCCTGCGTCTCGGTGATCCCGGCCGGTGCCAGTAGCGGCTGCAGCCAGGTGGTCATCGCCACGAACACGCCAAAGCCGGCCAGCACCATCCCGGTGAGTATTCGGATGAGCGGGTCGCCGAGCACTCGTCGCAGCGCGACGCGTTCGGCGTCGGCGGGAGCATGCTCGCGCCGGATACGCAGCGCGAGGGCTAGCCAGATCGCTGCGGCAACGCCAAGGACGGCCTGTACGACGAGAAGGGTACCTATGTTCCTACCGCCGATGAGTGCGCCAAGCAGCAGAGCGCACACCATACCGGCGAAGGTGCCGGCTGACGCGACCGCGATCCCGGTCGCACGCGATTCAGGCCTTAGGTACGACGCCGGCAGTCTCGTCACGGCGTTCAGGATCAGCGGCTGGGCGATCGCGATCAGCACCTGACCGACGAGCACGATCGTGAAACTGGTGCCGATGAGCCTGACGATCGCGCCGACCGCAGTGAGTGCGGCACCGGCGGCTAATCCTTGCGGCAGCCAGCGGTCGATGATTCGGCCCATAGGCAGGGCGAGCACGACGTACAGCATCGGGAAGATCTGTGACAACCAGCCGATGGCGCCGATAGAGACGCCGTAGTGGTGTGCGGCCTCAGTCGTGATCGGCGCGTAGGTAAGCCAGAGCATCTGGTTGGCGGCACTGACCGCGCCGTACGCCGCGACCGGCAGCCACCGATTGGCCAATACAGTTCGGCCGCGGATATCGCTCGGTGGTGTGGACACCGTCAGATCGTACGGCGTGGCAGCGCAACGCCACCTCGGTTTGGATCCTCGGTCACTTTAAAATTGTCCCCAGCGCCAATCAGCGCACGATCCGTGACTTCGTACCTGACCGTCCGTGACTTTGTACCTGACCGTCCGTGACTTTGTACCCGACGATCCGCATCGCTCCGGGCGATGGTTTCGGATCTTCGGTGTCGGCAGCCTTGGCGGTGCCTGCCGTCGTCGTGTCTGTCCTGCTTGCAAGGCGTGGACGAGCGCTGGATGCCGGGATCGAAAGCCGGCCTGATTTGATGGAACGCAACGATGCTTACGCATACCCGGCACCCCTCAGAAGTTCGAGGCTGTGTGGGGGCGACCTGCTGACGATAAACCCGGAGGACAGTATGGCAACACAGGTAGAGACCATCCGCGGTGCGGTTGATGTCAATCGGCTCGGCAAGGTGCTGATGCATGAGCATGTGTTCATCGTCGATCCCGACGTCATGCAGAACTACCCTCAGCTTTTCGATGAGGAAGTCCGGATCGCCGATGCGATCGAGAAGCTCACGGCCGCTAAAGCCGCTGGCATCGACACGATCCTGGATCTCACGGTGGTGGGTCTTGGGCGCTACATTCCGTGGGTTCAACGGGTCAACGAGGCGGTCGATATCAATATCATTGCCGCGACTGGGATGTACAGCTTCGGTGAGATCTCCAAGACGTTCGAGCATCGCGGGCCTGGCACTTTGTTCGGCGGCCCGGAGCCGTTGATCGACCTGTTTATCCGGGACATCCGTGAAGGCATTGCGGACACCGGCGTGAAGGCAGCAGCCCTCAAATGCGTCGTGGAAAAAAGTGGCCTTACCCCCGGCCAGACGCGCATCGCGACGGCAGTGGCCGAGGCACACAACGCGACCGGCGTGCCGATTACGGTGCACACCAACTCGCGACACCAGACAGGGCGAATCGCCTTAGAGCACTTCGAGAAGCACAACGTAGACCTGACCAAGGTCGTCATCGGTCATGCTGGCGACACGAATGATCTGGACTATCTGAAGTGGATCGCCGACAAGGGCGCCACAATTGGCTGTGACAGATTCGGCCTCGACGGGTTTAACACGACCGCGGACCGCATCGCCACGATCGCCACGCTCTGCAAACAGGGGTACGCCGATCGCATCGTGCTCGCGCATGATGTCTCGTGCTTCATCGACTATTTCCCAGGCAAGGAATGGAACGCCAGCAGCGAGACCTTCGCGCCCAACTGGAACCTGCTGCACATCCCCAACGAGGTCGTACCCGGCTTGCGCGAGGCAGGCGTGAGTGAAGCGCAGCTCGACGACATGCTCATTAACAACCCCCGCCGCTACTTTTCCTGACACAATCTACTTTTCCACTCATCCGACCGAACCCCCATGAGGCTCCGATGGATCTGAAAGACCTCGCCAATCGCGCCATGTCACACACGAAGGTCCCCGAGTACTCCTCGGGGTTCGTGCGGGAGGCGTTTAACCGTGCCATCGATGGCACCGGCAAGCTTCCTGGCGCCGCGCGGTCAGCGGACAAACGACTCGCCCAGGTAGCCGGAGATACGAAAGAAGCGATCGACCTACTGATCTCTTCGCATCTGAAGTACGCCGGATCGCAGGGTTTTGTGACCAACCTGGGCGGGATTGTGTCAATGGCGGTCCTCGCGCCGACCAACATCGCCGCTCTTGCGTTGGTGCAGTGTCACCTTGTGGCTGGGATCGCGCATTTGCGGGGGCTGGATCTCACGGATTCGCGAACACGTAACGCGGTTCTCGCGTGCATGATTGGCCCTGATGGGGTCAAAAAGCTAGTGCATAAGAAGAGACTCCCCGGTACGCCGCACCAGCTCGCCCACGCCGATGGATATGACCCCGACCTCGGCAAGGTCATCGCCACCGAGGTCACCAGTGAGTTGATATCGCGGGCTCTCGGTAAGCGAGCCGTGGGCTTCGTGGGCCGGCGCGTGCCTGTGCTTGGCGGAGGTATCGGGGCGGCCGGCGATGCCTACTCGACGCGCAAGATAGGGAAGTACGCAGCTAAAGAGTTCCGTCCACGGCAAATCGCGGCCGCGGACTAAGCAACGCTCGATACTGACCTGCCAAGCGGCGCGTCCGGGTCTTGACATCTCCTCCGCTCTGCTCTTGACTCGCGAACAGGAAGAAAGATGACCGTAACGTCATCTTTACGGCCCACATCAGCAGGACTGCGGCCACCACCATCGGCCTGCGACACGATCGGGAGACCTAGTGAAGTTTGAGCTAAACGACGAGCAAAACGCGCTCAAGACCGCGGTTCACGACTTCTTGATCGCCCGGGCCGGCGACGCCGCACTGCAGCGAGCGATCGACGGAGACCAGAACCTCGATCGTGATACATGGCAACGGCTCGCCGAACAGATTGGCGCTCAGGGGCTGTGCATCCCTGAGGACGTGGGTGGCAGCGGCGCGGGCGTCGTAGAAACGACCGTCGTACTCGAGGAAATCGGCCGGCGTTGTTATGCCGGACCGTACTTCTCGTCGCTGGTGGCAACCCACGCCTTGCTTGCGTGCGGTGACAGGTCCAACGAGTATCTGCCCCAGATCGCCGCCGGGTCAGCAATCTTCACATTCGCGTACGCCGACGGCGGCGCGGACTGGTACTCCACGACGTACGAGACGACCGCCGCCGCGACGCCGGATGGACATGCGCTCACCGGGACCAAAAAGCTCGTCACCAACGTCGCCGACGCGACTCACATTCTCGTAGCCGCGGCCACGGACGATGGCCCAGGACTGTTCGTCGTACGTCCGGATGCTGCCGGTGTCACGGTTACGGTCGACGAGTCGCTTGACCCCACCCGGCAGATCGGTCATGTGACACTCGACGGTGCGCCGGCGGTGTGGGTCGGGGGCGACGCCGGGACGATCACCACAAGCGCCGATTTCGCCAGCCACGCACTGGCGGCCGAAATGATCGGGGTGGCCGCGGAGTCAATCGACCGAGCAGTCACCTGGGCGTCCGAGCGCATCCAGTTCGGCCGACCGATCGGCTCGTTCCAAGCGATCAAAACCAAGTGCGCCGACGCCCTACTGGAGCTGGAGACCGCGCGCGTGCTGGTCTACTACGCGGCATACCGACTGTCGGTGGGAGGCGACGACGCACCCATGCTCGTGTCACTGGCAAAGCAGGCCGCCACCGACGCGGCCGTCCAGGCATCGTCCGAGATGATTCAGATTCTCGGCGCGATCGGATTCACCTGGGAACATCCGGCGCACCTGTATTTCAAACGGGCACGAGTCAACTCGGTGCTACTGCGCGATCGCAACTTCCACCTTGATCGTGTTGCCGACATGATCTGCAACTGACAGTCGCTCGGGATAGAAAGGCAACCATGGAACCGGTTTTCACCCACGACGTCGAGGAATATCGCCTGCAGGCCCGGCAGTTTCTGGCCGATTTGTTGCCGCCGGACTGGCGCGGTAGCGGTCAGCTCGCGGACGAGGACTATACGAAGTTCTCGCAAGATCTGCGCAAGAAGCTTTACGCCGGCGGCTATCTGGCGATCAACTGGCCGCGGAAGTACGGCGGCCAAGGACTCACCCTCGCTCACCAGGTCGTGCTGGCGGAGGAACTGACCCGCGCGGGCCTGCCAAATGGCACCGACAACGACGTCTTCAGCATTCAGATGTTCGGCAACACGCTCCTGGCATTTGGCACGGAGGAACAGAAGCAACGGTTCATCCCACGGCTGCTGCGCGGTGACGATGTCTGGTGCCAGGGTTATTCCGAGCCCCGCGCCGGATCAGACCTGGGCAACATCGGCACGAAGGCCGTCCTTGAGGATGGCACCTGGCGGATCAACGGTCAGAAGATCTGGACCTCGGAAGCGCAGAATGCGAACTGGATATTCGTCCTTGTGCGCACCGACACCGATGCCCCCAAGCACAAGGGCTTGACGCTGCTGGCATGTCCGACGGACCAAGCCGGGGTCGAGGTGCGCCCAATCCGGCAGCTTAATGGTCGGGCCGGGTTCAACGAGGTGTTCTTCACCGACGCGCTGACGTCCGAGGACAACACCATCGGTCTGGTTAACCAAGGGTGGAAAGTAGCGATGGGGCTGCTGGAATTCGAGCGCGGCGGTGCGGCCGCGATCCTCGCCGCGCGCTTCGACGAAGAGCTGTCCAGGCTGATCGAGTTGGCACGCCGCCAAGGCAAGATCGACGACACCGCCGTACGCCGGAAGCTCGCCTGGTGCAAGGGGCGCGTAATCGCGATGCGGATGCTTGGATATAAGGCGTTGACCCGCGGCCTGACCGGCGCGGCACCGGGGCCGGAGTCCGCGCTGACCAAACTGTATTGGACCGAGTACCACCGAACCGTCACGGAACTGTCGATGGAACTGCTCGGTGATGACGCGCTTGTGCTGACGGGGCGGTTCCCGACGATCGTCGACGGCCCGGACGCTCCCGGATCGACGCAGGACACCGCGACCTGGGTCGGTGCCTTTCTGTCCGGTCGCGCCAGCACGATCTACGCCGGTACTAACCAGATCCAGCGCAATCTGCTTGCCGAGCGAGTGCTTGGTATGCCCCGCGAGCCGCGGTCCGACAGTGGCGCGTGGAATGCTCAAGGCAAAGGCTGATCAGTACACGAGCCTCGCGGCACGTTTACCTACGACAAACGGAGAACATTGTGAGCACTACGAACAACACCGAAACCCCCGTCATCGTTGGGCGCGAAGGCTCGACCATGGTGATCACCTTGTCGCGGCCGGAGCGAATGAACGCCTGGACGCCCACGATGGAGACGATGTATTTCGACGCGCTCACCGAGGCTGCCGCCGATGACTCGGTGCGCGCGATCGTGCTCACCGGCGCGGGCCGCGGATTCTGCGCGGGCGCCGACATGGACGACCTCAGCGAGATCGGGGCGAACGGCGAGATCACCGAAGGCAGGGTCCAGGCCCGCAAGAAGACGTTCCCACTGTCGATCAGCAAGCCGCTGATCGCCGCCATCAACGGTCCGTGCGCCGGACTCGGCTTCGTACAGGCGATGATGTGCGACGTGCGATTCGCCGCAAAGGGAGCCAAGATGGCTACGTCGTTCTCCAAGATCGGATTGATCGCGGAGCACGGGATCTCATGGCTGCTGCCCAAGATTGTCGGAGTCAGCTACTCGCTTGACCTGCTTATGTCGGGCCGGGTCATCACGGCCGAGGATGCCCACGCTATCGGCCTAGTCAACTACCTGAGTACTCGTGAGAGTGTCCTTGACGATGCCCTCAAGTACGCCGATACCCTCTCGCGTACCGCATCGCCGCGCGCGATGGCCGTGATCAAGAAGCAGGTTTACGCGCACCTGCTCAAAGACCTGGACGCCGCACTGGCCGACTCCGACGAACTTATGCATCAAGCGATCAGCAACAAGGAGATGGCCGAAGGCGTCGCCGCGTTTGGCGAGCGTCGCGAGCCGAACTACGCCGGGATTTCCCTTCAGCCAGGCGAGTAGCGCTAGCGGAATGCTCGTGGCCTCGGAGCCGCCTGTGCGCCAAAGCTCTGTTCGCCGTGGGTGAACGGTGAACAACTCGGATCAATTAGGTTGCAAAATTACGCGGCGGTTCATTACATTTCTTGTGTGATGTGCGTCGGGGGTGGGGCGATATTTGATGTCGCCCACGCTTTTTGTCCTACCGGCTCCATACACTCGATTGGCCGCGGCCGTAGCACGGATTAAGCGGCCCAAATCTGGTTCCTTGCGCCTCGCCATGTCCCAATCGGCGCGTGCTTCATAAGAGCGTGTCCGCACCCAAATCTGAGGAGACCCCACAGTGTCGACCACTACTCCCGAGCAGCCGCCGGGAGAGGGCCCCGGTACCCAACACGATCCCGTGGTGCATATCAGTCCTGACCTGGAAAAAATGACCGATCCGCAGTCCGACAAACTCGATGCCCGGGTCCTCAAGATCGCCGGCGTCGTCGTACTCGGCGCCATCATGTCCATCCTCGACATCACCGTCGTCAGTGTCGCGCTGCCCACATTCCAAAGCGAATTCCACGTCACGCCGTCGATGTCGGCATGGTCCATGACCGCCTACACCCTGGCGCTGGCCACCATCATCCCAGTGACCGGGTGGGCAGCCGACCGGTTCGGCACCAAACGCCTCTACCTCCTCGCGCTGAGCCTGTTCGTCGTTGGCTCGGTGCTGTGCGCGACCGCGTGGGACATGTCCTCGCTAATAACCTTCCGGGTGCTGCAAGGCCTCGGCGGCGGCATGCTGATGCCGCTGGGCATGACGATCCTGGCGCACGCCGCGGGACCCCATCGTGTCGGCCGCGTGATGGCCGTGCTCGGTATCCCGATGCTGCTCGGTCCCATCGGTGGTCCGATCCTCGGCGGCTGGTTGATCGAGAGCGTGAGCTGGCACTGGATCTTCCTGATCAACCTACCGATCGGGATCGCCGCGCTGATCTACGCGTTCGTCGTACTCCCGTCAGACAACCCCCAACCGTCGGAGTCCTTCGACTTCAAGGGCATGCTGATGATGTCGCCTGGCCTCGCGCTGTTCCTCTTCGGCGTGTCATCGATTCCCGGTGAGGGCACGGTCGCGTCGGCCAAGGTGTTGATTCCGGTTTTCGTGGGTCTCGCCTTGGTGGTCGTGTTCGTCTTCCATGCGTTGCGCACCAAGCACCCGCTGATCGACCTGCGGCTGTTCGCCAACCGAAACCTGACGATCGCGGTTGTCGCGATGACCCTGTTCTCGGTGGCGTTCATGGGAGCATCACTTCTCTTCCCGAGTTACTTCCTGCAGGTACGCGGCGAAACCACTCTTGCGGCGGGTCTGTTGCTGGCTCCGCAGGGCATCGGTGCGATGGTCACCATGCCAATCGCCGGCATGCTCGCGGACAAGATCGGCCCGGGCAAGATCGTGATCAGCGGCATCGTCGTCCTGGCGGCGGGCATGTTCGTGTTCACCCAGGTCGGTGCCGACACGTCGTACGTCCTGCTGCTCGGTGCGCTGTTCGTGATGGGCCTCGGGCTCGGCGCGACCATGATGCCGATCATGTCGGCTGCGCTGGCAAGCCTGACCCACGAGCACGTTGCTCGCGGGTCGACACTGATGAACATCGTGCAGCAGGCTGCCGGCTCTATCGGCACGGCGGTCATGTCGGTGGTCCTGACCAACCGGATCATGTCCTACCAGTTCGCTGGGCCAGCCATGGCCTCTGTTAACGATCCGTCGATCGCCAAAATGATGCCCCCATCGGTCATTCAGCAAGGTTTCAGCGAGGCTGCCAGTTCATTCGGTACGACGTTCACGGTTGCCCTAGTGCTAGTCGTCTTGTGCATCGTTCCGGCGATCCTGCTGCCGCGTACGAAGCTGACCACGCCGGCTGGAAGCGGCACCACCGCAGCCCCGGCAATGACGCACTAGTCGGCCGCTTGCAAGTCGGCTTGACGACGGAGCGCTTCAGGTCAGTCGACCTCAAGCGCTCCGTCTCCATTTGACCAGCATGATCGGGTTAAGGTGACCTAATGGCGAAGTATTTCGACGTACATCCGGACAATCCGCAGCCGCGCGTCATCTCAAAGACGGTCGATATCATCAAGGCCGGTGGACTGATCGTTTACCCGACCGACTCGTGTTTTGCGCTGGGCTGCGGACTGGGCAACAAGGACGGCCTGGACCGGATTCGGCGGATCCGTCGGCTGGGGGAGAACCACCACTTCGCGCTGGTCTGCAAGGACTTCGCGCAGCTCGGGCAGTTCGTACACGTCGACAACGCGGTATTCCGCAAAATCAAGGCGACGACCCCGGGGAGCTACACGTTCATCCTTCCCGCCCTTCGTGACGTCCCGAAGCGGATGCTGCACCCAAAGAAGAAGACGGTCGGCGTACGAATCCCTTCCCACAAGGTCGTGCAGGCGCTGCTGGCGGAGCTCGGCGAACCGCTGGTGACGAGCACGCTGCTGCTGCCCGACCATGAGGGGCCCATGACGCAGGGCTGGGAGATCAAAGAGGAGCTGGACTCGGTGGTGGACGTCGTACTTGACTCCGGTGACTGCGGAGAGATCCCAACCACCGTTATCGACTTCGTCGACGGCACGCCCAGGATCTTGCGCCGTGGAGCGGGTGACCTCACCCCCTTCGAATAGCGCCATCCGTGACTTTGTACCCTACGGTCCGTGACTTTGTCCCACCACGGCTACCAGGATCGCGGGATATCTGGGTCAATCCCCAGCCATTGACCGATCTCGACCTCGAGTGAGTGATCCGGACCTAGGACGGAGTCTTTTCCCACCACGCTTATTCGCCAGCCAAGAGTATTTCGGAGGTAGGCGCGTCGCTTTTCGTCGTGTGCTTGGTCCTCGGGCGCGGTGTGGAACTCGACCCCGTCGTACTCGGCCGCGATGAGTTTCCCGTCGTAACCCATGTCCAGACGAACTAACTCTCGACCGTGTCGATCGGCGACGATGATCTGGGTGTCGGGTCTTGGGAATCCGGCGTCGAGCAACCTAAGACGCGTCCACGATTCGGCAGGAGACTCCGCACCCGGATCGATGAAATTCACCAACTGTTTGGCCTGGACTATTCCAGGGAATCTGCGAAGTCGGAGAATGTACTGACCTACTTCTTCGGCGGACACCACACCGGCTCGGACGAGTCCGTCCGCTGCAGCGAGGGCATAAGGGCGTCGCAGTTTGCGAAGTAGATCGGATGTCGTGCGCAGCGGATTAGTGACAAGTAGGGAACCAACTTCGACGACGTCCCTTTCGTCGATGTACGCCTCGCGGCATTGCACCTGACGATGCGTGACCCGAGTTGCCCCGTGGGGGATCACTAACGACGGTGTGAGTACGAAACGGTCGCTGGGTCGGAAAGTATCGACACCGAAGACCCATGATGCCGAGCTATCGCACACGACCGCATGGCTCGGCGCAACGAGTTTCATGGCAGCGATTCGAAGTTCGCGAGTGTCGGCCACCGATGCGTCGACATAGACGCCGCGAAGCACCCGCCGCAGCCGGTGCTCTCGCACGGCGTTAAACAGTTCGCGCCGCCTCATCTCAAGTTCGGCATGCCTACTGCCGAGAAATGGCCTTCCGCTATTTATAAGAGTCATGAATCCATTGCAACGCCAGATTCTGAATACCGACCACTGTCACGCGCAGCCTGGGGATAACTCGCTAATTGTGCACAGCGGCAATCCGGATTCACGGACGGTGGGTACGAAGTCACGGATGGTGGGGTACGAAGTCACGGACGGTGGGTACGAACTCACGGATCGTGCGGTGATTTAGGCCATGGAAGGGCGCGTGAGGACCAACCGGTTCTAGACTGGGAGCATCCAATTGTCTGGTACCCCTACCTGCCGATCATGTGCAGCGGGACTGGAACGAAAGGGCCCCTCCATGAGGACCAATTCACCCGTTTCTGGCAGCCTTCTCGAGGACCGCTCGCCGCGGTCGGCGAGCGCCACCGTGATCAAGCCGCGTCCTGCGAAGCGCCGCAGCCCGGCCATCGCCCGCACCCGCGAGGAACTCGATACCGCGCTGCAGCAGGTGCGCGCGGACGGCCGTACGATCTCGCTCGTACCGACGATGGGAGCACTGCACGACGGTCACGCCGCCCTGATGTCGTACGCGCGCGAGCGCAGCGACTACCTCGCGGTATCGATCTTCGTCAACCCGACCCAGTTTGCCCCCAACGAGGACTTCGGCTCGTATCCACGCACCTGGGACGACGATCTGGCCAAATGCGCGCGGCTCGGCGTCGACGTCATTTTCGCCCCCGAGGTGGAAACGATGTACCCGGACGGACTGGACCGGGCCGGCATCACCGTCGATCCCGGGCCGCTGGCAACAGTTCTCGAAGGCGCGACCAGGCCGACGCATTACCGCGGCGTACTCACCGTCGTGGCCAAGCTGTTCGGTCTGGTTCGTCCCGATATAGCCGTGTTCGGCGAGAAGGACTACCAGCAGCTGGCGCTGATCCGTTCGATGGCGCGCACCCTGTGCATGGCGGTCGACGTGCTGGGCGCGCCAACGGTGCGCGAGACCGACGGGCTCGCGATGTCCTCGCGCAACCGCTACCTCGATGCTGCCGACCGTCGCCGGGCAGTGGCCCTGTCTCGCGCGCTGCGTGCAGGCATCGGGGTTGCGGACGACGGCGCCGAGGCGGTATTGGCGGCGGCCTACGACGTCGTGACCGCGGCCGACGGAGTCGACCTGGACTACCTCGAGTTGACCAACGCCGACATGTGTACGCCGCAGGCCGGTGCTGAGGCGCGCTTGTTGATAGCGGCGAGGGTCGGTACGACACGACTGCTCGACAACATGGGCCTGACGCTCGGTGACGCCGCGCGTGGCTTCGACAAAGAGGCGCGCTGACATGCTGCGGACCATGATGAAGAGTAAGATCCACCGCGCCACCGTGACTCAGGCCGACCTGCATTACGTCGGGTCAGTGACGATCGATCAGGACCTGCTGGATGCCTCGGACATTCTGCCGGGCGAGCTGGTGCACATCGTCGATATTGATAACGGTGCGCGCCTGGAGACCTACACAATCGCCGGCGAACGCGGCACCGGCATCATCGGGGTCAACGGCGCGGCCGCGCGCCTGGTCGATCCGGGCGACCTCGTCATTCTGATCGCCTATGCACAGGTTACGGACGCAGAGGCCCGCGCGCTCAAGCCGCACGTTGTCTTCGTTGATGCCGTCAACCGGATCGTCGGGACTGGCGATGATGCGGCACAGGCGTTCCCCGCTGGACTGACTGGGCAGGACGGGCTGGTACGCGGAGACCTCGTCCATAGATGATGGTCGTATGACACTGCTATGTCTGGATATCCGCAACAACTACACCGTCCTCGGCCTGTATGACGTTGATCGCCTGCAGGCGCATTGGCGGGTCTCCTCAGACGAACGGCGTACCGCCGACGAGTGGTACGCGCTGATCAGCGGACTGGTCGAACGCACGGAAAGCGCCGACGGCGTGATCGGTGCGATCGCGGTGGCATCGACGGTGCCGGTAATCCTGCACGAGATGCGCGAGTTAATCTCGCGTCATTACGGCGGCTGCCAGATATCGATTGTGGAGCCAGGAACGAAGACCGGCGTACCGATCCTGACCGACAATCCGCGGGAGGTAGGCGCGGACCGAATCGTCAATGCGGTGGCCGGAGTGGCGCTCTATGGCGGGCCATGTGTGATCGTGGATTTCGGTACGGCGACTACCTTCGATGTCGTCAACGACAAGGCCCAGTTCATTGGCGGCGCCATCGCGCCAGGCATGGGGATTTCGCTGGATGCGTTGGCGCGCAGGGGATCCCAGCTGCGCGCGGTCGAGCTGGTACGCCCGCGAAGTGTCATCGCGAAGAACACGGTCGAGGCGATTCAGTCCGGAATGGTTTTCGGTTTTGCTGGCCAGGTTGACGGGATAGTGGACCGAATCGGCGAGTCGCTGGGTGTACCACTCGATGATCTGACGGTCGTGGCCACCGGGGTGTACGCCGACGTCGTCCGCGAAGAATGCGACACGATCAGCCACTACGAGCCGATGCTGACGCTGATTGGGCTGCGGCTGGTGCACGAGCGTAATCACGCGTAGGGACGCCGAGTTCGCTACAGTCGACGTATCGCGTTGATTGGAGTCTTGATGTCATTTGCCGCAAAACTTCGCCGAGCACCGGTCAGGATCGCTGCAGGGGCCTACATCCTCAATTCCGGGGTTGGGAAACTCTCGGGCGACGAGGACACCGCGAGTGGGATCCACGGGACCGCGGCCGGCGCCTATCCGATCGTCAAGAAGGTGAACCCGAAGCTGTTCCTCAAGCTTCTTGCGATCGGTGAGATCACTGTCGGCTCGACGCTTCTGTTGCCGATCGTGCCGGCCGGGCTGGCCGGGCTTGCGTTGACCGGGTTCGCTGGTGCGCTGGTGGGCATGTACATCAAAACGCCTGCCCTCCATGATAAGTATCTTCGTCCAACTGGACCAGGCGTGGCCATCGCGAAGGACACTTGGCTGCTGGGCATCGGCACCGGCTTGGTTATCGACGCGGCGCTCACTGAGTCGCGCGTGACAAGCACCGAAGCCTAACGCGTGCTCGGCCTTCCGGACACGATCACTGCCTGCCTCTTTGACCTGGACGGCGTACTGACTAAGACCGCGGACGTACACCGGGCTGCCTGGAAGGAGACCTTCGACCAGTTCTTGCGGCACCGCGACGCGGCCTTCGTGCCGTTTGACGCCAATGCTGACTACGCTGCGTACGTCGACGGCAAAAAGCGTGAAGACGGGGTACGCGACTTCCTCGCGAGCAGGGCGATCACGCTGCCGGAGGGCAGTACCGACGATCCGCCGGGTGACGGGACCGTTCACGGCGTCGGCAATCGCAAGAACGTCCTGCTGCTGCGCCTGATCCGGCGCGACGGGGTGGAGGTGTACGACGGGAGCCGCCTCTACGTCGACGCGGCACGCAAGGCGGGTCTTCGCTGCGCGGTCGTCTCGAGCAGCGCCAACACCGAGGAAGTCCTCAACGTCACGGGGCTGGCGGCGTCGTTCGACACCCGGATTGACGGTGTGGTGGCGCGCGAGCGGTCGCTGCCAGGAAAACCCGCGCCGGATACGTTTCTGGAAGCCGCGAGCGAGCTGGGTGTGCCCGCCGGTGCTGCGGCCGTTTTCGAGGACGCGTTGGCGGGGGTCGCCGCGGGTCGCGCCGGGCACTTTGGGTATGTCGTCGGCGTCGATCGACTCGGGCAGGCCGACGCGCTGCGTGCACACGGCGCCGACATTGTCGTAGAGGATCTGGAGGAGCTGCTGTGACTGAGTCGACGAGGCTGCCCGTCGAGCCGTGGTGCCTGCGCGAAACCTACCTCGATGTCGACCAGCTCGCGCAGACGGAATCCCTGTTCGCCTTGTCCAATGGGCATGTCGGGCTGCGCGCCAATCTCGACGAGGGCGAACCGCACGCGATCCCGGGCACATACCTCGGTTCGTTCTACGAGGGGCGCCCGTTGCCGTACGCCGAGGCGGGCTACGGATATCCCGAATCCGGGCAGACCCTTGTCAACGTCACCAACGGCAAGATCATGCGGCTACTCGTGGATGACACGCCGTTCGATGTACGGTACGGCGAGCTGCTTGATCATGAGCGGACGCTGGACTTCCGGGCCGGCACGTTGCGGCGTACGGCGGAATGGCTCTCACCCGAGCTGGTCGCCAACGAGGCACCACCGATCAACGTTGGTGACGATCCTCGGGTAGCGGCAGCGCTCGAGCGTCCGCTACTTTCGGTCGACGCCGACGTGACCAAATCCGGCGCAGTTTTGCTGCACCGCACCAAAAGTAGCGAACTGTTGATGGGCGCGGGTATGGAGCATGTCATCGAGGCGCCCGGCCGCCACACCGTCGACAGCGAGATCCGCGACGACTGGGCGCGCACGACAGTGGTGTGCACGCTACAGCCGGGGGAGAAGCTTCGCGTCGTCAAATACATTGGCTACGGTTGGTCATCTACGCGGTCCGCGCCGGCCGTGCGCGATCAGATCGAAGCGGCCCTGACCGGAGCGTCGTACGCCGGATGGAACGGCCTGATCGGGACCCAACGTGACTATCTCGATGACTTCTGGAAGTCCGCAGATGTCGAGGTGGACGGCGATCCGGTGGTGCAACAGGCCGTGCGGTTCGGGCTGTTTCACGTATTGCAGGCCGGTGCCCGCGCGGAGCGGCGAGCCATTGCGGCCAAAGGTCTGACCGGGCCCGGTTACGACGGGCACGCGTTTTGGGACACCGAGGGCTATGTGCTGCCGCTGTTGACACTGACCATCCCGGATGCCACCGCGGATGCCTTGCGGTGGCGGGCATCTACGCTCGATCTGGCACGAGCCCGGGCCAAGACGCTGGGTCTTGACGGTGCGGCATTCGCATGGCGCACTATCAACGGCGAGGAAGCCAGCGCCTACTGGCCGGCTGGCACGGCGGCGTTCCACATCAACGCCGATATCGCGTCCGCGTTCGAGCAGTATCGGTTGGTGACCGGTGACCTCGCGCTGGAGCGGGAGTGCGGGCTCGCCGTACTGGTCGAGACGGCGCGGCTGTGGATGTCGATCGGTCATCATGACCGGCATGGCGCGTGGCACATCGACGGTGTCACCGGTCCGGACGAGTACACCGCGGTTGTCGACGACAACGTGTTCACCAACCTGATGGCCGCACGCAACCTACGGGCTGCGGCAGATGCGTGTGTGCGACATCCGCAGCACGCTGATCAGCTCGGCGTCTCGGTCGAGGACGTTGCGGGCTGGCGGAACGCGGCTTCGGCGGTCTTCATCCCGTACGACGAGGAACTCGGCGTGCACCCGCAATGCACCAACTTCACCCGGTATGGCGAATGGGACTTTACCGGCTCGGTTGGGCGCTACCCGCTGATGTTGCACTCGCCGTACTTCCAGCTCTATCGCAAGCAGGTCGTCAAACAGGCGGATCTCGTGCTGGCAATGCACTGGTGCGGCGACGCTTTCACGCCGGAGCAGAAGGCGCGCAACATCGCCTACTACGAACGGCGTACGGTCCGGGATTCCTCCTTGTCGGCGTGCACTCAGGCCGTGATGTGCGCCGAAGTCGGCCATTTGGAGCTCGCGTACCGGTATCTGCACGAAGCGGCGCTGATGGATTTGCACGATCTGCACCACAACACCAAGGACGGCCTACACATCGCGTCGCTGGCCGGCGGCTGGTCGGCCCTGGTCGAGGGGTTCGGCGGATTACGCGAGCATCACAGTTTGCTGTCCCTGTCGCCAGCGCTTCCCGAAGGCATCACCCGATTAGCGTTTCGGGTTCGCTGGTGGGGAATGCGGCTGCTGGTCGAGGTCGCCGATGGTCATGTGGAGTGCAGCCTCCCCGGCCAGCATGACTGCACGATGGCCGTAGTCCTGTACGGCGAGCAAGTGGAGGTCACCAGCGCCAAGCCGGTACGCCGACCACTGCGTCACCGGGTGTCGACACTGCCGACTCCGACGCAACCACTCGGCCGCGAACCGTTGATGGACGGCCGACCCGACTATGCGCCGCACGAGACTCGCGATTCCGAGATTTAGTGACGGGTCGTGTGGTCTCGAGTGACGGATCGAGCCGTCAGAAGAGGGTGAGCTCGAGCTGCTCTGCCGGGGCAGTCACGGGAGGCTCTGGTCGAGCGCGACCGCGGGGCGCGGGATCGGATGGATCATACGACTCGGCGGGTGGTTCAGCTAGCGGCATTTGCAGGTCGGCGTACGGGTCGACCTGCGTGCGCGTGACCGAAGCGAATCCGCCCAAGGTGCGCAGTGCGGATTCTTGCAGACCGGTGAGCTCCCACGAGTCCAGTGCCGGGATCAGCAGGTCAGGCGAGAGCGGCAGGCGCCCATGTCCGTCGGCGTCGTCGAAGTCGAGCCCGAGAGCAACGTCGGTCCGCATGGTCATGATCTCGCTAGTGGTGGTAAATGCCGCCCGGTTGCTCGGATCGGCGAGTTTGGTAGCGACAGCGCGGCCCAGGGTGCTGCCGACACCGCTGGAATCGGTGTCCACGGCATCAAACGCCGCTTGAGTGCTCCCATAGTGCGCCAGCAGCTTCTGGGCGGTCTTCTTGCCGATTCCCGGGATGCCCTTGAGATTGTCGGAGGCGTCGCCGCGCATGGCGGCGTAGTCACGATATTGCTCGGGGCGGACGCCGTACATCGTGTGCAGCCGGTCGGAGGTGAGCACGGGACTCCCGGCGATACCGCCGTTGAGCAGCCGTAGCACGGAGGTGTGCTCGTTGATGAGCGCGAATGAGTCGCGATCGGAGGTGGTGATGACGACCCGCCAGCCGGCAGCGCCACCGGCTGCGCTGGCCGAGGCGAGTACGTCGTCAGCCTCGAGCCCACTCGGTACGACGACGCATATCCCGGCATCGCGCAACATGCCGATTGTGCCCGCGATCTGCTCGACCAGGTCGGCCGGTTTCTCGAGTCGGGTGGCCTTGTACGACGGGTGCGCGGCCTTGCGGATGCTTGCCGTGTGGTCGTCGAATCCGATGACCAGCGCATCGGCGCCGGAGCGGGTGACAGCGCCGATGAGCAGCGAGGTGAATCCGTGGACCGCCCAACTGGCGCGACCGTCACTGGTGCGCATAGCGGACGCGGCCGTCGCGTGAAAAGCGCGATGCAACAGAGAGTTCCCATCTACCGCGACTAGTACTGGCCGACTCATCCCTCCACCATGCCTGATGCCGCCGGCGCGGCCGACACCGGCACGCCGATCGCCGGAAATTCGTACGGCGGCGGGCAGAAATTGGTCACACGGGTTGGAGTAAACACCGCCTTGAAGTGTGGTGAGTGGGCCATCGGAAAACCGGGCGCGTAATCCTACGGTCGAATCATGCCCAAGAATCTTGTTCGAGTGGGTGCACGAGCCAGTGCCATCCGCGTCGTCATCGGCCGTACGCCGTTCACGTCATCGGTCTGCGCAATAACGATGCTGCTCGGCGTGATGAGCGGTGCACTCTGGACCGAGGTGACATCGTTTGGCTGGTACGCCGATGTCGCGTACGGCGCACCGTCGTTCGCGGAGGGGCACTGGTGGACGATCCTCACCGGCGCGTTCTTCGGGCTAACGCCGGTCTTCTACCTGCCGATCGTGACCGGGTTCGCGTTGCTTGTCGGGTCCGCCGAATACCGCATGGGTACGGCGCGGGTCGTCCTCTTGACGGTCGGCGGGCACCTCTTCGGCACGCTCGGTGCGGCGGCCATGCTGCAACTGCTGGCCGGGCACGGCTGGGCGTGGTCCGACCAGATCGTGCTCACTACCGATGTGGGTCCGTCGGCCGGAATGGTTGCCACCGCAGCCGCGGCAACCGCGCTGGTGCGGGCGGCCTGGCGGATGGGCACGGCTCGCGCTGGTGACTTATGCGGGCGTGTCGTTTCTCTACATCGGCACGCTCGCGGACCTGATGCACCTCATCGTGGTGATCCCCGGGCTGCTTCTTGGACCGCTGTTGAGCGGCCGGCACGTGGCCGACAGGACCGAGCCGTACGACGAGCCGCGTGCGATGCGCACGTCGGCGGCGTTCGGCATGCTTGTCCTACCGGGTAAGGGATCTGAGCGATCAGTGGATTGCCGACAAAGAACTGCCGGAGATGGGTTTCACGCTCGGGGGATCGAGGAGGCCGAGGACCCGGCGACCCGGGTCGCGCTGGCCATTGACGCGGAGGGGGCGGTACACGCGGTCGTCTCGTGGCTGCCGATCTACGGGTCGGGAGGCGTCGTTCGCGGCTGGACGCTTGATGTCGTGCGCCGTACCAACGACGGTTTTCCGTTGGCAGTGGACTTCCTCATCACCTCAAGCATGCCGGAGTTCCAGCGCGAGGGCGCCGAGTTGGCTTCGCTGTCCGGCGCCCCGTTGGTCGGCGCGGGTGCGGAGACCGGTGCGGTCATCAAGAATGTGTTCGACCTCCTCGGCACGGCACTTGAACCGGCGTACGGATTCCGCAGCCTGCACGCCTACAAGCGCAAGTTCCAACCGCGCTACGAACCGATGTATCTGGTCTTCCGGGATATCACTGACCTACCTCGAAACGGGATCGCGCTGACCCGCGCCTACTTGCCACATGCTGGCGTGGCGGACCTGGTCCAGTTCGGGCGGGCTACCAGCCACGCAGATCGACCGGCCAACGTTCGAGGATCGCGTCCCCGCGCACGAGGTACATCGCCTCGTGCATCGCGACTGTCGGGTCGACGTGCGCCGGCAGGACGCGCACCAAGTCGCCAACGGAGACGGGCGCTTCTGGGGTAAACGTAATGTGCTCGTCCGAGCAGAAGAGCACCTTTGACCCCGGTATCGACGGATTGCCGTGATCCATTCCCAACGCCTTGAGACCCACGTCTGCCACCGCCCATTTCGGGCTGACCGAAATAACCGTGCCCAGGAGCGACAGTGCTTGGGCAAAAGGGAGGTCGAGCGAGCCGTACGCCGTATCCATCAACGCATACGAACCGGCCTGAATCTCGTTGGCCCAGGTGTTGACCGCGTAGGTGCCGGTGCCGCCGGCGGTAACCAGATCGCCACCGACCGCCTCGTGGGCGTGCAGTAGCAGCTCCATGGACTCCTCCGTACGCTGCCGCTTTTCGGCAATCGGCTCGGCCATCATTAGGTGGCCTTCGTAGCCCATGACACCACGCACCTGGAGGCCGCCGGCGCGAGCGAGATCCGCGAGTGCCCCGGCATCGCTCGGTGCACATCCGCAGCGCGGCAGGCCGACATTGACATCGATGACCACTTCACGAACCCCGGCATCGATCGCGGCCGCGACAGTCTGAGCAGAGTCGACGGCCACGGTGATGCGGTGTCCGTTAGCGACAAGTACCCCGAGGCGCGACATGTCGAGGACCTCATTGGCCAGCAGCAGATCCTCGCTGAGGCCTGCTTGCGCCATTCCTTCGACCTCGCGGATCGTCGCGCAGGTAAAGCCGTGGTGCCCGACGTCGTACTGCCGCCTCGCGAGCGCCGTGCACTTGTGCGCCTTGACGTGCGGACGCAGTCTGGCGCCCGGTAGCGCAGAGGCCATCGTGTCAAGGTTCTGCTGCAGCAGGTCCTCGTCCACGATCAGGGCGGGCGTCTGAAGGTCGTCGATGCGCAAAGATGTCATGTTCCGCAGCCTATCCGTGTCCGGCCGTATGCCCGTACGGACAGCCGGTCACCACCGCGCGGCCAGAGTGTGAAATAAACTGTTCATGACTGAATTAACGTGCCGCCGCGCAACGAACCGCCACGTCGCATGATCCGGGCGCTGGATCACGTCATCGTCGCCGCCTCCGACGTGGCCGCCGCGCGATCGGCGTACGAGGTGCTGCTGGGCCGCACCGTGAATACGGACAACCGATGCCAGACGCCCAACATGGCCATTGTGATCGAAGCGGCGACGGGCGCGCGAGGTGTGCGGTCAGCGGTGTTCGCCGCCGCCGACTTCGGGGCCACGACCCGGCTTATTGAGCGTCGCGGCGTCGATCTAGCGATCGAAGCTCGGCGAGCGACGACGATGGCGAACGGCCTGTCGCTGGAGATTGTCGATCGTGACGAGCCGCCGACCGTCGCCGGCGACAATGCCGCCGGCGCGATCCTCGGCCTGGACCATATCGTCGTGCATACGGTCAACCCCGACCGCGCGGTTGCCTTGTTTGGTGCGAGGTTTGGCCTGGACCTGAGGTTGGACCGTACGTTTGCCGAACGGTTCGCGCGTCAGCTGTTCTTTCGTTGCGGGGATCTCGTCGTCGAAATCGTGGTCGACCTGCGCAAGGCCGGCGGCGACGAGGACGATCAGTTCTGGGGTCTTGCCTGGCGGGCGCGCGATGCCGGCGCCGCCCATGAGCGACTGGCCCGCCGGGGAGTCGAGATCTCAGAGCTGCGGACGGGACGCAAGAGAGGCACTCGGGTATTCACCGTGAAAGACCGCGCTCTTGGCGTGCCGACATTGGTCATCGGGTCTTAGATCGGCTATCGAATCCCTGGAAATACTGCTCATCAGAGATGATTTTGACAAAACCTTCGGTACATCTCGGGGGGAGGATGTGCCGAAGGTCAGACATTCGGCGGGTCTAATCGGGGAGAGAGACATCCAGATCCGAATGGTGCTACGGACTCAGTGTTGCACAGTTCTGGTCATCTGGAAAGTTTGATGAGTCGTCCCTGGTGAACGACGCAAATTCCGCATTTCGATCGCGGCACAGAGGGAAACCCGGCCGCGTCTGGATCCGCAGACCGTCGGTCACACCGGTCAGACGCGTCGTTCTTGGCCTGCCCAGTAACCCACGCGCAGCTTCCGCTTCGCAATCTTGCCGTTGTCGTCGCGGGGGAGTTCTGCTATCTCGATGGTGCGGGGCACCTTGTACGACGCGAGGCCGGCCCGCATCCAGTCGATGAGCTCGGCCGAGTCAAGTTTCGCGGATCCTACGGGCTGGATGACCGCGTGGAGGCGCTCCCCAAACTCGGCATTTGGTATGCCGAAGACGGCGCAGTCGGCAATCTCGGCGCGCGCCGGCAGTCGGTTCTCCACCTCCGCCGGGTAGATGTTCACCCCACGGAGATCACCATGTCGGACGCGCGATCGCAGACATACAAGTACTCTTCGTCGTCCAAATAGCCGAGATCGCCGAGGCTAATCAGCCCGGCATGCTCGATCTCCTGGCGCGCCTGATCATTATTGCGGTAGGTGAAGTCGGGGTACGCCGACTGCCGCACGTAAATCAGGCCGATCTCGCCCACCTCGGCCGGCGTGTGGTCCTCGCGGAAGATCCTGATCTTGGCGCCCGGGATGGCGCGTCCGGCGCTTCCTGGCCGCGCCAGTGCCTCTTCAGCACCGATCACGGTGACCATACCGGCCTCGCTCGATGCATAGGTTTCGTTGATGATCGGGCCAAACCAGTCGATCATCTCGCGTTTAATGTCCGGTGCGCACGGGGCGCCGGTGGAGCCGACAAACCGTAGCGACGACACGTCGTACTTCGCGCGGGTTTCGTCGGGCAGTCGCAGCAGCCGCACGTACATGACTGGCACGAGATAAAGCGTGTCGATCTTGTACCGTTCGATATCGGCGAGCACGGCCTCGGCGTCGAACCGTTCGTGCACGACGACGACGTCGGCCTGGGTCAGAGCGTTCTGGATGATGATCGACGGCCCGCTGTGGTAGATCGGTGCGGGCATCAACACCCGGCAGCCCGGTTTGATGCCAAATGTCGCCTCGACGACTTCCTGCATTCGCTGCAGTCGCCAGGATCGTTCTTCGGGCGGGAAGACGCCCCGGATGACGGCCTTGGGCCGGCCTGTGGTCCCCGACGTGTGTACGCGATGTGCCCGCGTGGGGCGACCTCGGGTCCGTCGTACGTCGGCTGTTCGACAAGCCACGCATCATAGTTTTGGGCGTCCGCCGGGCCGCCGTCGCCAACTGACAACAACGTCGCCTCGGCCGGCAGCGCGTCCGCCGCTGCGCTTAGCAGATCCCCGTGACCGATGATGACTCGCGCGCCACAGTCCTCGATCTGCGCGCCAATCTCCTCCGGCGTGAAATGCCAGTTGACGGGGCAGTAGTAGGTGCCGGCGATCTTGCCGGCGTTGATCACGTCGGCGTACTCGACGCTGTTGCGCAGTACGACGGCAACGACGTCGCCCTCGCTCAGGCCCAGGGCGCGTAGTCCGCCAGCCAGCCGGTGCGCACGGTCGGTGAGTGACTCGTCATCGAGCGTGCGCGGGCCGACGTGAAGGACTGGCATGGATGAAACTCCCTGGTCTAGCGCTCCCAAGATTTGAGAGACGAACGTCGTTAACATTCGCCATCGCCTCACGCAGTTTCGCCAGCCACTCATCGGTGTGTTCGCCGACCAATCGCACGCACCACGCCAGCGCATCCGATCGTGACCGCGCGACGCCGGCATCGACCAGCGTGTCGAGAACCTGGCGCTCGGGTTGGCGCAGCCGAGTCATCACCGGCACCGCTAGATGGGTGAAGATGATGCGCTCGTCTCCCACCCGGACGCCCCATGCGACCTTGCGTCCGTAGCGGTCCTCGGCCTCGTCTGCGATCTGCATCCGCTCTGACCTGGTGGCCTCCCGAAACCGCGCCGCTCGACCCTCGCCCGCGGCCTGTGAGGACTCATCGGGCACCGGCAGGGTGCCGATCACGAGGATCTCCTCGCGGTCGATCGTCGCCTCAGGTGACGTAGCGAACCAATCTGCCGGAAGCCTGCCGGCAAGCCAGTCACCGGCATCGCTCGCGTCCGGCAGATTCGCATGCTGCCAGCCGCCTGGCCGCCCTGGACCTCGTCGTGAACCTCTCATAGTGCGCCTCCAGTAATTACATGATTACGTAATTACAGTATGCGCCTAATGTGCCCAGTTGGGTCCGGTCTACTGGGCTTATTTAGAGCCGTTGTACTGATAGAGGTCGAATCTGTGCATGAGCGTAATCAGCTTGTCAGCGTACCCCGGATCGGTCGCATAGCCGGCGAGGGCAATTTCGCGGGCGAACTGATCTGGATCCGTCGTATAGACAAACGCTTTCGCGTAACGGTTGTTGCTCGCCAAGAAGTGACCATGGTCGCGGAAGGAATCCGTCGGCGTCGCGTAGGTGCGGAATGAGTCGATGATCTTCGTGCAGGTGCCATCGGGCTGGCATTCACTGGTCTGTTTCTTCAGGCAGCCGGTTGCGTACTTGCCCATGTCCGTGCCGCATTTGATACCGAAGTAGGCATGACCCTCTTTTGTAAGCTCTGACTGGGCCCAGTTGGACTCCAGGATCGCCTGGGCCAATGCCACTGACGTCGGTACGCCGAACTCGTGCTCACTGGCCTGCGCTGGACCGACAGCAGTCTTGATGAACTGCGCGGGCAGCGACGGCGCGGCCACCCGGTATCCGTCGGACGCGGCTGGGCGAACTGCCAGGTAGAACGATACGACGAGCAGCGCGAGAACCGCCAACGTTGCCACTAGCCGTCGCTGACGAATTTGGACGGGAGTTGCAGTGGAGATAGATCGACCTCCTGGGTACGGCGCGAGTTGCGCAGTTCAGGTTTCGTCGTACCGAGTCTACGGACTTCGTGGCGTATCTCTGCTGAGTTGGGCCGAGCGTGGCTCGACCGAATCTTGGGTTCTGGTGGTCCACGGCGCATTCTCGCAACTCAGACACGCTACAAGGACCGATCCTCGAGAGGATCGGTCCTTGTAAAGGTGAGGACTAACTAACTACTTCCAGCAAATTCCGCATGCGATGGGGGAGCTCTGCGATTGGGCTGGTGGAGCCGTCACGGCGACGCCGATACCGAAAACGGTCGCGATCGCGAAGATTCCTGCGATGAGTCGCTTCATTGCTAATCCTTTTGGTCGTGTACGGGTTGAGCTAGTCCTCACGACGGCCAACCGCTTACGGGGGGAGTAGCGGTTCACCGGCGTGTGTCTATCAAAACCCATTGGGCTAGGTTGTGCCATCTACACGACACTACTTGTCCTATTCCGGTCAATATGAATTCAGGGCTTGTGGTGAGCCATGAAGTAGTGTATAAGCGCTTATATCCAACCACGTTCGACCGCGCGAACGCCGGCTTGGAAACGGGTGGTTGCGCCGAGGCGCTCATAAACCTGTGCGACGTAGCGGCGGAATGTGCGCTCGCTAACGGCCAGTCTGCGCGCGGCCGCTTCATCGGCCAGGCCCAAACTCATCGCTCGAATTACCTCGAGTTCGAGCTCGCTTGGACGACCGCCCGGCGCTGCTGGATCGACATCGCGCAGTTTACGTCCGCTACGGAAGATGCCGTGAGCGAGATGACGGAGGCCGCTGACGAGGGCCGGCTCACCCGTGATGATGGCGCCCTCGCTGCGCTGACCGCGGACAATCGGCACGACGGCGCGGACCCCATCCGAGACGATGATCCGGTAGGGCACAGCATCGGCAAACTGAAACTCGGCGCCGTAGCCTTGCATCGTCTCGGTGTAGTCGCGAACCCTGGAAAGCTTCGCGAACTCGAGCGGATAGACAATCCGGAGCCGTACGCCGCGTTCGACGAGCTCGCGGTCGGTGCGCTGGGCCGACACGAAGGCCTCCTCTGAGGGGGCTTCACCCGAGTGCAGGCTTAGCAACTCATGGCGAGTGCGTTGCGCGATCTCAACGAGCTTGTTCTTCAACAATGACAGGTCGACGACCTTCTGTACGCGCAGGTTGCGATCGGGTTCGTCGTCGACAAGCAGACGATCGAGGGCGACCCGGCCGCCGAGGACCTGATCCTCTTGCCGGGTCGCGTGCTCATGCCGACGGCTCAACTCACGTACGGCCGCGTGATTATCAGAGTTGGCGGAGCGATAACTAGCGCTCTCCAGGGCCCAGCGATGGAGGTCTGATACCGATCGAGTGCGTGCCGCGCTTGCGGACGCTACAGAGCTCATCGGACACCACCCATCGGCGAGGAGCAATCGAGTATTCAATCCACCAAGTGTAAGGGTTCGCATCGGCTGGTGCCGTTAAATCCTCCAGCTGACGGGCACGATAGATCACTCGGTCGACGAGTTTCTCATAATGCAGCGCCAGGTTAGGCAAATATTGCGGAACTACCGTGTGTAGTCCTCCTACCAGACCCAGTGTGGAGGCCGGGTCAGCCTCGGTGAGAAGCGCGTGGAGGCATCGCCGTTCGCCGCATTGAGCTGAGGCTGGGTCAAAAATAGCGCGCCACGCAGGTCCGATCCACACAGGTCGGCGTCGCGTAGATCCGCGCCGAGGAAGTCGGCGTCGCGCAGGTCGCTTCCGCTGAGGTCGGCGCCAATGAGATACGTATTGCGCAGGTCGGCCGTGCGCAGGTCCATGCTGCTGAGGTCGGCCGCCATCAGATCGGCTCCCGGATGGACCTTCTGGGGTAGCGCGGGTGAAATGTGACTGCGCGCCGAATTCCGATAGTCCGCGCTCGCGCTACGCAACAGCGGCGCGACTCGCGCACGCAGTTCCGCAAGGTCGAGCGCGAAAAGCTGTTCGAGAGCATCGGTCGTGTGCGCGACAATCTCGTCGTACGCCGCAGCCAGCGCCGGGTCCGAGGCGATCCTGCGAGCGTCGCGTAGGTAAAAGAGCATCTCGTGCAACTGGCGCATGAGCGGTAGCGCGGCGTACATCGAGCTTGCGGTCTCTGGAGCGTCCCGCCACGACACGCCTTCGAATGTCACTTGCGAGACCTGCTGTCCCGCACCAAAGCATTCGAAGACTGTGCAGCCTTTCCATCCCGACGTGCGCAGCCGCGAATGGATACCGCAGCCGAAGTTGTCGCGCAAGTTGTGGCACGGCTCGCCGGCCGGCTTGTCGACGGGGAAGTCCGCGGACTCATCCAGTCGCAATGCAACACAGCAAAGGCCAAAACAGCTTCCGCAGTCCGCGACGAGGCTGGGCGGCGTAACGGCATGCTGCGCCATCTGCGCCTCCGCTCATAGTTGTCTGACGGTCGCCAACTCTATCGTCGGGGATCGGGTACGCGCCGGTGCGCTCGAGGCGAGTGCACCGGCCGACCGTCCGTGACTTCGTCCCGACGATCCGTGACTTCGTCCCGACGATCCGTGACTTCGTCCCGACGATCCGTGACTTCGT
>CAJDTT010000003.1_pt1 | contig 54906 bp, 51 predicted proteins | sample 7389841 | NCBI WGS metagenome assembly CAJDTT01 (sample SAMEA7055655, study PRJEB34461) | soil metagenome | biome: terrestrial ecosystem; feature: Peninsula; material: soil | place: Antarctica | collected 2016
TGGGGTGGTGAGGTCGGCGGCGGCCGAGCCGCGACCGATGACCTCCTGGCCAACGCCGAACGCCTCGACGCCGAAAAACTCATCGAACGACGACTCGACACCGCACGCGAAGACCACGCCGCCTAGAACGCGACCACCAGCGCTCCGGCGGGAGCGCAGAGTGGGTTACTTGACATCGCAATCGGCTAACGACAGCGTTTAAGCCATGAGCATTCCGGAGTTTGAGTCGTCCATCGAGCGTGAATTCATCAGCATGGCCGCGCCGGGCGCGCCGCGAGCGGGCGCGGGAGGCAACCCAGTCCAGGGCGCATACACCCGACCCCGAGGCCGCTATCCTCGCGTGGCCTTCATCGCCACTCACTACAACGTCGACTTCAGCGAACACTATTTATCGACCTATCTGGCCAACCGCGGATACGGCTTCCTTGGTTGGAATACAAGATTTCGCGACAAGGACCAGTTCTTCGTGGTCGACCGCGGGTTGGTAGATATCGGTCTGGGCGTGCAGTGGCTAAGGGACCACGGCGCCGAAGTCGTCATACTCCTCGGCAATTCGGGCGGCGGGTCGTTGATGGCGACGTACAACTCCCAGTCGATATCACCGATTCTCCAGCTGGGTTTCGAAAACAGGCTGCTTCCCGAGGTCGAAAATCTGCCTGCCGCGGATATGTACGTCAGTCTGGCGGCGCATCCGGGGCGGCCGGATGTCCTCACCGGCTGGCTCGACCCATCGGTGACCGACGAGCACGATCCCATCTCGGTCGACCCCGAGCTCGACATGTACGGGCAGGCAAACACGCCGCCGTTTACCTCCGATTTCGTGGAGCGCTACCGGTCGGCACAAACGGCGAGGAACCAGCGGATCACCGACTGGGCGAGGATCGAACTCGAGCGCATCAAGTCCCGCGGTGCCCACGACCAACTCTTCATCGTGCCGCGCACCTGGGCTGACCTACGTTTTTTGGATCCGACTATTGACCCAAGCGAACGCCCGACGCCGTGGTGCTACGGAGGCGACCCGCAGATTGCCAACTACCAGACATTTGGGGTCGCACGGGTGACGAGCCTGCGAAGCTGGCTTGCGATCTGGAGCTTGGAGACATCGCAGTGCCGGAGTCAGCAGCATCTCGCTCGGCTCTCGCTCCCCTCGCTCGTTATCCAGGCGAACGCGGACAGCGGTGTGTTTCCCTCCGATGCTCGCGAGATCTTCGAGTCGATCGCCGCTGTCGACAAAGAATTCGTAGAAGTCCACGGGGACCACTATTTCCAGCAGCCCACGGAGGCGCGGGACAACCTCGCCGACCTCATCTCCTCCTGGGTGGCCAAGCGTTCCTAGCGCGGTTGTACTTATGTAGCCCGCGGAGCAGACTGACGCCAGTGGATTGCTCAGGAGGCATCATGACTGTCACCGAAGACTCAACGACAACGACTATCCGGGCCGCCTGCCCACACGACTGCCCGGACACCTGCGCGATGCTGGTGACGGTCGTCGACGGTAAGGCCACCAAAGTCCAGGGCGACCCCGACCACCCGTTCACACACGGCGGGTTATGCGTCAAGGTCAATAACTATGTCGACAAGGTCTATAGCCCGGACCGGGTGCTGTTCCCGATGCGACGCACCGGCGCCAAAGGATCGGACCGCTTCGAACGAATCACCTGGGATGCTGCACTCGAGGAGATCAGCTCGCGTTTCAAAAGCGCCGCCGCTGAGTACGGCGCCGAATCGATAATGCCGGTCAGCTATCTCGGCACCCAAGGAATCCTAAACGGCCTGAACGTCGGGGACCCCTTCTTCAACAAGCTAGGCGCGACAGTCACAGAACGCACCTACTGCGACTCGGGCGCCTGCACGGCGTACAGCATGACGGTCGGCGCCACGGCCGGAGTAGATCCGGAAAGCCTCGTACATTCTCGGTACATCATCATCTGGGCTTGCAACATGGTCTCGACGAACCTGCACCTCTGGCCGTACGTCGCAGAGGCTCAGAAACGTGGCGCCAAAGTCGTGGTCATCGATCCGATGCGCCACCGCACTGCGAAGATGGCGGACTGGCATATTCCGATCCGGCCCGGCACCGACGGCGCGCTCGCCCTGGCGATGATGCACGTCATCATCAACGAAGGACTCACCGACGAAAGCTACGTGCGTGAGCACACCGTCGGATACGACGAGCTTGCAGAGCGAGTTCAGCAGTACACGCCCGAATGGGCAGCAGCGCAGACCGGCATCCCGGCTGCGGACATTACGACCCTCGCGCGTGAGTACGCCGCCGGGCAGCCGTCACTCATCCGCATCGGCGTCGCCATCGAGCGTCACGCCGGTGGCGGCGCGACTGTACGCTCGATCTCCTGTCTCCCGGCGCTTGTCGGCGCTTGGCGCAATCCTGGCGGCGGTCTTCTACAACTGCCGCTCTGGGCCTTCCCGGTCAACTGGCCCGCATTCATGCACCCGGAGCTCGGGACACCTGGCACCCGCGTAGTCAACCAGTTTCTCCTCGGCCAAGCGCTCACGGGCGAGCTCGCCTTGGACCCACCAATCAAGGCCCTCATGGTCTATAACTCCAACCCGATGGTCGTCTGCCCGGAACAGGACAAACTCGTCGAAGGCATGTCGCGCGAAGATCTGTTCACCGTTGTCTCCGACCATTTCATGACAGATACGGCGCGGTACGCCGACATCGTGTTGCCGGCAACCACTCAGTTGGAACAGAAAGACATCATGTTCAGCTGGGGCCATTTTTATGTCTCCATGAACAATCCCGCCGTTGAACCGTTGGGCGAAGCAATCTCCAACGCCGAGCTCTTCCGACGACTCGCCGCGCGCATGGGCTTCACCGAGCCTTGTTTTACCCGGACCGACGACGAGATGATCGCCGAAGCATTCGACTGGTCCGCTCCCGCGATGCAAGGAATCACCGTCGACAGTTTGCTCGAGACTGGTTGGTCACGTCTTAACGTTCCACCGCCGGACCAGTACGCACCACATGCCAATGGAAACTTCCCTACCCCGTCCGGGAAAACTGAGTTCAAGTCGTCCATCGCCGAACAGGTAGGCAACTTCGTCGTGCCACTGTTTCGCCAGGGCTCCGACGATCACCAACCCGGCGGTGCGGTTGACCCGCTCCCCCACTACATCCCGCCGCGCGAGACCGATGAGACCGGATTCGGGCTGAGCCTAATATCCCCCAAATCGCATGCATACTTGAATTCCAGCGCTGGCGATCAACCCGCTCAACGTCGCATTCAGGGGGAACAAAGCGTGACCATTCACCCGGTCGACGCCCAGCAAAGAGGAGTCGCCGACGGACAAGAGGTCCGCGTCTACAACGACCGCGGCCAGTTCATTGCCACCGCGAAGCTAAGTGAAGACATCGCACCCGGGGTCGTGCTGTCACACATGGGCGCGTGGGCCAAGAACGCAAAGGGTGGCACGACGGTCGCCGCGGTCAATCCGTTCGTGTTTGCCGATCTCGGTAACGCGCCGACGTTCTCAGACACCCGAGTCGAGGTCGCCGCTACGTAGGGTTCAGCGCGGTGCGATCGCTAGTTTGCGAGGTCTGTCAAGTGGTTGCCTGCGGTCTTTATACCGCCGATGAGGATGACCGCCGACCCGACGGCAATCATCGCAACGATCAGCCCGAACGTCCCGCGGGCCCCAAACGCGGCCAGGCCCGCCACCACAATATAGGGCTGCACCGCACCACCGAGATGACCTAAACCGTCGCCGATCGACATTCCGGTAGCGCGGGCACGCGTTGGGAACACTTCCGACGTGTATGCGTAGCCAAGCGCGGGCGCCATGATCCACAAACCCGCGAGGAACAGCCCGATGATCAGCACCGGCGTGCTGTGACTTAACGCGATCGTACCCACTCCGATCATCCCGACAACGCCGGCGAGAGTCACCGAGTACTTCCGGTTGATCTTGTCGATAATCATGAGCGAGAAGATTCCGCCGAAGACAAACCCGATATCGCCGATCGCGCTCAACAGCAGGCTGTCCTTCACTCCCATCGCGGTGAGAAGTGTCTGCAGATAGGCGAGGTAGGCATAGGCGGCCATATAGATGAAGAACCAGTAGAAGAAAACCACGATTACGCGCTTGAGGTACGGCGGGCGAAGCAGTTCGGCAGTCGGGAAGGTCGTCAGCTCGGCTTCGGAGTGTACGACGTCCGGCTCGGGCAAATGCTGGCCCTTCTGACGAATATTGTCCTCCATGCGGTCCAAGATCGCGCGCGCGCGATCCACGTGACCGTGTAGCACCAACCACCTCGGAGACTCAGGAATCCACTTATCATTGAGAAATGCGAGCAGCAAGATAGACAACGCACCGATGGCGAACACGAGGCGCCAGCCAATGTTCGCCGGCAGCCACGTCACCAGACCGAGGCCGATCCAGGGTGCGGCGGCGAGTCCGACGCCACCCCAGAACACGTTCAGCGCGATGCCACGGCCCCGTACCTTCGGCGGTGACAGCTCGGTCATCATTGTCGCCGCCAGGGAGATCTCCGCGCCCATACCGAGACCGGTGATCCCCCGGAAGATGGCAAGACTGGCCAGATTCCAGGAGAAGGCGGTCAGAATTCCACCGAAGAACAGCAGCCACACCGAAATCGCGAACGCCTTACGCCGACCGATGTAGTCAGCCAGACTCGCGAGCGCGTAAGCACCGACAACGTAAGCGAATAAGTTCGTCGTCACCGGCAACGCCAGTTCAGTGCCGCTGATCTTGAACTGCTCTCCAAGAATCGGCAGGGTGACCCCGATGGCGGTGATGTCGTAGAAGGTGAAGAAGTACGCCGCACCTACTACGACGAACAGCACCCGGCTCAATCCAAACGATGGAAGCCGGTCAAGCCTTGCATTGAGGACGGCAACTTCGTGCCGAGCCGCATCTGACGTCTCCGTGCTCACCATGGGAACCCCCGGTGTCTGAGCCGCTCGCCGCCTTACGACCGCGACGTTCCCATATGTAATACCGCTATAGCGGAAATGCTGTCAACAGGCGTGCCGTGTCGCTTAACATCTAGCAAACCCACTGGCAGTGCTGCAATCCCGGGTAATCGCGTCGCTACAGCTCTGTCCCTGCCGTCACGCCGGTTGTGCGGCTTTCGGAGTCAGCTCAAAGCCCTCGTATCCCTTCGAAGCGACCTCGTCTATCCGCTCGCCGTAGGCGCCGAGTCCTCCGACGTACGGCATGAACACCCGCGCCTTGCCTGGCACGTTGGCACCCATGTACCAGGAGTTTGCGCGTGGATAGAGCGTCGTATTCGCGACCTCCTGCACGTGAGCGACCCAATCCCGTTGAGCTTCCGGTGTCGCCTCGATCGAGGCGATGTCATGGTCGCGAAGATATGCGATGCAGTCAGTAATCCAGTCGACGTGCTGTTCGGTGCTTACCAACATGTTCGTGAGTACCGACGGGCTGCCGGGGCCGGTGATATGGAAGAGATTGGGGAACCCCGAAATGGAGACGCCGAGATAGGTGTCCGGGCCATCCGCCCACGCATCGCTAAATGCGGTGTTGTCCTTCCCGCGGATATCGATTGCCGTCAACGCTCCGGTCATGGCGTTGAAACCACTGGCAAGTATGAGAACTTCGAACTCGTACTCCTTGTCGACTGTGCGAATCCCCTTGGGCGTGAACTCCACGATCGCTTCGTCGCGGAGATCTACCAGCGATACATTGTCACGGTTGAAGGTCGCGTAGTAATCGGTGCCCATCGGCGGGCGTTTCGTGCCATACGGGTAGTCCTTGGGCATCAGCTTCTCGGCTGTTACCGGGTCCTTGACGGTCTCCCTGACGATCCGTCGCATGAACTCTGAGACCGTATTGTTGGCTTCTTCATTGGTGACGAGGTCGGCATAGGAACTGAGTAGGCCAATCAGATTTCCCTTGTCCCAGTGATACTGGTAGGTCCGCTCACGTTCCGCCGCGCTGACCTCGAGCGCCGATTGGGTATTGGGCTCGACGAGGCAACCCAGCGGCGTGTGCCGCGCCTGGGCGCGGCGGCGCGGATAATCGCCCTTCCACTCAGCCTGGTCTTCTGGCGTCAGCGGGCGGTTGTGCGCCTCAAGCACGTAGTTTGGGGTGCGCTGGAATACCGTCAGATGCTCGGCCTGCTTAGCAACGACGGGGATCACCTGGATACCCGTCGCACCCGTGCCAATAATGCCCACCTTCTTGCCGACGAAGTCGACGCCCTCTTTTGGCCAGTGCGCAGTGTGGTACCACTCGCCCTCGTAGCGGTCGAGTCCGTCGATCTCCGGCTCCTTCGACGCCGACAGGCAACCCGTCGCCATCACGCAGAACTGCGCAGAGGCATGTTCGCCGTCTGCCGTCTCGATATTCCAGCGCCGCGCCGACTCGTCGTAGTGCGCCGCGGTCAGCACCGTGTTGAACTGGATGTCCTTGCGCAGGTCGAACCGGTCCGCCACGTAGTTGGCGTAGCGCAAGATCTCCGGCTGGCAGGCATAACGTGTAGTCCACACCCAGTCCTGCTGCAGCTCCGCGGAAAACGAGTAGGAGTACTCCATGACCTCGACGTCGCACCGCGCGCCGGGATAGCGGTTCCAGTACCAGGTGCCACCTACATCGTCGGCCTTCTCAAACACCTTGACCGACATGCCCAGCTTGCGCAGCCGGTGCAGCAGGTACATACCGGCGAAACCGGCTCCCACGATGATCACGTCGTAGGAATTGTTCTGAATCGAGGCGACCGGGTCCTTCGAGTTTGATGCAGTGCTCATAGCTTCCTACTTCACTAACGTAGTGCGTAAATCTGTCGCGATCTGCTCCAGCAGATCCGTCACCTGGGTAAAGACGCCACCCATCCAGAAGAAACCATGGATGAGACCGTCGTAGTGGACCAACTTTGTCGGGACGCCAGCCTCCTGCAGGCGCTTGGCGTACGCCTGGCCTTCATCACGTAACGGGTCGTACTCTTCGGTCACCACCATCGCCGGCGGCAGCCCACTGAGGTCGTCCGCCTCCAGCGGGCTCGCATAGGGGTTCTTCCCGTCCTCGGGTTTAGCGAGGTAGAGGTCCCAGAACCACTCCATCGCTGCTCTCGTCAGCAAGTAGCCGTCCGCGTTTTCCTCGTACGACGCGAATCGGGTGCCGCGTGCCGGTGCGGTAACCGGATAGATCAGTAACTGGTAGGCGATCTCTGGTCCGCCGCGATCGCGAGCCATGAGCGGCACCGCCGCCGCAAGGTTGCCACCAGCGCTGTCGCCCGCCACGATCAGTTGCTTGGCGTTAGCACCGAACTCGCTCGCGTGCTCGGCCAGCCAGCGAGTGGCCGAGTAACAGTCCTCGACCGGTCCGGGAAACTTCGTCTCGGGGCTGAGCCGGTATTCCACCGACGCGACGACACACTGCGCCGTGTTGGCCAGCGCGCGGCAAGCTTTGTCCACTACCTCGATATTGCCGATTACCCATCCGCCACCGTGGAAATACACCAGCAACGGCAACCTGGTGCCGGGCGCGGGATGATAGATACGCACCGGCAACTGTCCCTCGGGACCGTCCGCCAAAACGTTACGGACATCCGCGACGACCTGGGCGTCACCACCGAGGTCGCGAAAGGCCATCGCGGATTCGCGCGCTTCGGGCACGCTCATCATTTCGAACGGCGGCGCACCTTGGAGTTTGAACTGTTCCAGCAGTGATTGCGCAGCGGGATCTAGCGGCATGGCGCGGTTCTCCTGCCTCATGCTTACTTCACATGTGACTATGAGATGGCCAAGACTTATGACTTGGGTCTCTTTACCCCGACCATAACCGCTATTAGCTGGATTGGCGAATGCCCACGTCAGCCCAAACTCCGCGGCGCTAGGGTGCCAGCCGTGGCACTAGCTCTGGTTGAAGAAGCCGCCCTCGGCGATGCGGGCCTTGTCCTCAGCGGTTACTTGGACCTTCTGCGGCGAGAGGAGGAAGACCTTGTTGGTGACACGCTCAATGCTGCCGCGCAGACCAAAAGTGAGCCCGGCGGCGAAGTCGACCAGCCGCTTGGCGTCCGAGTCGTCCATCTCCGAGAGGTTGATGATCACCGGCACGCCATCGCGAAAGTGCTCGCCGATCGTGCGGGCTTCGTTGTAGGTGCGCGGGTGCAACGTGGTGATGCGGTACGACGAGCGGCCGGTCGACGCGGCCGGCGTGTCGGACCAGCGTGCTGACGTGGCCGCCGCGCGGCCAGGTCCGATCTCGGTACGCCGAGGCATGGTGGTGACCGGCGTGGGTGCCGGCTCCTCGTCGTACGCGACCTCGTCGAACTCCGCTTCGTCGTAGTCATCGCGGTGACGATCATCGGTGTAGCTGCGCGCCCGCGCGGTCGCGCCGTATGTCTCGTACCCGTCGTCGGATGCGCGATGATCGTCTTCGACCAAGCCGAGGTAGATCCCCATCTTGCGCATGGCTCCGGCCATAGGTCGTTTCCTCCTCGGTGCGGCGTCAATTGGACGCTAAAGACTTTGCTGCTAAAACGGTAGTTCGCGGGAGCCGAACAACGCGGTTCCGACACGCACCAATGTGGCCTGGTTTTCAATGGCCACCGTAAAATCACCGGACATTCCGGCCGAAATCGCGATCGCCGTGGGATACACCTCACGCAACTGGTCACTTAGCCGCGCCAGCCGCCCGAAACACTCTCCGGGGTCGTAGCCGAGAGGTGCAATCGCCATGAGCCCCGTGAGCTCGAGAAAGTCGCAGCCGACGACCTCCGCGGCCAGTTCGAACAGCTGATCTGGGTGGACGCCACCACGCGCGGACCTGCTGTCCTTGTCCGCGTCGGGCGGGCTCGGATCGAGGTCGACCTGCAGCATGATTTGCAACCGGTGCGAGGGATCGAATCGGATTGACTCCTCGGCGGCCTTGGCGATCGCGCGCGCCAACGCGGGCCGGTCGACGGACTGGATGACATCGGCGTGCGCCACCACGGAGCGCACCTTGTTGCGCTGCAGTCGCCCGATGAAGTGCCAACACGCGTCGAGCTCCGACAGCTCGGCTCGCTTAGCGGCCAGCTCCTGCGCCTTGTTCTCGCCGACATTAGTCAGTCCGGCCGCGACAGCCGCTACGACGTACGAAGATGGGAAGTTCTTGGTCACCGCGATGAGCGTGACCTCCTCCGGCGTACGACCTGCATGCGCGCAGGCCCCCGCGATCTGCGCGCATACCCGCGCGATGTTTTCAGCTATTTGTCCGGTATCGCTCATGACCCCTCGATCCACACCACAGCCACCTGTCGGCCGGTGCGTCCGCCATCGCCTCGATGACTAAACAAATCCGCGTCCTCGGCCGTGCACCGCGGGTCGATCTGGATGCTCTGTACGCCGAGCGACTTGAGCTGTCCGGCTAACCCGGCGCGAATGTCAAGCCCACTGGTTCCTTGCCTGGTGCGCACCGCCGAACCGGGCGCGTGCTGCTCGACATCGGCCTGCATATGCTGCGGCACCTCATAATCGCGACCGCAGATGGCCGGGCCCAGTAGTGCGTTGACCGACTCGACCGAGGCGCCCAGGTCCACCATCGCCGCGACCGCCCGCGCCGCGACGCCAAGCCGCAGGCCTTGCCGCCCGCAGTGCACGGCGCCGATCACCCTGGCCTGTTCGTCCCATAGCAACAGCGGCACGCAGTCGGCAACCTGCACAACGAGCACGAGACCCGGCGTCGCCGTCACGAGCGCGTCGACGACCTCGACCGGTCCATCGACCGGTCCATCGATCACCTGCACGGATCGACCGTGAACCTGCTCCATCCACACCAGGTCCGCAAGCGTGACACCGAGCTCGTTCGCAAGCCGCGATCGGTTGCGCGCCACCGACTTAGGGTCGTCGCCGACGTGCAGACCGAAGTTGAACGAGTCATACGGTGGCGCGCTGAAACCACCCTTACGCGTGGAGAGCACCCGCCGAATACGCGGCGGGTGCTCTCTGGGATCGCTCAAAACCCTAGTCCTTCATGAAGTCCGGGATGTCCAGGTCGTCATCCAACTCATCCACCGGTAACGGCCGGCGGGCCGGGGTCGGCATCGCCATACCGCCGCGCTGACCCGGAGCGTGCGGACGCTCCTGAGGGCGCGAGACAGGACGCTCCTGCTGGTAGACCGGACGCTGCGGTCGACCCGACTCACCGTCCGGTACAGACCGGCTCGTCGGCTGCCCGAAGCTACCGTTGCTGCCAACCGGAACCTGCTGCGACGGTCGCGACGCGGCTGCCGAGGACGACAGGCTATTGCCCTGCACCGCGGGCGAGTCCGAGCGTGACGGACTCGCGGACGCCGACGCGATCGAGCTAGCACCGGAGCGCTGGGCCTGGTCGGTGCGGTGCTGCGGGGGCGTGACATCGTCGAACCCGGCCGCGATGACCGTGATCCGAACTTCGTCACCGAGCGCATCATCGATAACCGCGCCGAAAATAATGTTGGCATCGGGGTGCGCGGCGTCGGAAATGATCGTCGCGGCCTCGTTGACCTCGAACAGGCCAAGATCGCTGCCACCGCACATCGACAGGATGACACCCTGGGCGCCGTCCATCGACGCTTCGAGCAGCGGGCTCGCGATTGCCTGCTGCGCAGCGGAAATCGCGCGGTTTTCGCCACGTGAGGAGCCGATGCCCATCAACGCCGATCCGGCGCCCGACATTACCGACTTGACGTCCGCGAAGTCGAGGTTGATCAAGCCCGGAGTGGTGATCAGGTCGGTGATGCCCTGGACACCCGATAGCAGCACCTGGTCGGCCAGCCGGAACGCATCCATCATGCTGATGTTTCGATCGCCCAACTGCAGTAGCCGCTCGTTGGGGATCACGATGAGCGTGTCGCACTCATTGCGCAGTTCCTGAATGCCGGCCTCGGCCTGGGTGGAACGACGCTTGCCCTCGAAGGTGAATGGTCGGGTGACCACACCAATGGTCAGCGCGCCGAGTTTGCGCGCGATGCTGGCCACGACCGGTGCGCCACCGGTGCCCGTGCCACCGCCTTCCCCGGCGGTCACGAACACCATGTCCGAGCCCTTGAGAACTTCTTCGATTTCTTCGCGATGGTCCTCGGCGGCCTGTCGACCGACCTCGGGGTTGGCGCCGGCCCCGAGGCCCTTGGTGGCCTCGCGCCCGACGTCGAGTTTGACGTCGGCATCGCTCATGAGCAGCGCTTGCGCGTCGGTGTTGATCGCGATGAACTCGACGCCTTTAAGTCCGACCTCGATCATGCGATTGACGGCGTTCACGCCACCGCCGCCGACACCGATGACCTTGATTACGGCGAGGTAGTTTGGGGAGGTCATGCGACCTTCCTTCCTGCTAATTTGTCGACTACGTTTCATGCGCCAATTGACTTGTCTGTAACTCTCAACCTCAAGTAAAGGTTCATAGTTATGTCAACCTGCGCGGTGTTTAGAAAGTAGGACGTCAGACCCTCGCGATGGGTAAGGCGCGCCGTGGCGCTACTTCTTTTCCGGTTACTTCTTTTCTTTTGCGACCCGGCCCATGAGGTAGAACTCATCGTTGGGCATCATTCCGCCCCAGTGCGCGAGTCTGTTGCTCATCGCGAAGAAGGCCACGATCGAACCGACGTCGTACACGTCTTCCTCGGTCAACCCGTGCTTGCGGAGCTTGTCGAGGTCTTCATCGACGATCTCGGCAGGGGTAATCGCCAGCTTCATCGACACCTCGATGATCGCGTATTGGCGGTCGTCAAGCTCAGCCTTGCGCCAGTCATTTGCCAATTGGTCGGCAATGCGCGGGTTCTTGCTACGGATCCGAGCAATCGCGCCGTGCGCGATCACGCAGTAGAGGCAGCTGTTGGCCGCGCTGGTCGCGACCACGATCATCTCGCGCTCGGCCTTGGACAGGCCAGGAGTCCCGCGGTCCATCAGCGAGTCGTGGTAGCTGAAGAAGGCGCGCATCTCCTCGGGACGGCGCGAGACTGAGCGGAATACGTTGGGGATGAATCCGGACTTCTCCCCGATCTCCTCCACTTTGCCGCGAAGGTCGTCGGGCAGGTCCTCGGTGTCGATCACCGGGAAACGCTTGGAAATCGTGGGATCCATATGCTCGGCCATGTGTGCTCCTTGAGTGTCACGGTATGAGGGTTTTCTGGCGACATCCGCGCCCCGCTCAACTCACGTGGTGCTCGCCCCAGTGACCCATGTGTACCACATCAGACATCGGCTTCCGTCCGGCCTTCAGCGACCCGGAGCGGCGGTCCGCGACTCCGTACCCGACGGACACCACACCCACCGGCAGATAGCCGCCCGGCACGCCGAACTCTTCAAGCACGCCGGGGATCTGTGCCGGTGGTACGCCGAAGAAACATGATGCTAGGTCCTGATCGATTACGGTGAGCATCATCAGCATCGCGGCGAACCCGGTGTCGATATCCCAATACGGCACCGGCCACCTCGCCTCATCGCGGTCGGTCCACCCCTTGTCCGGGCGGGCGTACCGCTCAAGATAGGCATCCTTGTGGGACAGGCAGACAATGAGCAGTGGGGCCGTCTGCATTCCGCGCAACCACGCGTCGGGCACGCCGTCGGAGTCGGTGGTACGCCGCCAGAAACGCGCTCGTTCATCGGGGCGCTCGAGTACCAGAAACGCCCACCCCTGCGAGAAACCGGCGCTCGGCGCGTGCAGCGCGTTGTTCAGGATCAAGTCACGGACCCGCGGCGGGACCGCACGGTCCGGGTCGTAGTTGCGCACCATGCGACGACGCCGTACGACCTCCTGGAACTCCATGGGCTACCGGATAACGATCGACTGTGGGCTGGAGATGTCGAAGACCGAGCCGTCGTGCTTGAGCAACTTGTCAATCATGGTCGCCTTTTCCTTGCCCTGGTCAGCACCACCCCAGATGATCGAGCGTCCGTCATCGAGGATCAAGGTCACGTCCGCACCAGTCTTGGCCGTCACCGACGAGACCTTTTTGTACAGTTCCGAGGGCAGGCTCGCGATAACTTTGACGGCGGTCCTGGTGGCCAGGTCGCCGCTGCCGGGTTTGTCGACGGTCAGTGGGAGCAAGCCCTTGGACACGCTGCTGCCGAGCTTCGAGTCGGGCAGATAGGCCTTGCCGGTGATGTCTACCGCCCACTTCTCCCCCTTGACCTCGACAATCGCGACCGGCTGACGCTCGTGGATTGTGATGGCAACGCCGTTGGGCCACGAGCGGCTCACGCTGGCACTGGCGACCGCAGGAATCGCCTCGAGCTTGCCTTTGATCGTGTCGGTGTTGAGAGTCGCAAGCGGCGTGCCGGGTTTGATACCGGCGGCGGCACGGACGTCACTTACTGAGACGACGGTGGCGCCACTGACACCGACCTGTTTGACGCCGAGGACGGGCGAAAACATGACCAGCCAGACGAGCGCGAGTACGACGACAAAAACGGCGAGCACGATGTACTGCCGTTTGTGCCCACGAGGCGCGAGCGCGACGCTGGCGCGCGCCATGGCTGTGCGAGCGGGAGCCCGACGCGCTGGCGCCTTGCGCTTCGGCGCCGGTGCGGTACGTCGCTGAGGCGGACGCGGTCGGGTCGCGTTTCTCGTCATGATGATTGCCCCATTATCGCGGCGAGTATCTCTTGCCCGAGCATCGTCACGTCACCCGCGCCGAGCGTCATGACCAGGTCGCCGTCGTGTGCCAGGGCGGCGACCACCTCGGCGGTCTGCACCCACGACGGTTCGAAATGCACCGTGCCGCGCCCGGGTGGCACGGCCGCGGCGACCAGTGCACCAGTCACACCTGGGACGGGGTCCTCCCGGGCCGCAAAAACATCCATTACGACGACATCATCGGCGAGGCCGAGCGCCGCACCGAACTCGGTCGCAAATGCCTGGGTTCGCGAAAACAGGTGCGGCTGGAAGCAGGCGATCAGCCGCCCGCCCCCCGCTACCGAACGCGCCGCCTTCAGCTGCGCGGCGACCTCCGTCGGATGATGTGCGTAATCGTCGAATACCCTTACGCCGCCGGCGGTTCCGACGTACTCCATCCGGCGGTGTACGCCGGCGTACCGCGCGAGTCCGGTGATCAACCCATCGGTCGGCAAGCCCAGCCGGATTCCGGCGAGCAGCGCAGCGGCACTGTTGAGCGCCATATGCACGCCGGGGGCTCCGAGGTCGATCACGTGCTTGTTGCCGTCGACCTGGGCCTGGTAGGTCGTACGCGTGCCGACCACCTCGACCTCGGACACCCGCAAGTCAGACTCCAGGTGCTGCCCATAGGTCCAGACGGCGAGTCCGCGACGGGTGGCCCGTTCGGCAAGTGCGTACGCCCGTTCATCGTCACGGCACAGCACCACAAAACCACTCTCATCAATGGTGTCGATGAACGCGTCGAACGCGCGCAGTACGGCCGCGAGGTCGCCGTAGTTGTCTAGGTGGTCGGCCTCGACGTTGGTGACGATCCCGGCGTACGGGGAGAACAGCAGGAAGGACCCGTCACTCTCGTCGGCCTCAGCGACGAAGATGTCACCGGCGCCGAGGTGCGCGTTGGAGCCGGACTCGTTGAGCTCCCCGCCGATCGCGTACGACGGATCGGCCCCGCACGCTTGAGCCGCGACAACCAGCATCGACGTGGTCGAGGTCTTGCCGTGAGTGCCGGCGACCGCGACCGGCCGTTGGTCGCTCATCACCGAGGCCAGCGCGACGGCTCGGGGAATGATGCGCAGACCGCGGCTCGTCGCCTCGACAAGTTCGGGGTTGGACGGGCGGATCGCCGAGGACACGACGACCGTGTCCGCATGACCCAGATGGCTGGGGTCGTGCCCGACTTCGCAACGCACGCCACGCACGCGCAGATCGAGCAGAACGGCGGACTCCTTGGCGTCACTTCCCGAGATCTGCATATTCATGGCCTGCATGATCCGTGCGATGCCGCTCATGCCAGCACCGCCGATCCCGATGAAGTGCACCGCGCCCAGGTCGCCCGGACGCGGCACCTCTGCACCGTCGACTGCGTACGCCGGGAGAATCTTGCGTGGTGCTGAATCAGTCACGGTCGGGCCACCTCAAGAACCATTCGGGCCAGCTTGTCTGCCGCTTCGCCGTGTCCGGCGCCGGTCGCGTTGGCAGACATACCGGCGATCTTCGTGGTGTCGCGCAGAATGGGCAGTAGTTCAGAAGTGAGGTATTCGGCCGTCAGCTGGTCGTCTTCGACCAGGATGCCGCCGCCGGCCGTGACGACCGGTGCGGCGTTCTTGCGCTGTTCACCGTTGCCGTGCGGCAACGGCACGTAACACGCAGGTAGCCCCACGGCCGACACTTCGGCGACCGTTCCCATGCCGCACCGGCAGAGCACGAAGTCTGCCGCAGCGTAGGCGAGGTCCATCCGGTCGATGTACGGGACCGCGGTATAGGCCGGTCCGTCGGCGTAGTGCGGCGCGGCGACCTCGTTTTTCTTGCCGTAAGAGTGCAGCACCTGGACCCCGGCATCATGCAGCGCCGGCGCGGCGCCGATGATCGCCGTGTTGAGCGTGCGAGCACCCTGAGATCCGCCGTAAACCAACAAAGTCGTGAAGTCGGGCCGTAGGCCAAAATGTTTGAGCGCCTCTGCGCGCAGCGCTTGGCGGTCGATTTTGGAGATCGTGTCGCGGATCGGCATTCCGACGACCCGCGCACGAGGCAAGCCGGGGATCGGCATCGCGGTCGCGACGACCTTGGCCCAGCGGGCGCCCACCTTGTTGGCCATGCCGGCGGTCGAGTTTGCCTCATGGACGATGACCGGGACGCCACGAGTGCGTGCCGCGAGGTACGCCGGCAGCGCGGCGTACCCCCCGAACCCGACCACCGCAGCGGCGTCGACTTTGCTCAGGATCTTGCGCGCGGCCATGGTGGCCTTCACCAACCGCGGCGGCAGCTTGGCCAGGTCGAGTGACGGTTTGCGCGGGAACGGTACGGCGGGCACGACCTCGAGGTTGAACCCACGCGCGGGCACGAGCGTCGTCTCCAGGCCGCCGATCGAACCTATACAGGTGATGTCGAGGCCCGGTTCACGCAGCTGAAGAGCGGCCGCGGTCGCCAGCATCGGCTCGATGTGCCCGGCGGTGCCGCCGCCAGTCAACACGATGTGCCTGCTCATCCGGCCCTCCGCCTCCGTTCCTGGTTCGCATTCTGCCCCGCATCACGCTGCCTTGTATTGCGTCCGCGCACCGGCTGCTCGCGGCGAACTGGCGCCCGTTTTACCCGTGCCCGTTTTACCGGTGCCCGTTTTGCTGGAGTCTGTTGTGCTGGAGCCCGTTTGGCGGGGGCGCTTCGGACCGGCTGACGTTTCACGGATGTCTTCTTTACCGGCGCACGACCTGCCGGCGCACGACCTGCCGACGGACGACGGCCTGCGAATGGGTCGCTGTCGCGCGCGCTCCGCGGGACGGGCAGGCGCAAGACCGATGGTAGCCACATTTGCTTCTTCTTCAGGTGCGCGACCGCGGCCGGCTCGTGCCGGGCACACGCGGAGAGCACTCCCATGACGAACATAGTGATAATCAGCGATGTGCCGCCTGAGGAGATAAGTGGCAGGGTGATCCCGGTGACCGGCAGCAGGCCGACGACGTAGCCGATATTGATCAGCGCCTGCGCGACCTGCCAGACGACCGCCGCGGAGGCGACCAGCTTTATGAAAGGGTCGGTCGAGCGGTGCGCGATCCGCAGCCCGACGAAAGCGAGGGCGCCAAACAACAGCAGCACCGTGGCGCAGCCGATCAGTCCGAGCTCCTCGCCGATGATCGCAAATATGTAGTCGGAGTGGCCGTTGGGTAGCGCGCCCCATTTGGTTCGACTGTTGCCGAGGCCGACGCCAGTAAGCCCTCCGCTACCCAGCGCGTAAAAACCCTGTAGCGCCTGATGCCCGGCCCCGGCTGGATCGGACCACGGGTCGAGAAACGAGGTCACTCGAGACAGCCGATATGGCTCGGCCCAGATCGCGAGGCCGCCGGCACCGAGCACCCCAAGACCCATCATGCCGAACAGTCGCATTGGGGTGCCGACCGTCCACAGCAACGCAAGGAACAGCACCAGATAGGTCAGCGTCGTACCGAGGTCAGGTTCGATCACCACAAGTCCGGCGAGGATGACCAGCCCGGGCAGCAACGGCATGAGCAGCCCGGACCAGGTGTTGTGCTGCTTCTTGCGGCGTACCAGGATATGCGCGCCCCACAGCAGGAACGCAACCTTGCCGACTTCGGACGGCTGCAACTGCAGCGGCCCAACGCTAAACCACCGCCGCCCACCGTAGATCTCGGTCCCGATCCCGGGAATGAGCACGAGCATCAGCATCAGGACCGACAGGATCATCAGCGGCCCGCTGATCCGCCGCCAGAACGATAGCGGCACTCGCACCCCGATGTATAACGCGACGAGCCCGCAACCCGCCCAGATCACCTGGCGGTTGAACAGGTAGTACGGCGATCCGTACTTAACGATCGAGTCGACCGCAGATGCGGAGGCCATCATGACTAGGCCGAAGGTGACCAATGCAAGGGTCAGCATGATGACGAGGTAGAACGACGTCATTGGGCGGCTGAAGAACCCGCGTAACTCGTGCGATGCTTTGCGTGCGGAGTCGCGTGTCATCGAAAGACGGTCGCTGCGCGCGGTGTCGGACGCGGCCATCTTCCTCCTTCAGCTGTTGTCGGCGACCTGTCGTGCCGCCTCTGCGAACCGGTCACCTCGCTGCGCATAGTCGACGAACATGTCCATCGATGCCGCGGCGGGAGCCAAAAGCACCGTCACCGTGGCATTCACGCGGCTGCCCGCCTCGCACGCCAACTCATGCGCGAGGTCGACCGCCGTGCGCATCGCTCTATCGTCCGTCGTCTCGACCTCTACTAGAGGTATCTCGGGCGCGTGTCGGCGCAATGCGTCGGCAATTACACCCCGGTCCCGGCCGATAAGCACGACACCGCGCAAAAACGGCAACGCTCGTTCGATCAATGGCCGCACATCTTCGACGGTCGCACCCTTGAGCAGGCCACCCGCAATCCACACGACGTGGTCGTAAGCGACGAGCGACGCGGCGGCCGCATGGACGTTGGTGGCCTTACTGTCGTTGACAAAGTCGATGGCGTGTCCGTCGCGCCGTTCAGAGGCGACGAGCACGTTGCGATGGGCGCCGGGCTGATATCGGCGCAGCCCCTCGCGCACTTCGGCGGCGCTCACACCGATCGTTCGCGCCAACGCGGCGGCCGCGAGCGCGTTGGCGACGTTGTGCGGCCCCGGCGGGCTGACGTCGCCCACGCTTGCCAGCACCTCCCGGCCGCCGGCAGCGGCGTACGTCCGGTCTGTCAACTCGGCACCCTCGAGGCCGACCTGACCGACATCGGGCACGCCGAGGGTGAAACCGACGGTGCGTGCTGTCGTCGGAATTTTCGCGACCTCGGCGCACACACTTGCATCGTCGACGTTGTAGACGCTGATGCCTTGCGGGTTGAAGATCCGCGCCTTGTCTGCGGCGTACGCCGCGGCGCTGCCGTGCCAGTCCAGGTGGTCCGCCGCGAGGTTGAGGAGCGCGCCGCTGGCCGGCCGCACCGAAGGAGCCCAGTGCAGCTGGAAGCTGGACAGCTCGACGGACAGTACATCGTAGTCAGACTCTCGGTCGACGGCGGCGTCGATGACTGGTGGGCCGATGTTGCCGACTTCGGCTACGGTGCGACCCGCTGCGGCAAGCATCGCGGTCAGCATCCCGACCGTTGTGGTCTTGCCGTTGGTTCCGGTCACCGCGATCCACGGGACCGCCGGATCCCTTAGTACCCAGGCAATCTCAACCTCGCCGACGATCGGAACGCCCTTGGCGGCGGCGTCCGCAAGCAGCCGCTGCTCGGGCGGCCAGCCAGGAGAGGTGACGACCAGGTCGATGCCCGCGGGCAGCACGGCGAGGTCACCGGCGTACGTGATCCCCTGCTGAGCAAGTCCCGTGGTGAGCACCGCAGGATCGCGGTCGACAATCTGGACCGACGCGCCGAACCGTTGCAGTACGGCTGCGACGCTGGCCCCAGAACGGCCGCCACCGGTCACGAGGACGTGCGCCCCGCGGTAGGGGTTGGTCGAGGTAGTCATCGTCATGCGGTCAGGTGAAGCTGACGTGGCTGAGCCAGTCAGCGTAGAAGATCCCGAGGCCGAGCACGACGGCGAGGCCAGTGACAATCCAAAACCGCACGACGACGGTCATCTCGGTCCAGCCGGCGAGCTCGAAATGATGGTGCAACGGCGCCATCCGGAATATTCGTCGCCTAGTGAGCTTGAAGAAGACAATCTGCATGGCTACCGACAGTGTGATGGCCACGAAGAGCCCACCGAGCACGAAAAGCAACAGCTCCGTCTTGGTAACGATGGCCAGGCCAGCCATCGCGCCACCGAGTGAGAGTGAGCCGGTATCGCCCATATAAATCCGCGCCGGGTTTGCATTCCACCACAGGAAGCCGAAACACGCGCCGAGCATGGCGGCGGCCAGGATCGTCAGGTCGATCGGGTCGCGCACGTCGTAGCAGCCGACGGCCGCCGTGCGGAGGCATTGGTGGTTGAACTGCCAGAACGAGATGACGATGTAGGCACCGAAGACCATCGTCGAGGCTCCAGCGGCGAGCCCATCCAAGCCGTCGGTCAGGTTAGTAGCGTTGGAGAAGCCGCTGATGAACAGGACGGCGAAGATAACGAAGCCGACTGTGCCCAGCGACAGGACCGCGATGTCGCGTACGAAGGACAGTTTGACCGACGCGGGCGAGATGCCCTTGCCGTCAAAGCCGAGCGCGAGAACCGCGAAGCTGACACTGACGAACAGCTGCCCGAGGAGCTTGCCGGTCTTGTTGAGACCGAGGCTGCGTTGTTTGGCGATCTTAATGTAGTCATCGAGGAAACCGATGAACCCGAGCCCGACCATGAGGTAGAGCACGAGCAGCCCGGACGCCGACGGTGCGCGGCCATGCTGGTTGATCAAGGACAGGTGCGCGCCGAAGTAGCCCAACACGGTGGCCAAGATGATGACAACGCCGCCCATGGTGGGCGTGCCTTGTTTGATCAGGTGGGTCTGCGGACCATCGTCACGGACCTGTTGGCCGAGGGCGCGGCGGCTGACGTACTTGATAAACAGCGGGGTCACCAGCAGCGTGCAAACTAGCGAAATACACGCGGCGAGCAAGACCGAGATCATTCGGCGTTTTCCTCCGCGCTCTGGTCGGGGCCTACTTCGTCGCGTCCACCGTATCGCCCGGCGGAGCCGGAGGCCCTGATCGCCGCGCGAAGGTGTGTGGTGTCGTCAAACTCAAGCACGGCATCGCCGACGTACTGACCGTGTTCGTGCCCCTTGCCGGCGATGAGTACGCAGTCACCGGCTCTCGCGCGCGCGACGGCGATCTCGATCGCCCGGCCACGATCGCCCTCTTCGATCACTTCGGCGCGCTGCTCTGCCGGCACCGCGCGGGCGCCCTCGAGTACCTGCGCGCGGATCGCAGCCGGCACCTCCGAGCGCGGGTTGTCATCGGTGACGATGAGTATGTCGGCATGGCGCGCACCGGCCTCCCCCATCAGCGGCCGCTTGGCCCGGTCCCGGTCCCCACCGCAGCCGAGTACGACTATCAGCCGTCCGGAAGTCTGCGGACGCAGCGCGCTCAGTGCGGCGCTCACGGCGGCAGGTTTGTGTGCGTAGTCGACGACCGCGAGAAAGCTCTGGCCCGCATCCACGCGCTGCATCCGGCCCGGCACGAGCACGTCGCGAAGTGCGGGTACGGCGACGGCCGGCGACACGCCGACCTGCGCAAGCATCGCGATCGCCATCAGCCCGTTGGCGACGTTGAACAGCCCCGGCAGCGCCAGTTCGACCGACAGCCGCGTGGAGTCGGGCCCCTCGACGACAAACCGGCACCCTTCGAGGTGTGAGTCGTCGATCCCCGTGGCGCGCCAGTTCGCCGACCGGCCCGACGGCGAGATCGACACCGTGCGCTCGGGCGCGATTCGCGCGACTCGCGCGCCGTACTGGTCATCGACGTTGCACACATGCACCTTGCTGCGGCCGTCGAACAACAGCGATTTGGCGGCGAAATAGCTCTCCATGGTCAAGTGGAAGTCGAGGTGGTCCTGCGAGAGGTTCGCGAACCCGGCGACGTCGAAACCGATGCCGGCAACCCGACCCAGCTGTAGCGCGTGGCTGGACACCTCCATCACGACCGCGTCCACGCCGGCCTCGACCATGACCGCGAGTAGCGCGTGCAGGTCGGGTGCTTCGGGCGTGGTGAAGCTGCTGCCGGGGACATGCGGGATCACTCGCGTGCCGATTAAAGTCTCGACGGTGCCGATCAGACCGACGATATGACCGTGCGCTGCCAGGCCGGCGTACATGAGGTACGCCGTCGTGGTTTTGCCGCTGGTCGCGGTGATGCCGAGCATTTTCATCTGGCTGGCCGGCGCCCCGTAGACGTACGCCGACGTGTCGCCGAGGACGGCCTTGACATCCGCTACGACGATAGTCGGAAGCGCGACATGCGAGGCCGTGATCGTGTCACTGCCATCGGCGTCGGTCAGCACGCAGACTGCCCCGGCCGCCTGTGCCTCGGCAGCGAACTTCGCGCCATGGGTGCGAGTACCGGGCACCGCGGCATAGATATCACCGGGACGTACCTCCCCGGACCGGTTGGTGATACCGGTGACGGTCAGGTTGGATAAGTCTGCGGCGCTGCGCCCGTCGATGCGTGCGCATAGCTGTTCAAGCGACACCGGTGTGGTCGCTGCCGGACGGATCGGCTGTTGGTCAATCACGCGGGCGAGTCTAGTCGGCGGTGAGTTGGTACTTGGGCGACGGCGTCGGCGACGGCGGCACGCCGGTCGACTGCAGCAGCTGGCTCATGATCGTGGAGAACAGCGGAGCCGCTCCGCCCTTAACCGCGACGTGTGGGTCGGTCAGTGCGATGGCCACCACATACTTCGGATCGTTAATCGGCGCCATGCCGACGAAGGTGTGGTAGTAGCCACCGCCGGCGTAGCAGTTGCACGCCGGATTGGGTCGCTGGCCGGTACCGGTCTTGCCCGCGACTCGGTAGCCGGGGACGTTCGCGGATTTTGCGGTGCCTCCTGGGCCGGTCACTGCCTCCAGCATCGACCGTAGCTTCGTGGCGGTTTCTTCCGAGACGACCTGCGTGCTTGTGGGCTTCGAGGTTGGCAGCGCGGTGCCGTCGGCGGCGGTTATCGACTTGATCACCCGCGGCTGGATGTATACGCCGTTGTTGGCGATCGCCTGGTACATGCCCGCCATCTGAAGGACTGTCATCGAGATGCCCTGCCCGATAGGGATGTTGCCCGCCTGGCTACCGGACCACTTGGACGGAGGTGCCAGGATCCCGCCGCTCTCGCCGGGCAGTTCGATCCCGCTCTTGCTGCCGAGGCCGTACTTTTTCAGGTAACTGTAAAAGTCGTCTTTGTTTAGTTTCTGATTGATCATCAGTGTGCCGACGTTGCTGGACTTGGCGAGGATGCCGGTCGCGGTGTAGTTGACATCGCCGTGCACCCAGGCGTCGTGCACGACCTTGTCCGCGATCTTGATCTGCCCGGGGACGGTGATCACGGTCGTGGGCGTGATGAGGCCTTCCTCAAGCGCCGGCCCGAAGGTGGTGATCTTGTTGATCGAGCCGGGCTCGATCACATTGGAGATAGCCGCGTTGCTCAGAGTGTCCGGGTCGGCCGCGCCCGGATCAGCGGAGTTATAGCCGGGCGTGCTGGCCATCGCGACGACCTGACCGGTCTTCGCATCAAGTACGACGGCCTGGGCGGCCGTCGCTCCGGAGCTTGCCTGGTATGCCTCTACGGCGTTCTGCGTGAGGTACTGCAAGTCGTCGTTGAGCGTGAGGGTGATCGTGTCGCCGGCCTTCGCCGGAGTCATCTTCTGTATGCCGGCAGGAATGATCGCCCCGGTCGGGCTGGCCTCGTAGACCTGCTGACCGTCGGTGCCGGTCAGCAACTTGTCCATCGACAGCTCGATACCCGCGAGCCCACTGCCGTCCTGACCGGTGAAGCCGATAACCTGCGAACCAGTCGTGGTCGCCGGGTAGACGCGCTTCTGCGTGCGTTCGGTGAAGATCCCGGTGATGGCCTTGCCGTTGACGGTCGATCCCATGATCGAGTCAGCGACCGTGGGATCGACTTGACGCGCGATGATGGAGTAACGACCGGCAGCCATGACGCCGAGCAGCGCCTGGCTGTATGGGATCTTGAGCTTCGTAGACAGCAGCTCAGCGACCGCGGGCCGGTCCTTTTCGGAAACGAGCGTCGGGTCCGCGACTACCCGCCTCGACTCGACGCTGTAGGCCAGGCGACGCCCATCGACGTCCAGGATCTCGCCGCGGGCGGCCTGAATGGTCGTCTTGCGCAGGTTGTCGCCTTGGGCGGCGTACGCCGCACCATCGATCCACTGCAGCTGGAACAGCCTGCCACCAACGACGACGAGCAGCGCACACAGGAACCCGAGCGCGACGTTCATCCGCCGGGACTGGCTGCCGAGGCGGATCTTCTTGCGCCGGCGCGACGCGGCAGCGGCTGCGGAACGGGTACGGCGCTGCGGGGCGCGTTGTGGCTGGGGCCGACGCCGCTGCGGCTGCTGTCCTCGTGAGGATGTTGGCGAGGTACGCCGTGGTGGTGGTCCGGTGCGACGCCGGTCGGTCATTGCGCTGCTCCCGGTGCGGTCGGTGCGGTCGGTGTCGTCGGTGTCGTCGGTGTCGGGGTCGGGGTCGCTGCATCGGCGCCAGGCGCGACCGCTCCGGCGGCCGGGTTCTCCGGGTCTGCCGCGGGCGGCACCGGTTCAGTGGCCGGGTTTGCGGCGGCCTTCTTGGGGTCCGGCTCGACAAACTTCGAGGACCCATCCGGATTGATCACGAAGTAGCCTGGCTGGCCACCGGGGACGAGCCCAAGCTCGGCGGCCTTCTGCGCGAGCGAGGTAGGCGACTCTTTCTGGCTGACCTGCTCCTCGAGGTGCTGCTGCTTGATAGTGAGCGCGTCGAGCTTGGCATTGAGATTGCGCTGTACAAACGAGGTTTGCGCCGTCGCCGTGTTAAGCATGAGCAGCGCGATCACCGCGCCGGCCGCGATCACCGCGAACAGCGTGACGAACGGCCAACGCGCCGTACGCACCTTAGCCAGGCCTTCGGTACGCAGCGCCTTGTGCGTCTGCAGCATCTGATGGCGCACGGTGCGCTTGCGGGCGCTCTCCCGCGCCTCGCGGCGCGCTTGGGTATAGCGACTGGGCGCCTTGGGGCGAGGTTTAGTCGGCGTACTCGCCGAGCGGGCTACCTTGGCCCCACTGAACGTCGTACTCATGCTGCCTCCCGCACTCGTTCGACCGCGCGCAGGCGCACCGAGGCGCTGCGCGGGTTCTCGTTGATCTCCCTATCGGTTGCCTTCTCGGCGCCGCGCAGCAATGAGCGCAGCTGCGGCTGGTGTGACTCGAGCATCACCGGCAGATCGATGGGCGTCTTGTCGGTGGTGCGGTCGATAATGGCTCGCTTGACGATCCGGTCTTCGAGCGAGTGGTAGGACAGCACGACCATTCTGCCGCCCACCGCGAGCCGGTCGAGCGCGGCGGGCATCGCCCGCTCCAGTACCGACATCTCGGCGTTTACCTCGATCCGCAGCGCCTGAAAGGTGCGTTTCGCCGGATGGCCACCAGTCTTGCGGGTGGCTGCCGGAATCGCCGAGCGCACCAGTTCGGCCAGTTCCGCCGACGAGGTCAGCGGGCCCTGCTCGCGGCGCCGCGCGATGGCCTGCGCGACCCGACCGGCGAACTTCTCCTCGCCGTACGTGCCGATCACCCGCCGCAGCTCCGCGATCGAGTAGGTGTCGATGATGTCCTGCGCGGTAATCCCGCGAGTCTGATCCATCCGCATGTCCAGCGGCGCGTCCTGGGCGTACGCGAAGCCACGATCGGCGCGGTCGAGCTGCATCGAGGAGACGCCGAGGTCGAACAGAATGCCCTGAACGGTCGTGAACCCAAGATCGTCGAGCGCATCGCCCAGATCGTCGTAAACCGCATGTACGAGGTGCACCCGGTCGCCGTACGGCGCCAACCGCCGCCCGCTGTGTTGCAGCGCGTCGGTGTCCCGGTCCAGCCCGACCAGGCGCACCCCGGGGTGCGCCTCCAGTATCGCCTCGGAATGCCCGCCTAGCCCCAGCGTCGCGTCGACGATGATCGCGCCATCGAGATCGAGCGGCGGAGCGAGCAGCGCCAGAACGCGGTCGAGCAGCACCGGCACGTGCTGGTCTTCGCCTGCCATCGATACAGCTCCCGGGTTGTTGTGCGCTCAGTGCGTCTTGCGTGGTTCGTGGGCGTGGTGGTGCGTGGGGGTGGTGCGTGGTGGGGGTAATTGGGGCAATCCGTCCGTTCCGGTCCCCTCCCGATACCCGACCTGGCACCGGGGAAGTGTGCCAGGGTGGAGCGCGGGAGGAGGCCGCAGCGGACGGATCATGTAGTTGTGGACGGCCAGTGTTTGGAACGGCCAGTGTTGTGGGTCAGTCAGGTGGTAACAGGTCCTCGGAGAACTCGACAAAATCCTGTTCTTGGGCCTCGGTGAACTCGCGCCATGCCGTCGCATCCCAGATCTCGACTCGGTTGTTGACGCCGACGACCGCGCAGTCACGGTCGAGCGCGGCGTATTCGCGCAGCGCCTGCTTGACCACGACCCGGCCCTGCTTGTCCGGGGTCTGGTCGTCGGCGCCACCGAAGACCTGTCGCATGTAGTTACGGGTCGCAGGCGTCGAGCTGGCGCGGCTGAGCCGATCGGCCATCCGCTCGAACTCGGTTTGCGGGTAGACGTACAGGCACCGGTCCTGGCCTTTGGTGATGACCATGCCCGCGCCCAATCTGTCCCGAAACTTCGCTGGAAGCGCGATCCGACCCTTCTCGTCCATGCGCGGGTAGAAGTCGCCGAGAAACATCGACGTACCTCCCCTGGACCGAACCGCGATTTCGCTTGCACCACTGTAACCCACCAGTCCCCACCTGACACCGAAACCTGCGTGTTTCGGGCATGAATTCAGGGAATCGACGCAAGGAGTGCCGCGGCGCGCTGCTAAATCCGCGAATACGGGCCCGCCCGCCGGTCGTCTTTAGTCGCTACGCTCAAACTCTCAGGTCTGTACGGCCTCGAGCGTCGTACGCGTAAGGCACATGACCCACGATGGAGGACCCGGCCAGTTGAGCACCCAGTCGCCGCCGACGCCTATGCAACTGCCGTCGATGAACATTGATGACCTCCACGACCGGGTCGAGCGGATTCGCGAGGCGGTCGAGTCGGTGATCTGGGGCAAACGGGAGGTCATTCGGACCGCCTTGATCGCGCTACTCTGCGAGGGGCACCTGTTGATCGAGGATGTGCCGGGGGTCGGCAAGACTAAACTGGCCCGCACACTGGCCAGCGCCATCGACGCGACGTTTCACCGGATCCAGTTCACGCCGGACCTGCTGCCGTCGGACCTCACCGGCGTCGCGATTTTCGACCAGCAGACGCGGAACTTCGAGTTCAAGCCCGGTGCGATCTTCTCGCATCTAGTGCTCGGCGACGAGATCAACCGAGCGTCGCCCAAGACTCAGTCTGCACTGCTGGAGGCGATGGAAGAGCGTCAAGTCACCAGCGACGGTACGACGTACCGACTGCCGTCACCGTTTATGGTCATCGCGACCCAGAACCCGATCGAAATGGAAGGCACCTACGCACTGCCCGAGGCCCAGCGCGACCGGTTCCTCGCACAGGTCGCGATGGGCTATCCCGGCCTCGAGGCCGAGATGTCGATGCTCGACTCGCACGGCAGCCGGGACCCCCTTGATGATCTCAGGCCGGTGTGCACGATCTCCGAGGTCGCCGCGATGATCCAGACGGTGCGCAAGACGTTCGTCGCGGACGGGATCCGCAAGTACGTCGTCGAGCTTGCCGAATACACCCGCGCGCACGACGCGGTCAAGGTCGGCGCCTCCCCGCGCGCATCCCTGCAGCTGTTGCGTGCGGCCAAGACCGCGGCCACTCTCGACGGCCGTGACTACGTCTTGCCCGACGACGTACAGGAGCTCGCCGCCACGGTCTGGGCGCATCGCCTGCTCATGACTACTGGCACGTACAGCTCGCGGCACTCGGCCGAGACCGTGATCAACGAAGCCCTCGACTCGGTCCCGGTCCCCGCGCCTCGTCGCTGAGGGCCTACCTCGATGAAGTGGTCCCGTTCCACCTTTAGCGTCCGCGGCAGCAGTCTGCTCGCGGCCGGTGTCGCCACCAGCATCGGCGCCGTGCTGCTCGGCGAAGTTGACCTGTTACGAGTCGCGGTGACGATCACGCTGGTGGTCCTGGTGTGCTGGGCCTGGATGAGCCTGAGCGGGCTGCGGCTGCGCACGACGCACCGGACCAGTCGGCGAGAGGCCGCGATCGGCACCCCGGTCGAGGTCGAGATCTCGCTGACAACACGAACGGCGCTGCCGCTGTCCTCGCTGGAGTGCATCGACCACACCGGCGACGGGCTCGGGTCCCGCCCGATGCTGCTGGTCGACGCGAAGGCCGCCCGATCGGGAGTGTCGATGCGATACACGTGCACGGCGAAGACTCGCGGTCGACACCGGATCGGGCCGCTGACGGTGAAGGCGACCGATTCATTCGGGCTCATCACGACTACGACGACCGGCAACGAGCACGTCGAGATACTCGGGCTCCCGATTGTGGAGGACCTCGGCGAACGGTGGGCGCTCCGTCACGCTGGACGTAGCGGCAACGAGCCCAGCGTCGCGATCGCTGGCGCCGGCCAGTTCGATGCCGCGCTACGCGACCATGAACCACTCGACGGCCTGCGGCGAGTTCACTGGCGCAGCTCCGCACGCCAGGGCAAGCTGATGGTCCGCCAAGACGAACAACGACGTCAACGCCGCGCTACCCTCGTGCTCGACGACCGGGATGGCGTACACAACGAGGCCACGTTCGACCTGATGATGAGCGCCGCCGCTTCAGTGGGCGTGCACCTGCTGCGGGCCGGCTACCAGCTGAGGACCCACGGCAGCAACGGCGAAATGTCTCCCGGGTGCGGCGCCTGGCTCGAAGAAGGCTGGGTACGCACCCTCGCGCTCGCTGAGGCGACGTCTGCCGCTGCGCTATCCGGAATCACCGACGCGCTGTACACCGACGACGAGGTCGGCCCGATCTTTCTGTTCCTCACCGATTCCTCGGCGCCGGACTCTGCGCTTCTCCAGCGCGCCCGCGACCTCAACACCGCGGCGACCGCCATCGTGATCGAGCACGCCACGCAGACATTGGCTGAGGATGTCGTCCAAAAACTGCTACACCACAGGTGGCGGGTCGTCGTCTTACCGGCCGGCAGGACGCTGGCCGACAGCCTCGGCGCCGAATCCCCGGCGCCCGCGGGCGACCGGTCATGACCGCGACCCAGGCCCGGTCGCATCCTCGGCAGAGCCCACCGACCGCGCCAGGCGGCAGGGAGGTAGGGCGCGAGGTGACGATGTCGCTGCTCGCCCTCCTCACGACGTTGGCTACCACCCTCACCATCGGGCCGGCCTTTACCGACAACGGCTGGCTCGCCGGTCCGGTCGTGGCCATCGGGACGGCGTTCCTGGTCGGTGCGGTGTGGCGGTGGTGGCGTCCCGGGTCGCCGTTCACCGCGCTGGTTCAGCTCGTCGTCGTGCTCCTGATCGTTGCGGCCGTCTACGCCGGCGACTACTCGATTGCGCGAATCGTTCCAACTCCGGAGACCCTGCAGGCGCTCGTTGATCTTGTGCTGCGTGGTGCCTCCACCGCTCAGCACAAGATTGCGCCGGTCGCGTCGACTGCTGGTACGTCGCTGATCATCGCGCTGCTGGTCGGTCCGGTCGCGATCGTCGTCGACGACTGCGCGGTTCAACGCCGCCCGGCATTGGCCGGCCTCCCGCTGCTGGCGTTGTTCGCGATGGGCACCGCGGTCGTGCGAGTGTCAATGTCGGCATGGAGTGTCGCGTGGCCGCTGCTGGGCTATCTGGTGCTGCTCTGGGCGGACCAGATGTTCAACCGGCTCGCCTGGCGGCCACAGCGCGCCGGCGTGCTGCTCAGCGGCACGCTTGGTGCGGTCATCATCGGCGGCATCGTGACCGTTATCGGTCTGCTCGTGCCGGCGTTCTTCTCGCTTCCCGACGGCGGCGCGTTCCACACCAACGGCGGCGAGCGCTCCCCCGGCATCAAGATCGCCCGATCGACCGACCTCGGCGGGCAGCTCAAGCAGCCCACCCCGATTGAGCTGTTTACCGTCAGCACCACCGACAAGGACCCGTACTACTTGCGTACCGCCGTCCTCGACGAATGGACGCCCGAGGGTTGGAAGATGCCGCCGCCTAAAGCGTCCGGCGTGCCGTTGGACAACCTGCCGGGCGCCACACCGGGCATCGCCACTGTTGACTCCACCACCAAGGTCACCATCCAGGCGTACGCCGACTCGTTTGTGCCGACGTATGCAGATACGACCAGCATCAAGATCGATGGTAAATACGAGTACGACGCCAGCGGGTCTGTGCTCTTTTCCAAGACCGACACACTGAGCAACGAGCAGTACATATTCGACTCCGAGCGGCCCGAGCCGACCGCGGAACAGCTCGCGGCGGCGGGTACGAACGTGCCGAGCGCGATTGGCACCCGGGACCTGCAGATGCCCGGCAACGTGACCGATCTCGTCAGCACGCTCGTCAACGAGCTCACCTCGGGCGCCTCGACGAACTACGCCAAGGCGCTCGCCCTCCAGACCTTCTTCGACGATCCGTCCAGCGGGTTTCAGTACAGCTTCGACGTACCCAAGGGCAACAGCGGTGACAAGCTCACCGACTTCCTGATCAACCGGCGCGGATTCTGCGAGCAGTACGCCTCGGCGATGGCCGGCATGCTGCGCGTCGCCGGCGTTCCGTCCCGGGTAGTCGTCGGCTACACCCGCGGAGCCGAGGAGACGAACGGGGAACACCAGATCACCACGAGTGACGCCCACGCATGGGTCGAGGCCTACTTCGACGGAGTCGGCTGGGTGCCCTTTGACCCGACGCCGATAGGGTCTCGCGGCCAGCCGCAGTCCTACGAGGCTTCCCAGCAACCGGACGGGCCCCAGGCGCCGACGGGGCCGACGCCGAACGCACCGGCCGCCAACGGAGGTGCTTCAGCCTCAGGCTCGAGCAGCTCGGACTCGTCCTCTCAGCAGGCCACCGGTCATGCAGTGAGCTCCGCGGCCATATCGCCGTCGGCGCTGACCTTGCTGGTCGCGCTGGCGGCGGTCTTGCTGCTGCTGGGCGGGCTGGGTACCCCGGCGTACGTGCGCAGCCGTAGCCGGACGCGTCGGTTCGGGTTCATTCGAACCGGATCAACGGCGAAGGGCGCGCACGCGGCGTGGCTGGAGTTGACCCATACCGCGGCCGATCTCGGACTCGCGCCGCGCGCAACCGACACCACACGCTCTCGGGTTCGATCGTGGATGGAGCACTTCGCTCTCGGCGAACAAGCTCAGGCGGCGGCCCGGCGAGTACAACGCCGCGAGGAGGTCGCCCAGTATGCCGCTAACGAGACTGCCAACCCGGCGCACGCCGCGTCGCCCCATCAGGATCTGGCGAGGGACGTCAAGACGGTCAGCGCCGCAATGCGCGCACAGTCCACCCGCAGGCGGCGCTGGCGCGCCAAACTACTGCCGCGCCACTGGCGGCAGTAGTAGGAAAACGGAGTGTTATTAGGCTACTGGTCGAAGCGCTTGCGAAGTCGCTCCTCGAACCGGTCCTTCACGGTCGACTTAGCAGCAGCCGCGTCCTGGCCCGACTTCTTCTGACCGGGCGGGGCCGATGGCGCCTGTGCCGCGATGACGCCGAGAACACCGCCGCCGAACATGATCAAGAATCCCAGAACGCCAACGAAGACGTTGTTGAGCCACACACCGCCGACTAGTACCACCAGGCCCAAGACGACCAGCGCGATCCCGATTCGGATGCGTCGTGCGGACAGGGCTCTGACGTCGGTCGACTTCACCGTCGCGCTGAATTTGGGGTCTTCGGCGTACAGCGACTGCTCAATTTGCTCGAGCAAACGCTGTTCGTGTTCGGAGAGGGGCATCCGCTCCTCCTAGCGTCGTTCTGGATCACGGTGAGTACCGTGCTCCCTTAAGGATACGAGCGATTCCGGTTCCGCGGTAGGCGGCTGGTAATTTCGCCTTATTCGGACCGGTATCAATGTTCAACCTATTACTAATCAGCCCGTTTCGGGCGGGGTTCCTCGCGAATTATTTGGCGGGTCGGCGTACTCGACACAGCGTCCGGCTCGCTCTGGCCGGTGGAGCCTCGACGCAACAACGCGGCCGGGCGCAGCGCTCCGGCGCCGTACCGCGAGACCAACTGGTCAATTGCGCGCTCGGCCCGTGCCCAGCCGGCGTCTCGTTCGGTCATGTCAAACGTGAGCTGCTCTGCCGCGTCGTCCGGTCGGGACAGCTTCTCGGCTCGGACGCCGAGCAGCCGCAGCCCGCGCCCGTCAAGCTCGGTGCGTTCGAACTCGGCCCACAGTTCGCGCGCGGTGCCGAACAGCTCACGTGCCACGTCGGTCTGGCTGGGAAGCACCCGCGAGCGAGACAGCGTGGTGAAGTCCGGCGTGCGCAGCTTAAGCGCGATGGACTTCGCCCGCATGTCGGCGGTGCGCAGCCGGGTGCCGACCTTCTGGCACAGCTTGTGAATTTCGGTGACGACCCGATCAGGGTCGACCAGGTCGTAAAGGTAGGTCTCCTCTGCGCCGATCGACTTCTCCACCCGCTCGGGCGTGACCGGTCGATTGTCGATGCCCATCGCGAGCTGGCGCAAGTGCGTCGCGGCGGCCACACCGATGTTGCTTCGCAACGTCTCGAAGCGAGCCGACGCGACATCGGCGATCGTCTGGATGCCGAGTGCGCGTAACCGCTGTTCGGTACGCGGGCCGACACCCCACAGCGCCGACACCGGTAGCGGACGCAAAAAATCGAGTACCCGATCGGACGGCACGATCATCATGCCGTCCGGTTTGCACCGAGTGCTGGCGATCTTGGCAACGAACATCACACTTGCCACCCCGACCGAGCAGGTAAGGCCAAGCTCTCGCTGGACCCGGGCGCGGATTGCCGCGGCGATCTCGCGGGGCGAGCCCAGGAGCCGGATTGCCCCGCGAATGTCCAGGAACGCCTCGTCCAGCGACAGCGGCTGGACCAGCGGCGTGACATCGCGCAGTATCGCCATGACCTCACGAGACACCGCGCCGTAGTCGGCGTGGTTGCCGCCGACGACCACCGCGTGCGGGCACAGTCGCAGCGCTCGGCTCATCGGCATCGCGCTGCGCACGCCGTACTTGCGAGCCTCGTAGCTAGCCGCCGCAACGACACCACGATTTTCCGGACCACCGACGACGACCGGCTTGCCTCGCAGGTCAGGATTGCGCCGAATCTCCACGCTCGCGAAGAACGCGTCCATATCGACATGCAGGAAATGACATCCAGTGTCGTCGACCTGGGTCTGGTCGCCCTGCCGGACCCGGGGCTGGTCTGCGCTGCGCCCCATTAACTAGGCACCATTAGCTAGGTTCCTGGCGCAATGGCTGGGCAAGCAGATGGAGGTACGGCGCCACCTCAACGAATGGTGCTGCACGGTCAAGTGCCGCGGCGAGTCCGTTGTCGGCGAGCGTGCCGTGCCGGCTGGTCAGCTCCTCAAAGAGGCCGATCCCCCGGCTGCTGATCACGGACAGCGAGGCCTGCCCCAACAGATCGGTGAGCTGGCCCAACTCGAACCGCCGCAGAGTTTGGTCGGCGCCACCGGCGCGGCCGTCGGGGTCCTCGAGCAGGGCGCGGGCCTCTTCGCAACGGCCACCGAGAACGCGGCTCAGTACGCCGCCGAACCTAGATGCGCTGACGATGCTCAGTACGCCGCCGGCCCGAACGGCCCGACCCGCCTCGATCAGCGTCTGGAGCGGGTTATCTACGTACTCAAGCACCCGGTGGCACAGCACCACGTCGGCCGCGAGCTCGGCGCTACCGCCGTCGAAGGCGTCGAGATCACTGAGTACGGCAGTCACGAGGTCGCCTACTCCGGCGGCGTTGGCTCGGCGACGCAGGGTCGCCAGCGCATCCGGGCTCTGGTCGACGACGGTGACCGGGTGACCGGCGCTGGCCATCGGAACGGCATATACGCCGGTGCCGCCACCGAGATCGAGGACCGTGACCTGTCGGTCGGACCGTCGGTGTTTGAGCAGCTCTTCGACCACTTCGGCCAGGGCTCCGGAGACCATGCGGTCGCCTGCGGATGTCGGGTCGATTGAAGCCATGCCAGATGCCTTTCGGGTCGTTCGGCGCTGGATTCTAAAGCCAGTGACCCGATCATCCCTTATTGAGCCCGCCGAATGTGCGAGGCCGTCGAACTGGTGCGGTCGCGTAGCAGCAGGCCCCGGACCTCATGGGCGAACCGGTCGGCATCGCGCAGCAAGTCGTCGGCCTGACGCTGACCGATGCGCACCGACCGATCCGACCGCGCGACGCCGCGTACCCGCGAGTGCACGGCGAAGAAGTCGGCCCACTCGGCGAGCTCAGGGGCAATCCGCGGCAGGATGTCCCAGACGGTCTCAAGTCCGCGGCGTCGACCGGTTTGCGAGTCGGCCGAGCTGTCGCGGTGGGCGCGCACGCTGACAACCGCTGCCGCGGCCCGCAGCGCCGCCACATTGGCCGCATCGAAACGGTCGGTCGGATCCTCGTGCTGGGTCGCTTCGGCGATGGACCGCCACGCGGCGGTGAGCAGTTGGCCGGCCGACGTTGATCGGGCTTGAGCGTTGGGATCGGTCGCGGCGGGGTCGTCGGTCATATCAGCACCATCATGATTAGTCAGCGTCTTAGGTAAATCAGTCTTAGGTAAGTCGGTAGTAGATGATTCGGTCGTTGCCGGGTCGCCCGCCGAGTCGAAGGGCGGGCGACCCTCCCCAACAACACTTCGAACATACGTTCGGTATAGCTCGAAGTCAAGTTAACCGTAATGAATCGGTGCGACAATTTTTGCCAGCCGCCGAACTGGCGGCTGGCTCGGTCCGTCAAGATGGTCGTATGTCACCTGAGCAGATCCCGTCCGCAGCCCGTGCTCCCGAGACCTATCTCACCCGCACCGCCGTACAGGCTGTCACCACAGCACTCGCCACACACGGTGTGCAGGCCGAGGTGGTGAGTTTCAGCGAGCCGGCGCATACCGCGGCGATCGCGGCCCAGGCGCTAGGAATCGACGTCGCGCAGATAGCCAACAGCCTGGTCTTCAACGCCGACGGCAGTCCGCTGCTCGTGCTCACTTCAGGCGCGCACCGAGTCGACACCGCCAAACTGGCCGGAACGCTCGGCAAGTCCTCGGTCAAGCGGGCCGACGCCGCGTTTGTCAAGGAGCACACCGGTCAGACGATCGGTGGTGTGGCGCCGGTCGGGCATCCACAGCCCCTCGAGACGGTCGTCGATACCTGGCTGTCGAGGTACGACGCTGTCTGGGCGGCCGCCGGACACGCCAACACGGTGTTCGCCACGTCGTACGACGAGCTGCTGCGGGTAACCGGCGGCACGCCTGCGGACGTCGAGTAGCAGCGCGCGATCGGCGACGCCACACCATGCCCCCAATCTTTGCCCGGAGCAGGCATCAGACACCTCAGGTACGCCGGCTGGACCCGACGCAGTTCGAAATCCTCCTGCCGGACGCGATCGAGATCTACGCGCAGGCGATGCGCTACCCCAAGGCGGTCATCCCGATGCGTATCTCAATCGCTCGTAAACACCTGGCATATCCGGGTTTCTACGCGGTTGGTGCGTTTATCCGATCACGGCTGGTCGGGTTCGGCTACGGGTACCACTGCAGCGCAGGCCAATGGTGGCACGACCAGGTGCAGCAGATGCTCACGGCGAGCGATCCGACGACGGCCGAGTCGTGGACCGCCGACGCGTTCGAGCTGTGCGAGCTGCATGTCGCGCCGCCCTACCAAAAGTCCGGGACCGGTCGGCAGATGCTCAGCCACATTCTCACCGAGAGCGCCGGCGCCACCATCCTGCTGTCGACACCCGAAGGCGAGTCGACGGCGCATCATCTTTACCACCGCACCGGATTCGGCCGGATCGCCAGCGCCGTCGCCTTTCCCGGGGACGACCGGCCGTTCGCCATCCTCGGGCTACGGCGCGCGGAGGCACACCGATGAGCCGCCGCGACGTCGTGATCATCGGCGCGGGTCACAATGCGCTTGTCACCGGCTGTTACCTGGCGCGCGCCGGGCTCGACGTCGAGATCGTCGAGCGAGACATCGTCGGCGGCGGAGCGGTCTCGACAGTCGAGCGCTTCCCCGGCGTACTGATGGACCGCGGTTCCAGTGCACACATCATGATCCGGCACACCGGCATCATCGAGGACCTAGACCTCGCCGCACACGGCCTGGTCTACCAAGACATGGACCCGTGGGGCTTTGCCCCTGTCCCCGCCGACGGTGACACGCCTCGCGCGCTGGTGTTCTGGGTGGACATCGAGCGCACCTGCGAGTCGATCGCCGCGGTCTGCGGGCCCGCCGACGCCGCCGCGTACCGAAGGTTTACCCGCGACTGGCTGCCCCGCAACGAGGTCATATTCGACTTCTTCCAGCATGCGCCCACGCCTGCTCGCCTGGCGCGCACGATGACCTGGCTTCGCAAGGTAAGCAACTGCGGCGTGGCGCAGATGAGCCGGGAGTTTCTCGGCAGCGCCGATGCGGTACTCGACTCCTACTTCAGCGACGAGCGCCTGAAGACCGCGCTGGCCTGGATGGCCGCGCAGTCTGGCCCGCCAAGTCACGAGCCGGCGACCGCCGACATGGTTGGCTGGCTGACGATGATGCACCGTATCGGACCCGGCCATCCGGTGGGCGGCAGTGGAAAACTCTCCGAAGCGCTGGCCTCCTGCTTTGCATCGCACGGCGGGACGCTCACCCTTGGTGACGGCGCCGCCGCGATCACATGCAGTGCAAGAAAAGTACGTGCCGTCGTCACAGAGTCGGGCGAAGAGATCCGGGCGGAGCAGGTCGTCGCGGGCTGCCACATCCACACCACCGCCTCGTTAGTCGAGGGTGCCAACGCGCGCGTCGCCAACGACCTGCGGGGTAACGCGCGCACCGGCAACGGTCTGGGGATGGTCGTGCGCGCCGTCACCGACACGCTGCCGTCCTACCCCGCTGACGAGGGCAACCTAGCGCATCATTCGATGGCGCTCCTGGCCGACAGCAGGGTCGAACTGCGACGTAACTATGGAGAGTTCCTGGCCGGGCGGGCGCCAACCAACCCGGCCGCACTTGTCATGGCCCCCAGCGGCCGGGACAACACGCTCGCACCAGACGGACTGCACACGGTGACGGTCTGGGGACAGTGGCACGCCTACCACCTGGAGGACGAGTCGTGGAGCGACATCGCCGATCGCGAGGCCGCGAAGCTCGTCGCGGTCGTCGAGCGGCACGCTCCCGGTTTCGCCGACTCGGTGCAGGATCTCTGGGTCCAGACACCGCTTGAGATCGAGCGCGAACTCGGTCTGCTGCGCGGCAACGTGATGCATCTCGAGATGACGCTCGACCAGATGTTCAGCCTGCGGCCCGTGCCGAAGTACGCCAACTACCGGATCGGCGACGTCGGCGGGCTCTACATCACTGGCGCATCAACGCATCCCGGCGGTGGCGTGTTCGGTGCCAGTGGGCGATCAGCGGCGAACGCCGTGATTGCCGACCGGTCCTCGGTACTGGGCCGCTTGCTAGATTGGTCGAATGCGACGGGACTTCGGCATAAATGACCTCGAAAGAGGCGGCGCCTACCATCTGATGACCGCTACGGTGCTGCCACGCCCAATTGCTTGGGTGAGCACGCTGTCCGCGGAAGGGGTGGACAATTTGGCGCCGCACTCGTTCTTCACTGTGGCCGCGGCGGACCCGCCAGTCATACAGTTCACGTCCGTCGGGTCCAAAGACACCTTGCGCAACATTCAGGCGACCAAGGAGTTCGTGATCTGCCTGACGCCGGAACCATTGTTCGACAAGGTCAACGACACCTCTATTGACTTCCCGCCGCATCTAAGCGAGTACGACGAGATCGGTCTGACCCGCGAGGACAGCCTTATGGTCGCGCCCAAGCGGGTCGCGGAGTCACCGGTCGCGTTCGAGTGCCGACTTCGCAGCACGATCGAGATCGGCAACTCCACCGTGGTGATGGGCGACGTCGTCAATTTCAGCATCGACGAGTCAGTGCTCGACCTGACCGATCCACGCCGCCCGCATCCGCGAATCGAAGACCTCATGCCGCTGGCCCGGCTCGGTAAGAATCAGTGGTCGACCGTTGGTCGCGTGCTGGACGAACCCCGCAAGAAGTACAAAGATCTCGATCGATAACGGCGCACTACAGCCGAGCCGGTGACCTCTTGATGCCAAGCTGGTCCCAGATCTCCAGCGTCGCCTTGGAACGGTTCATCGTGATGAAGTGAATACCGGGCGCACCTTCGTCGAGCAGTCGCTGGCACAGGTCCGTCGCATGAGCGATCCCGAGCTTTCGAACGGCGGCCTTGTCGTCACCGAGCTTGGCGAACTGGGCGCCGAGCTTTTCCGGAAACGGCGCGCCGGATAACTTCGGAGCGCGCTCGATCGTCCCGGTCGACAGTACCGGCATGATGCCCGGAATGATCGGAATGTCGCAGCCGAGCTGCGCGATCCGATCGCGCAGCCGAAGATAGTCCTCGGCGTCGAAGAACAGCTGGGTAATCGCAAAGTCCGCGCCGGCTCGGGCCTTTTGGACGAAGTACTTAGCGTCGGTGTCGATGTCTGGGGAGCGTGGATGCTTGAAGGGGAACGCCGCGATACCAACCGAGAAGTCACCCGCATCGCGCACGAGCGTGACCAGCTCTTCGGCGTACTCGATCCCGTCGGGATGCTTGAGCCAGGTCGCTTGCGGATCGCCCGGCGGATCGCCGCGTACAGCAAGAATATTTCGTACGCCGACGGCCGCGAGATTGCCGACTAGGTTACGCAGCTCATCGATCGAGTGGTCGACTCCGGTGAGGTGCGCCATCGGCAACATAGTGGTCTGCTTGGCAATCCGCTCGGTCGCGCGGATAGTGCCGCTGCGCGTCGTACCGCCGGCACCGTAGGTCACGGACACAAACGACGGATTGAGTTGTTCGAGGCGCCGTAAAGCCTCCCACAATTGAGCCTCAGACTCCTCGTCGCGGGGCGGGAAGAACTCAAAAGAGAACGTCGGCCCGTCGGCGAGGGCCTCGCGCACGGTCCGGTAGCGGGGTATCTGAGCCATAACATCCACCCTACGCAATTCGTCGTGTACCTCCCGATTCCACCTCTGGTTCACGATGGGTCGCTGCCGTTGTGCGCCCCATCGGCACCGTGGATACTTAACCACCATGACCCCACACCGACCGGAGCCGGCAATCGGCAACCCCGGAACCGCCGCTCTCGCCGTGTCGGAACTGTCCGAGCTGCGCGATCGGATCGACTCATCGGTCGACGAGTTTCTATCGACCGCCGTCGAGAAGCTCAAGTTGATCGGTCCCGAGCTGGTGCCGGTGGCATCCGAACTCTCGATGTTCAGCCGCGGCGGCAAGCGTATTCGACCGATGTTCGCCTACTGCGGCTGGCTTGCTGCCGGGCGCAGCGATGACGCCGCCGACACGGTGGTCAACGCTGTCTCGGCACTGGAGCTGGTGCAGGTCAGCGCCCTGGTGCACGACGACATCATCGACGCGTCGGACACGCGTCGGGGCCGACCCAGCGTGCACCGCCAGTTCGCACGCTTGCACAGCGGACAGCACTGGCGCGGCGACGCCGACAAATTCGGTATCTCCTCCGCGATCCTGATCGGCGACCTCGCTCTGATCCTTGCCGACGCGATGCTTGCCGGGGCGGGACTTACTCCCGAGACCCACGGGCGGGTCCGGCTGGCATTCGACCAGATGCGCATCGAGGTAATGGCCGGTCAGTATCTCGACCTCCTCGAGCAGGCAAACCCCGGATCCGGTGAGTCAGCGGTTCAGTCGGCGCTGCGGGTCGCCCGGCTCAAATCCGCGTCCTACACCGTCACCCGACCGCTGGACATCGGCGCCAGTATCGCCTGCGCCGATCCGGTTGTGGTGGAGGCGTTGCGCACGTATGGCCAGCACATCGGCGTCGCATTCCAATTACGTGATGACGTCCTTGGCGTATTTGGTGATCCGGCCACGACCGGTAAACCCGCAGGCGACGACCTACGAGAGGGCAAGCGCACCGTCCTGATCGCGATCGCACAGTCTCGCCTCACTGCTCCGGGGGACCTTTCACTCCTCGCCCGCATCGGCGCCGGTGACCTCACCACTGAAGAGATCGACCTGCTGCGCACCCGGCTGACCGACTGCGGCGCGGTCGCAGAGGTGGAGTCGATGATCGACGCTGATGTGCGTGCCGCACACCAAGCGATCGATACTTCCATTCTCACGGATGACGGGCGTGCAGGCTTGAGTCAACTTGCCGCGGCCGCGACCGAGCGCTCTCACTAGCTCACATGCGTACCTCACACGCCCGCAAGAAATTTCGCACTGTGCAAGGCAAGAGCGACCGGGTCGCGGTAATAGGTGCCGGACTCGCCGGGCTAAGCGCGGCACTGCATCTTGCTGGGGCTGGTCGTAAGGTGACCGTCATCGACCAGCGCGAGGACGTCGGTGGACTGTGCGGACGGCTTGAGAGTGGGGGCTTCCGGTTTGACACCGGGCCCACGGTGCTCACTATGCCGGAGATCCTCGAGCAGCCATTTCGTGCCGTTGGGGAGACCATGGCCGACCGACTGCACCTCACGCGACTGGACCCGGCGTATCGAGGTGTGTACGCCGACGGCAGCAGTATCGATGTGCGCGCCTCGCTCGATGCGACCGCGTCATCGATCGAGAGTGCTTGCGGTCCAGCAGAAGCAGCTAACTTCACGCGATTCGCGAACTACTGCAGCAAGCTGTACGAGGTCGAGTACGCGTCCTTCATCGACCGCAACTTCGACAACCCGCTTGCTCTGCTGGGCTCCGACTTCCTCCGCCTATGCTCTATGGGCGGGTTCGGTTCGCTGGCGGGCAAGGTCGCGCAGTACCTGCAGGACCCGCGCACCCAGCGACTGGCCAGCTTCCAAGCGCTCTACGCCGGTATGAGTCCGAAGTCCGCGCGCGCTCTCTACGCCGTGATCACCTATATGGACGTCGTGGGAGGTGTCTACTATCCCGTCGGTGGCATGCATGCCGTGCCGAGGGCGATGGCCGACGCGGCCCGGGCGGCCGGTGTGACCTTCCGTCTCGGTACGAAGGTCACCAGGATCGCGATGTCCGGGCGACGTGCCCGACGGCTCATCACCGACGACGGTTCGTTAGACGTCGACGCCGTCGTGATCACGGCCGACCCGCGGACCTCGATGGCGACGCTGCTCGGCCGACACAAGCCGACGTTGCCAGCCAGCTACTCGCCCTCGTGTCTACTACTTCACCTTGGCGTCAGCTCCGATCGCCTACCGGGACAACGGTCCAGCCGCGCGCACCACACCATCCACTTCGGCCACGCCTGGGAGTCAACATTCGACGAGCTCACGAAAAAGCGGGTTCCGATGTCCGACCCGAGCCTTCTCGTCAGCAACCCCTCGCTTACTGATCCGCAGTTGGCGCCGGACGGGTGCGAGTCGCTCTACGTGCTCGCGCCAACACCTAACCTACGCGGTCGGACCGACTGGTCCCATGACTCCGAGAGCTACGTGACATCGATCTTGGAGCGTCTGGACCAACGCGGCTACTCGGTGACTGGAAGCGCTGTCGCGCACCGGGTATCACCACTTGGTTGGAAGAATCTGGGACTTCCCCTCGGAACCCCATTCTCCCTCGCACACAGGGTTTCGCAGACCGGTCCGTTTAGGCCGCACAACTTTCCGCGGACATTCGACAACGTGGTCTTTGCCGGAGCCGGTACAACGCCCGGCGTCGGAGTACCGATGGTCCTGATCTCAGGACGGCTTGCGGCCGCGCGTGTCACCGGTCCCCGCCAATGACCGCCCGACCATCCGACGTCAGCGGCGATCTCGCCGAGTCCTACGAGCTGTGCCGACGGCTGCACGCTCGGCACGGCCGCACGTACTATCTAGCGACCAAGATGTTGCCGCGTCACCAGAGGTGCGCGGTGCACGCTCTGTACGGTTTCGCGCGGTACATCGACGATATCGTCGACGTCGAGTTCACCGCGACCCCGCCGGTCGATCGAATCGACCGGATCATTGCGATGTGGCGAGCGGCGATCCGCAGCGGACACACCGCGCACCCGGTGTTCGCCGCCACGGTGGACGCTATCCGACGGTACGATATCGACCCGCGCCTGACCTACGACTTTCTCGAGGCGATGCGCCAGGATCTCACCGTCACGCGTTACGCAGACTGGCCAGAACTCTCTCGATACACATGGGGTTCGGCTAGTGTCATTGGCCTACAAATGGCGCAGGTTCTCGGCGTCCGGGACGACCCTGAAAACGCGTTACGCTGTGCCGCGCTTCTCGGCGAGGCATTCCAGCTGACGAACTTCTGCCGCGACTACGACGAAGACCGACTACGCGGACGAGTCTATCTGCCCGTATCCGAGTTCGCCGCCCTCGGGATCGAGCCCGGCAGCGGCGACAGTCCCGCGCTGCGCACAGTCATCGCGGCCTGCGTAAGCCGCGCCCGCGAACTCTACAACCAGGCCGAGCCGGGAATCGCTCTTCTCAATCCGGACGGCCAACCGTGTATACGTATCGCGTTCGACCTCTACCAAGGCATTCTCGATGAGATCGTACGCAGTGAGTACGCGGTGATCGGTGTTCGGCATCGGGTCTCCAGGCCGAACAAGGCCAAAGTAGTTGCGCGGACCTTGTCGCATCACCTGCTCAGCGCGAGTCACGGCCCAACCTCGACCAGGTCGTAAGCACGATCAGTACCATGCCGAAACCGAAGCCGAGATCCTCCAGGGGAGCAAAGAAGATCCGAGGTCCCCAAATCACCGACTCGTCGTACGTGACGATCGGGATCCCGGTCAGCAGCCCGTTCATCAGCAGTTGAAAGACACAGATGATCGCGTATGCAATCCAGAAGGCGGTTGTGCCGACTAGCCGTTCACGACTCACCCACCGGTCAACGGCGAGCGCAACCAGGATTGCCGCGATCGCGCCGGCCGTGTAGATCACCGTAGCCGGACCCGAGGCAGGATTACCGATACTGCTTCATATGCAAGCACCGCACAGGTCGGTACGACGAGAAAGAATACGAGCTCTTCAAGCGGGAGTCCAAAGACCCGGATGCCGAGCGTGCGGTCCGCGGAGAATGCCCACCACCGGGCCTCAGCGGCAAGGATGTCCCATCCTGCAAATAACAGTCCCGGTAGTAGCGACAGACCAAGACGACGCGCCCGGTCCAGGACGTGCACGCCGGGCAGCGCCTGCAACCATGCGGCCGCCGCAAACGTCACGATCAGGATGACCGTATAAGTCCAGTGGCCCACGTCAGAGGCCGCCTCAGAAGGCCAGGGCCTGCGCCCGGCGCGAGACTTCACGGTGCAGGAACTTGTGCAGCCCGAGGGCGGCATTGCCGCCGAGTGACTCATCCGGCTCCAGCAGCCAGCGAACCGCCTCGTCGTCGTCGTACCCGCCGTCGCGCAACGACGTGATGATGCCTGGCAGATAGCGCGAGACCTTTCCGTCGACGATGAGGTCGGCGGGGATCTTGCGCACGGCGTCAACGGTTACGGCGAGCAGCTCGCCATCCTTGAGCATCCGCTTGAGCTGCGAGGGCGCTATTCTGAGCGCATCGGCTGCCTCGTCCAGGGTCAGCCATCGTGTGCCGGGCGTCGGGGTGTCGGGCATGGAAGCCACGGTGTCGGTGTTCATCAGTTCCAGGTTCAGTCGTCGAGCGAGTCATCTCCAAGGGTGCCATGTGACCGACGCCGCGTTCCCGCCGGATCGCGTACACCGGCGCGTGATGCGGTCAATCACCCGCCAGTTTCCGTAATATATGACCGGTGAGCGCGACCACGTCCGATCCGATGGTCGGCGTGGTACTCGATGGCCGCTATCGAGTGCTCCGCCGACTAGCCAGTGGCGGCATGTCGAAGGTCTACATCGGCCACGACGACCGCCTTGATCGTGCTGTCGCCATCAAGATCATGAACGCCGACCTCGCCGGCGACCCCGCGTTCATCCACCGGTTCACCCGCGAGGCCCGCGCCGCCGCGCGCATCTGGCACCCCAACGTCGTGACGATTCACGATCAAGGCACCGATCAGGCGCACAATGCTGTCTTTCTGGTAATGGAGCTCGTGCGTGGCGGCACCCTGCGCGACATCCTGCGCGCGCACGGCACTCTCAAACCTGCCGAAGCGCTCACAGTGGTCGAGGCCCTGTTGACCGGTCTCGGCGCCGCGCACCGTGAGGGTCTGGTGCATCGGGACATCAAACCGGAGAACATCCTCATCGACGACGAGGGCCGGCTACTGGTCGCGGACTTCGGATTGGCTCGCGCGGTCGCCGAGAGCGCGCACACCACACACAGCGGAATGGGTGGCGCCGTATTCGGCACGATCGCGTATCTGTCGCCAGAGCAGGTCGTGCGCGGGTACGCCGATGCGCGCAGCGACGTCTACGCGGTCGGCGTACTTCTCTACGAGTTACTGACCGGACGCCCGCCCTACGTCGGCGACAATGCCGTATCCGTTGCCTACCGGCATGTCAATGACGATGTAGCACCACCGTCCGAAGAGGTTCCTGACCTGCCCGGCGAGATCGACGATCTCGTCATCGAGGCGACCAACCGCGATCCGCTCAAGCGTCCAGTCGATGCCCAGCAGATGCTCGCGCAGGTACGCCGGGCGCGGCTGCTGCTCGGCTTCGAGGACACTCCGATGCCGACCCCACCCCTACCGGTCGCGCTCAGCCGGCCCGACCTCGTCGGCGCGCCGACCGAGGTCAACAACCTGGCCGGTACCGGTCCGGGTTCGCACGGCCCAGGGCGCACCGCCCTCATCGGATCAGACGCACTGCCGGCCACGGTTTCGGCGCCGCCTGATCGAGCCGACCCGAGAGCCGGCGTGGCCGACCCGACCAATGGTGGACGGCCGGTCAGGCGCCGACGCCGCCGGATGTTCGCGACAATCTCGATCCTCGTCGTCGTACTCCTCCTCGCCGGGGGCACATTCTGGTGGTTCCAGTACGGCCGCTGGACGAGCGTGCCGGACTTCGCCAAGGCGACCAGCAGCAAGCAGGTGGAGAAGGTCGCGGCGGACGCCGGAATCACACTCGACCTACAAGATCCGCAGTTCAGTGAGACCGCGGCCGAGGGCGTCGTACTCGCCGTGCAGCCCAAGGCCGGCACCCGGCTGTTGCGCGGCGCCGACGTCAAGGTCGTACTGTCCAAGGGGCCCGAGCGCTACACGACCTCCAGTGACATGCTCGGCAAGTCACCGGATGAGGTGATCGCGCAGCTCAAGGCCGAGTTCGGCGACCGCATCACGATCGCCCAGGACAAGCAGTACGACGACACCCACCCGCCCGGTACCGTCTCCAACTTCGACCCGCCACCGGGCACCGAGATGAAACCGGGCAGCACGCTCACCGTGATCACGAGCCTCGGCAAGTCACCGATCCCCATCACCGACGTCACCGGCACGACGCCGGAAGAGGCGACCAAGACCCTCACCGACCTCGGCTTCGCGCCGACCGTCAGCAACACGCAGGAGTTCTCCGACACCGTATCGGCGGGCTTGGTGACACGCACCGATCCGGTCGCCGGCGCCCAAACTCAGCCCGGTTCGCCCGTCACCATCTACGTATCGAAAGGGCAAGACCTCGTCGCCGTGCCCAGTGTCATCGGGATGACGTCGGCGAAGGCGACCGAGACACTGCAGCAGGCGGGATTCGTCGTACAAAAGACGACCGTGTTCATCTCACTCGACCTCGTCGCCAAGCAAGACCCGGCCGGTGGCGCAAAAGCCAAGCGCGGCTCGACGGTGACCATCTCCGTCGTCTAGTCCCGATCCGTCGACCCGTCCACCGTCCATGTTGAGTGAGCGATGTCGGTGAGCGCGTCTTGACCTTTCGAGTGGAATTATGATGTACGCCGGCGTGCAATGAACTTCCATTCGAGCGGCCCAAGAGACTGAGCAGCAAGAAGAGGTTAGTCGGTGAGTTTCTGGAGGATCTCGCAGGCGTAGTCCACGTCCTCTTCGCTTACACCAAGGTGCGTGACGAGTCTGACCGTGCTCGGCGCGACCGCGCTACACAGCAGCCCCTCGGCGGCCGCCTCATCGACGAACTGCAACGCGTCCGGGACCTCGAATAGCACGATGTTGGTCTGGGTGCGTCCGGGCGGCGTACCGGCCGCGGACGCGAGCCGCTGCGCATGCCGATGATCCTCGGCAAGACGGTCGATGTGATTATCGATGGCGTAGATCCCCGCCGCCGCAAGAATCCCTGCCTGTCGCCAGCCGCCGCCCAGGCGGGCGCGCATCTCACGCGCCTCTTCCATCTGGTCGCGGGTACCGAGCAAAACCGAGCCGATCGGCGCGCCGAGCCCCTTGCTCAGGCACACCGACATCGTGTCAAAGAGGCTGCCGCATTCGGCGAGGTCCAGCCCGGATGCGACGTGCGCGTTCCAGATCCGGGCGCCGTCACAATGAATCCGTACGCCGTTGACCGTCGTCATCGTGCGAATCGCACGCAGGGAGTCGACCGGCGTGACCATCCCGCCCCGCGCGGTGTGCGTGTTCTCGATCTCGATCGCGGCGGTCGGTACGGCGTGGAAGCCGTCTGCACGGATCATCGTCTCGATCCAGTCGAGGTCGTCCTCCGGCGCGGGCGAGGTCCACGTGCGGGTACTGATCTGGCCGTGTACGGCGGCGGCGCCCCGCTCGTACATCACGATGTGGGCGTCCTCGTGGCACAGCAGCTCCTGCCCCGGCGCCACCAATAACCGCAGCGCGAGCTGGTTGCTCATCGTGCCGGACACCACGTACAGCGCATCTTCAAAGCCAAACAGCTGTGCGCACTTCTCCTGCAGCGCCGAAACGGTCGGGTCGGTGCCCCAGACGTCGTCTCCGACCTCCGCCTGCGCCATCGACGCGCGCATCCCGTCGGTGGGTTGAGTGAACGTATCGCTGCGTAGCTCGACCGTGCGCGGCATCAGTCCCCCAGCACGATCGGCGTACCGTGCGGCGTGCGTGCGGCGGCCGTCCTCCAGCGCGCCTGCAGATCGGTCAGCTCCGAGGCGCTACCGAGTGACTTGCGCACGATGACATCCTCGAGCGCCTCGGCCCAGCGTTCGTAGTACGTCGTACCGTCATCCGGATCTCCGTCGGCCTGCGCCTGGGCGATGCGCACCGACAGCGCCTGTGCCCACTCACCCCACGTGAATTCACCGCGTTCATGCAGAGCGACCGTCATCGCGAATACCTGCGCCTGCCATGGTGCGCCGAAGACCTGTTCGTTCGTCGAGGCCGGCGGTAGCGGAAAGCCGTCGCCACAGCTCCGGGCGATTTCATCCAACGTGCTCGATGCGTTCATGCCGCAGGCTTCACTGCTGGTTCGAGATACGGTTCCCACGCATCGACGCTCACCTCTATAACGTCAGTCGCGTCTGCTCCCCACACATCCCGTCCGTCGAAGACGACGGTATACAGCCACTCGGGAGTCTTGTCGATGTCGCCAGTCAGCGTCGCCGCGTTGCGATCGGGGAATACAAACGAGCCGTGCACTCGCTCAATTGTGCCGACCTGGTTACGCACATAGCGCGGCAGTCGAGTGTGCCCGGCGGGATTGATCATCTTGGTGCGCACCCGGTCGCCGGCCTTGAACTTCGCCTCGGCCAACTCCGGGCGGTCGTACGGCGAGCCGCTCTCGAATCCGGCCACGAGCTTCTCCCACGCCGCGGCGGCCGGTACGTCGGCTCGCTCGCTCTGTGCGCTACCGGTGCGCAGCTCGTCTTCGGTCACCATTCCACGCAGTACCAGGTAGTTTTCCAAGGCGCGGCGCCAGATCTCGTAGTAGCTGCTGGTCAGATAGGTCACCGGTGGCAGTGACTCGCGCGACGATCGGCTCTGGTCTATGTTCCACTGGCCGAGCGCGCCGACAGCGAGCGTATAAGCAAGGACCCGCCTTTCCCACTCGGCATGGAAAGTCGGCTCATCCGGTTCGGGAGTGACGGGGCCGTAGCATTGCATGCCGCCCATGTCGTGGGGCCCGTTCATCTATGCCACCGCCTCGGGAGTGCGCGCGATTCCGGTGCCGATCATCGAGTCGCGGGTCACCAGGTCAGCCAGCTGCTCTTCGCTCATGCCGTCGGTGCCGTCCGGTCGCATCGGAATGACGAGGTAGCGAATCTCAGCGGTGGAGTCCCAGACTCGGAAGGTCGTCGAGGTGGGCACACTCACCCCGAAATCGGCGAGTACGCCGCGTGGGTCGCGCACCACCTTCGAGCGGTACGGGGCGCTTTTGTACCAGACCGGCGGCAAGCCGAGCACCGGCCACGGATAGCAACTGCACAAAGTGCACACCACCATGTTGTGCACCTCGGGAGTGTTCTCGACCGCCACGATGTGCTCGCCTTGGCGGCCGGTGTAGTCCATCGATGCGATCGCCGCGGTCGCGTCCCGACGCAGCCAGTCGAGATAGTCCGGATCACTCCATGCTCGAGCCACCACTCGCGCCCCGTTGTGCGGTCCGACTTGGGTCTCGTATCGTTCGACAATTTTGTCCAGCGCTTCGGGATCGACGTACCCCTTCTGCACCAGCAGACTTTCTAGTGCGCGGGCCTTGACATCCATGTCGGACAGTTCACTGCCGGCCTCGTGATCATGGTCATGCCCGTGGTCGTGATCGCCCACCGCAGTGCCTCGCTTTCGCTCGCAGCCGCCGCCGTCCCGGCGCGGCTCGGTGAAGTCGCGGTCGTTAGGCGCTCAAGCGTGATGATCGCATAGCATTGACGACCTTGATCTCGCGGCCGTCGGCTGCGGGCACCTTGCCGGAGACGAAGTTCTTGTACGACTGGCTCTCCACACCATAAAGCGCGACCCTGCCGCGCGCGTCGGCGTGCACTCCCCAGCCATACCGCTTGCAAAGTGCCGAACCGCGCAAACAAGCCTGGTGGCTCTGGAAGAACGCCTCCCGCGCGGCGGCTCTGTCCCGCTCGGGAATGTCGTTGCGGTCGGCGTAGATGCCAAAGATGACGTCGTCCGAGGTGAGCTCGTACGGACGCCTGCTAATCATCGCGTAGGCGCGCTCAGCGACCGACGGAGTATCCCGAGTTGGGGGCTGCATGCCTTCTACCATTGGGCAATCGTCGGCTACCGCGATAAACGTGTCGTAGTAGTTGGTACTGGGCATCTATCGACCATAGACCGCGAGATGGGCTTGCCGCGACCCTGTTGGGCCACCTTTTTCGACACAGTGGAGAAGTTAACGGTGTCCTCGAAGGCTCGAAAATTTAGTCGTGAGTATGCGCGAAAAACCTGGTGCTAGCGGCGCAGCATCTCCGCGACCAGGAACGCCAACTCGAGGCTCTGCTTGGTGTTTAGCCGTGGGTCGCAGGCGGTTTCGTAACGTCCGGCGAGGTCTGCGTCGGACAACTCCTCAGCGCCGCCCACGCATTCAGTGACATCACTACCGGTGAGCTCCACGTGGATACCACCGGGGTGCGTGCCTAACCCGCGGTGCACCTCGAAGAAGCCCGTCACCTCATCGACGATGCGGTCGAAATGCCGCGTCTTGTAGCCATTGCTCGACTCGTGCGTGTTGCCGTGCATCGGGTCGCACTGCCATACGATCTTGCGACCGGCATCGGTTACCTTCTGGACGATCGGGGGCAGCGCGGCGCGCACCTTGCCATTGCCCATCCGGGAGATCATCGTCAGGCGGCCCGGGATGTTGTCCGGGTTGAGCCGGTCGATCAGTCGCAGCGCGTCGTCCGGTGTGGTCGTCGGGCCGAGCTTGACCCCAATGGGGTTCGCGATCCGCGAGCAGAACTCGACGTGCGCACCGTCGAGTTGCCTAGTGCGCTCACCAATCCACACCATGTGACCAGATAAGGCGTACGGCGTGCTCGCTTCCATTCGCGTCAACGCTGACTCGTACTCGAGGATGAGCGCCTCGTGACTGCTGTAGAGGTCGACTCGGCGCAACGCGGCATCGTCAACGCCGCAGGCCGCCATGAAACCCAGCGCGCGGTCGATTTCCTGGGCGATCTGCTCGAACCGTTCGCCGGCGGCCGACGTACGCACAAAGTCCTTGTTCCAGTCGTGCACGGCCGTGAGGTCGGCCAGCCCGCCGTTGGCGTACGCGCGGATCATGTTCATCGCCGCCGCCGCATTGGCGTAGGCGCGGATCATCCGGTCAGGGTCGGCGACGCGCGCGGCCTCCGTGGCCTCGATCGAGTTGACCATGTCACCGCGATAGGACAGCAGGCCCAGGGCGTCGCGGTCCGACGACCGCGGTTTGGCGTACTGGCCGGCCATCCGGCCGATTTTGACGACCGGCATGCTTGCGCCGTACGTCAGTACGACGGCCATCTGCAGAAGGGTGCGAGTGGTACCGCGCAGGTGCGGCTCGGTGTTGGCATCGAACGTCTCCGCGCAGTCCCCGCCCTGCAGCATGAAGGCGTGGCCCTCGGCCACAGCACCGAGCTCGCGGGTCAGCTTGTCGGCCTCGGCGGGCGCCACGATCGGCGGTACGGCGCGCAGTGTCTTGAGAACCGTGCCAAGGACGCCACGGTCCGGCCAGTCCGGCTGCTGCCCAATCGGCTTGCTGCGCCACGCCTCGTTGAACTCCGACAGGAGGTACGTCGTCTCCGCCCCGGCATCAAGTGGTGCCGAAGGTGTCGGGGTGTGCGGTGCGGTGTCGATGGGCACGAAGAATAGCCAGACTCTAGAGTCGGGACGGGTGGGGCTCGTCGCGACGGTGACGGTAACCGTTTTAGAATACTGTCAATCTTGCGCGGTCCACGGCTCAGCCCACATCGGGCGCGGCGCCCCAATGACCCGTGGCGTGCATGGCCTCCCATTTCGCCAAATTGTGGCGCGCATCGACCAGCGCGTCGTGGGCCTCATCGGCCGCCTCTGGAAGCGGTGGACTACCCAAGTCTTCCCAACGTTGTTTCAGCTCGTGCGTCCAGCGCGGGACCTGCTGGGGCAGCGCTCGCATGTCACCGAACAGCTGGCACAGCACGACATGGTCGTAGGCGGCCACCCAAGCCCACAGCTCGACCCGGTCCCCGGGCGCCGTCAGGAAGTCGACGATTTCCGCGCGGATCCGCTCCCGCGAGCGCCACGCCGGGTCTGCCGGGGAGGGCAGCTTGTCGAGCACGTTGCGACGTACCCAATCGCCAGCTTTGTCCGGGTTGAACTCGGTGGACACCGCGTAGTACTCGCGGCCGTCCTCGGCGACGATGCCGATGGACACGAGATCAATCGTGTCACCGTCTTCGATGAATTCGGTGTCATAGAAATAGCGCACCGTCTCAACCTAGTGACGAATCCAGGAGGCTGGCGCAGCAGGTGGGGGCTGCACCCGCATGGCATGCTGAGCGACATGCCAGTTCTTGCCATTGACGCCGGTACGACGGGGGTGACCGCGCTCGTCGTCGACGAGGCCGGATCGGTCATCTCACGCGGCTACTGCGAATTCGCTCAGGGCTTCCCGCGACCCGGTTGGGTCGAGCACGAGCCAGCCAACATCTGGGTCGCCGTACAGGTGGCCTGCCGCGCCGCGCTGGAAGGCTCCCCCGCCGCGCCGACCTGCATCGGCATCACCAACCAGCGCGAGACGGCGGTCATCTGGGACCGGCGCAGCCTCTCGGCGCCGCGGCCTGCGATCGTCTGGCAGGACCGGCGTACCACCGACATCTGCAGCCGGCTGCGCGAAGACGGCCACGAGGACCTTGTCCGGCGTACGACAGGCCTACGACTGGATCCGTACTTCACCGCGACGAAATACATGTGGATCGCGCAGCAAAACCCACGGCTCTGGCAAGAGGTCCGCGACGGCAAGCTCGCGCTCGGCACGATCGACTCGTACGTCGTAGCGCGGCTGACCGGTGGTCGCTCCCACATCACGGACGCCACCAACGCCAGCCGCACGCTGCTCTACAACACGTTCGAAGGCGCGTGGTCGGGCGAACTGTGTGAGTTGTTCGACGTACCGATTGAGGCACTGCCCGAGGTTGTGCCGTCCTCAGGGCAGCTAGCGCGCACCGATCCGGACGCGTTTCTCGGCCTGGATTTACCGATTGGTGGCATCGCCGGCGACCAGCAGGCGGCGCTGTTTGGCCAGGTGTGTTTCACGCCGGGGTCGAGTAAATGCACTTACGGCACCGGCAGTTTTGTGCTGGTCAACACCGGCGATACCCCCGTCACCAGCGACGCTGGGTTATTGACGACGGTCGCGTGGGACCTCGGCGACGGACCGGTCTTCGCGTTGGAAGGCAGCATCTTCGTGACCGGGTCGGCCGTGCAGTGGCTGCGCGACGGGTTGCAGATCATCCAGAACTCGGCCGAGGTCGAGTCGCTCGCCGCATCGGTGCCGGACTCTGGTGGTGTGGTCTTCGTGCCGGCGCTGACCGGTCTCGGCGCGCCGGACTGGGACCCGACTGCGCGCGGCACGATCGTTGGCATCACCCGGGGTACGACGCGCGCGCACTTCGCACGAGCCGCGCTCGAGGCTATTGCATTCGAGGTCCGCGACGTCGTTGACATCATGTGCGAGGAGGCCAGACTCGACGTACCCGCGCTGAGTGTCGACGGCGGGGCGAGCGTCAACAACCTGCTGTGCCAGATGCAAGCCGACCAGCTCAATGTCGTCGTACGCCGCCCGCAAGTGCCCGACACGACCGCGCTCGGTGCCGCTTTCTTCGCTGGCCTCGCCGGTGGAGTCTGGTCCGGCACGGATGAGCTTACGGCGACCTGGCAGGAAGAGCGCCGCTTCACTCCGACCCCCGGCGTACGGGACAACGGGGATCACGACCGGTGGCGCGACGCGGTGCGCCGCAGCCTCGGCTGGGACTAGCTCGCGAGCTGCCCGGTGACGGTGCGCGCCGCCCGCGACTTCGCTTGCGCGGCGTGTATCTCGTCGACAACCTGGGCGGCGCTCTTACCACTCTTGCCCATCACGGTCTTGACCTTGGCCGCGTACACATCGACGTACTCCTGGCCGGACAGCTCCATCAGCTCGTACATGATCTCGTCGGTGACCGAGCGTTCGATGAACCGGTCACCGGCTAACCCGTAGTAGCGGCTGAAATCGATCGGCTTACCAAAGCGAACCGTGACACGGCCGCGGCGCCACATCTTCGATCCAATCGGATTGACCACGTCGGTGCCGACCATCGCGACCGGAATGACCGGAACCTTGGCGGCGATCGCCATTCGCGCGACGCCCGTTTTGCCGCGATACATCCGACCGTCCGGGGACCGAGTGCCCTCGGGATAGATGCCGACAAGATTGCCATCGGCAAGCAGCTGCTTGCAGGTATTGAGCGCGGCGTTCGCAGCCGAACCACTACCGCGCGCGATAGGCACCTGCCCGGCCGCGGTGAAAAAGAACTTCATAAACGCACCCTTGATACCGGGCGAGGTGAAGTACTCCGACTTCGCAGGAAAGGTCACTCTGCGACGGATCATCAACGGCATGTAGAACGAGTCCGCGACCGCAAGATGGTTGCTCGCGATCAACGCGCCGCCAGACTTAGGGATGTTGTGCGCACCCTCGACCACCGGCCGCCCGAAGAACCGCAACAGTGGACCCATCACGATCCGCTTCATTAGCCAATAGAACACGCGCGCACCTCCCAACCTGCGTTCAGATTACGGTATCAACGCTCAAATGTGGGTGGCATACTTCGCTACGTCGAGCACTAGCTATTCCAGGGAGCACCGTGGCACAGATCGAGGGCGCCGAACCGTTCGAGAATCTCCAGGATTCAAAAAAGGGCCGCGCGGTGGGTGTTCTGCTCTGCCACGGGTTTTCCGGATCACCGAAAAGCATGCGGCCGTGGGGTGACTACCTCGCGAAGCAGGGTTATTCCGTGAGCTGTCCGTTGCTACCCGGTCACGGATCCACGTGGCAACAGATGAACCGGACCCGCTGGCACCAGTGGTACGCCGCCGTCGAAAGGTCCCTGCATAAGCTGGCCGAGCATTGTGAGCGCGTGGTCATCGCGGGCCTGTCGATGGGTGGCACGCTCGCGATCAGACTCACTCAGCAGTACGCCGGGTCCGGATCACTCGAGTCGCCAGGCGCTCTTGGCGATCGGCTCGTCGGCACAATGCTCGTCAACCCGTCGCTCGGCACCGAACGCAAGGACGCGTTCCTGCTGCCGTACGCGCGGCACATCATCAGATCGTTTCCGGGTATCGCCAACGATATCGCCAAACCCGGTGTCGACGAAGGCGCTTACACCCGACTTCCTCTGCAGGCGGCGTACTCGCTGCAGCAACTGTGGGCACTGTGCCGAAAGGATCTCAAGTCCATCACCACACCGATGCTTTTGTTCCGGTCCGCGCAGGACCACGTCGTGGAGGCGGTATCGTCATCGATCCTGCTAGAGGGCATCTCGTCGGAGGACGTCACGCAGATCATTTTGCAGCGCAGCTACCACGTTGCCACGCTCGACTACGACGCCGATTACATCTTCGAACGCTCCCAGTCGTGGATAGCGGCACACACCTAGACGCGACGGGGCGCATCGAGCCTAGAATTGGGTGTTCAGAGGGAAACGCAATGCGCGTCTGATGGGGATGACCGCGCGAGTGGAGACTAATCGTGTCGACGAACTGGCCTGAGCCGCGCCCGCGGCGTCGTCGCGGGCGCCGTGACAACGGTCTCGACGCCGCGTCGTACGTCAAGGTCCGGCTCGTCGACCCACGCGTCGGTGAGCACTTGCTCGAAGTGCTGCGCGAGGCACGAGTGGCGGCGTACCTCGACCCGATCAGCAGTAATGACCCCTACCGACTTGTCGAGCCACCATCAAGCCCGCCCTTCGAGCACTTGTACGTCGACGCGCAACTGCGGTCTCACGCCCAACAGGTTCTCGACCGAAACGAAGACGCGAGCGATCCTGGCCCGGTCGGTGATGCCGCGGACCTCGGTCTGGGGTCGGGGTCCGGGTCGGACGAAGGCGTGCCCGATCCGTTTGACCTCGATAACGGCCAGGTGGACGCGCTATTCGCTGAGCTTGTCGGGCACTACAGCAGTACGGCGTCTAACCCCACCCGCACCGCGCTCCCCGAACCAGAGGCAACCAACACCTCGGTCGAGCTGATCAGCATCGATGATCTTGATACCGATCGGCTCGACACCGATCGCCGCCGACGACCCCCTCGATCACTACGAGCCTCCCGAGCCGGAGCCCATCAAGCGTCCGTCGCGACCGGCGGTCGTCGCGATTCTGGTGCTGCTGGCCGGCGTCCTGACCCTGTTCTTCCCGCAGTTCCTCGGCATTGGTGGGACCACTGCGGTCGTACTCGGCGTACTCGGCATCGCCTCGGGCGTCGGTCTGCTCCTCCTGCGCCTCAGGGAAGATCCACCCGACGGCGAAGAGGATGACGGAGCCGTCGTCTAGCCCGCGATCCGTCTCGCCATCATCGGTCCGCGCGGCGCCCTCGCAGCACTCGCTCGCACCACTCGCGCTCGGTACCGGCCGGGCAAGTCCGCGTGGGCGCATCAGGCCGAGAATCTTGCTGTGGCTGCTTGACATTTAAAGCCCTGGGATGTCTTGCACGGATGTCTTGCACGGCACTTCCGGAAATGACGTGCCTTCCAAGTCCGCTTGGACGGCGCCCTTCGTGCGCAGGACGTCCTTGAGGCACCTGCTGCCGAGCCTGGATCCTTATACACAGGACATTCCCAAGCCACACCTTATATCGTACACCAGTGCTA
>CAJDTT010000025.1_pt1 | contig 54638 bp, 50 predicted proteins | sample 7389841 | NCBI WGS metagenome assembly CAJDTT01 (sample SAMEA7055655, study PRJEB34461) | soil metagenome | biome: terrestrial ecosystem; feature: Peninsula; material: soil | place: Antarctica | collected 2016
GGACTCCGTCGGCTCGTCCGCCGTGGTCGGATTCTTGTCGCCCAGCTTGGTACGGGCCAGCATCGTGACGACCACGACGATGGCGGCCGCGAGGGTCCCGGCGTAAAGGAAGAACGGCAGCCGGATCGAGATGCCGGTGACGAGTCCACCCACCGCGGGGCCCGCGACCCCGCCGAGCAGGAAGCCGCCCTGGTAGGCCCCGAGCGCGCGGCCCCGGATGTCCGGGGTGACGACGCGTAGCAGCAGTCCCATCGAGGACACCGTGAACATGGCCGAGCCGAACCCGCCGATGCCGCGCAGCAGCAAGAGCTGGACGTACGTGGTGGACAGCCCGGCCAGGGCGCTGGACACCGCGACGATGCCCAGGCCGCTGGCGAGCACGACCCGCTCGCCGACCCGATCGACCAACCACCCCGAGGGCGCCGCGGAGATGAACCGTACGAGCGCGACGTCATCAAGGCGGGCATGCAGCTCACCCTCCGTGCGTCGCCAGGCGAACAGGCGAACGAGCTGCGCACGGATCTCCTCGTCTCCGGACCTGATCGACGCCGCGATCTCCTCATCGAACGGTGCACGATCGGCAAATGCGACGCCGATGACCACCGCTGCGCGACGCGCCTTGTCGATCGGAAGGGTGGCCAGGACGAGGTTAATTAGCCAACGCTCAAGGGTCGGCTTGGCTGGTTCCGCCGAGAACGCGCCGGTCACCGCCGTCTGTGATCGCTCAAGCGCGGCGCGCAGCAACTCCTGCTTGGTCGCGAAGGCCTTCTGAACCGCCCCCAACGACCAACCCGACTCCTTCGCCACTGTGCGGAACGACAGTCCGGGCAAGCCGTCCCGGGCGACGATGCGCAGCGCCGCATCGGCAAACTCCGCCCTGCGTGCTGTCACCGGCGACTCCTGTTCGAATTCGTCTTGCGCTTCTAGAGTACAAGCGTATTCTCGTAAATGTGAAGAATACAGTCGTATTCATGAAGGAGACCACCATGACCACATCCGCTCGCACCCCGCACCCGCACCTAGCACTTATCCTCGCCACGGTAGGTCTGGTCGTCTTCCTTGGCGCGGTGGGAACTGTCAGCTATCTGCTCGGATTCACCGGCTATCTGCCTCTCGCCGCCGGCTTCCTGCCACTCGCGGCCGCCGTCACCATCGGACTTACCCTGCGCAGGTCCTGGCGGGCGACGGGCTTTCGACCTGTGCATATCAAACGCCGCGGCGCGCCGGCGGCGATTCTGCTCGTCGTGGCACTCCCGATCGTCGTCATCTCCTGCTCGAGTGGTCTCGCCGCTTCGGGCGTGAGGATCGTCGAGTCCGCGGGTCTCGCCGTTCTCGTGGGATTCGTCGAAGAGACCATCTTTCGAGGGGTCCTGCTGCGCGCATTCGCCTCACGGGGCACCGTCGTGGCTATCGTGGCCACCTCGATCGGGTTCGCCGTGGCGCACTCAGCCGCCGCACTGTCACCCGATCAAAGCCTCGCGGCCAGCCTCGGCACCGTCGGGTTTGCATTCCTGTTCGGTGTGATCGCAGCACTCCTGGTGCGGATAACCGACAGCATCTGGCCCGCGATCGCACTGCACGCAACATTCGACTTCGCCGGGTTCGTGCTCACCCCGCGTTCATCCGGTGTCACCGACCTCGCGACCATCGCCGTCGCCGCGGCCCTCGCCGTGACCCTCGTGCTTATCAGCCGCCGCCCCGTCTCACTTCGCCGGGCGGATTACTGCGCGGATCTGGAGAACCTCACGTCCGGCAACGACCAGTCCGTCGGCAAGAGCAACGAGGCTGCAGCCGCACAGTGGCTCAGCAAAAACCCGAACGTCGCCGACAGGCTCACAATCGGTACGCACGAGCCCATTCCTCACCCCTGATCGGGTTACATGGCGCGGTGAGAGAGCCGTTTTTCAACATAGCCGAGGACTCCGGGAATGGCGGCCGAGATGAGATCCCATGTCCGCACAAAGTCTTCTGACGAGCCATACCAAGGGTCCGCGATAGACAGGTCGTCGTCGGCCGCCTCCGAATCAAACTCTCGCAGAAGATGGATCTTCGCGGTCGCGCCCGCATTAGGCGCCCAGTTGCGCAACTCGCGCAGATGACCGTCGTCAAGCGCGAGAACCAGGTCGCGGCGAGCGAACCAGGAGGGATCGAACTGCCGCGCCGCATGGCCTGCTGAACTCAGCCCGTGCTGCGAAAGCACGGCCGCCGCACGCCGATCGATCGGACTACCGATCTCCCATCTCGACATCGCGGCGGAGTCCACCTCTACCTGGTCGCTCAGTCGCTCGTCCGCGAATGCCTTACGCAGCATAAATTCGGCCATCGGCGAACGACAAATGTTTCCGGTACAGACCGTAACGATCCGATAGGGAGCTTGCATGCGCCCCAGTCTATTGTTCTGGGCTCTACTGGCCCAAGAATTGGGTACCGGCATCGTTAGAGGCAGGACGGGGGGACCCGGACCAAGTAGTCTTCGGTCAGGAACGCAGTGGCTAGGCCGGACGAAAGGCCTTCTCTTCAGCCCGCCGCCGCATCAGGTCCGGCAGGCACCAACGATAGAGGCTCGCATCGACTCCAGCGGACCGCTCAAACGCTGCCTCCGCCGCGTTTGCAAGGCGAATATGGTCGCGCTGCCCGTCGTCACCGGCCAGAGTCGGTACGACGGGCAGCTGGTGCTCAGCGATGACTGCGGCGACCCTGTCGACGAGATCAGCATTCTGTATCCCGCATAGCGAGCCGTCCGGGGGTGGGCCATCCCATCCCGAATCGAGAAGATTGAGTGGCTCGACGCATCGCGCGCCGAGAATGTGAGTAGCTTGACGAAGTTCCTCGGCTCGCACTTCGGCCGGCTCTCGGCCACCGAGATCGACTCCTGCGGCCAGCTCTCCTGCTTCGCCAAAGGTCGCGCAGCAGACACTGATTCGTGCCCCCCCGGCTCGCTGCTTACGCGATCGTCGATCCGCACCCGAACGACTCGTCGTCGGTATGTGTGACCACGAAAAGCATGTCGGTCGCATCAGCGTTTCTCGTCGCCATTGAGGACCCCCGTCAAGCACTTTAGGAGATTCGAATGACTCAAAGTAATGCCGGTACGCCGGCGCCGGCAATGCCCGTGACATCGCGGCTCGCGGCGGCCGGATACGCGACATCGCGCAAAGAACTGGTCGGGCGCCGACCACGTACCTGCTGGCAGATCACCGACGCCGGTCGCGAAGCGTTGAGGTCCTGGCTGGCGCAACCGCCAACGTCTCCGCCGGTGGTCGAATTCGAGGGAATGGCGGCAAACTCGAACTGCTCGCATCCCTGAACGCAATCCGCGACAACGCCGCCCGGCAGAGCAAGGCCCTTGCCGCGATGTGTCTCGAGGTGGCCCAGAACGGCGGGCAGTTCCCGGATCGAATGCACATCAACGCACTCGCAATGTCTTACGCCATCGGCTTAGCCGAGTTCACCGGACGCTGGGCCCAAGAAGCCGGCGAGTCAGTCGCCAAGTGGAGCAACACCGACAACCCGGGCGCCGCCGCGCGCAAAACTTCCCTCGCCTACTTCCAAGATCACGCGGGATAACTGCGTGAGCACCCCTCACGGAAGCGAAATCGCCGCCGACTGCCCCGTGAAGTTGAACGACAGATCGGGTAACCCGGCTGCGTTGGCTATGATCGCGGCGTTGAACGTCACCGTGAACTGCCTGGCGGACACGGGTACCTCAAATACCATCGCGTAGATTCCGCCTCCGATGGGCTCACAACTAGACGCCGTCACGCCACCGTCGATGGTCGAGTTCTTGCAGTCGACCGTGTATGAGCTATATCCCGAACCACCACCGTCGGAATAAAGGGTGACAAGTTGCCCGACATTAACCGTGAGCCAGCTTTTACCTTCGTCAGGCCATCCGGTTGCATCGTCGTACCCGCTCAGTGTCGCGTCATTGATGGTGATGAACAACGACGCATCGATCGCAGCTGTGACGGGGATCGTCGGGTAAGCGACTTCTGTACCGAACGTTGCCGTCGACGGTGGCGTGTAGAAGATATCCGTGTTCGGGTCTGCGGCGCGCTTGCCAGTGGCTAGGTCAATGCTCTGCTGGTGTCCGTCGGCGTCAAGCACGAGAGCAGATTTGCCCTTCTTCGGCACCGAGACGAGCAGCGTCATCTCCGGGTCGTATCCGCTGAGGACCACGTCGCTCTTGTAGACCTTGCCGTCAAGCTCAAATCCAAGCGCTGGCGAGGTCGAGCCGCTCACGGAGCCGGGATCTTGACTGAACGTCACAGCGAGGAACTTCTCGTCCTTCGCCGGCTGGCTCAACTTCCCATCTATAGCAGCGCTCTTGTATTCAACGACCTCCGCAAGTTTAAGCTCCACACCAGGGAAGGCTAGGGTGCTTGATTTGTCGAGTTTGACCGAGTCGCCTTTGGCCTTGTCATCCAACTTCGCATTGTCACCCCATACGCCGTGCGAGTCGGCCCTAGGTAACGGCGGTTCCGTCAAGTTCGTGCCGTCATCGGTCGGCCCATCGCCAGCCGTAGTAACGAGCGTCCCAGTGGGTTTTCCCTGCGAGACTTTCGCCTTGCCCAGGTCCCCGGCCTGCTGATTGCCACCATTAGTGGCGGTCGTGAACGGGAATACATCCCAAACCTCCCCGACGGCGGTGCTCGATCGACGAGCCGGACCGCAGGCGACCTGCCCACTGACCTTGTCGTCCTGGTCGAGAATATAGAAACAGCCCGCGTCCTTGCTTGTGTTGATCCCGTCCTTAGGGAGACCATCGCGCCAGGTCTTCTCCGTTGACGACAAAAATGACTTCGCGTTCGCTACTTCGCCCTTGTCGTCATTGATCCCGCCGAACTTGATGAACACGAAGTAGCTCGCCACGACCGCGGCGACCACTATAACGGCGCCGGATCCGATCCACAGCGCCTTGTTGGAACGCTTCTTCTTCGGCGGCTCGTTGAACATCGCGCCTCGCTGGCCATAGAACGGCTGTCCGAAACCGGCTTGCTGAGCCTGGGCCGGATAACCACCGGTTGACGGGCCGAAGCCTCCCGTAGATGGGCTTTGGGCGGGGTAGCCACCGGTCGGCGGCATCTGGGTGGGATAACCACCGGTCGGAGGTCCTTGCGCCGGATAACCACCCGACGGCGGCCCCTGGGTGGGATACCCACCGGTGTCATTCTGCTGCTCCATCGCCTGAGTCAACGTGTGGTTAGCGCGGCCGATTGCCACGGTAAGAATCACTACGCAGAATATTCTGAGGAACTCGCCGGCGTCCCGGTTCCAGCCTGATCGATCTTAAGTTGAGATGTGAGACCTTCTGTGGTGGAGCGACTACGCCTCGGCCGCGGCGCTAGGGTAGATCGGACCGACTGATACGCCGCCGCGCGGCCGAACACCGTCGAACAAAGGACGCCATGCCTTCAGATCCACCGCCCATCGAAGACTCCACGCTGCCGCCGGCGACAAGCGTGGACTCAGCACCGGATGCATCGTCCGATGACGCCCTGCTGCGCCGCGATATTCGCCACCTCGGTGACCTGCTCGGCGAGACACTCACCCGCCAGGTGTCAGAGCAACTCCTCGAGACAGTCGAAGTTATCCGTGCACATGCAAAGTCCGTTCAGAGCGGCGCACCGGGCGCTTTGCACGATCTGACAACGGTCCTCGCCAATGCGGACCTGTCCACGGCGACGAATCTCGTGCGGGCATTTTCGTCGTACTTTCAGCTGGCCAACATCGCCGAGCAGATCGACCGAATCCGGACACTCAGGGAAAGGGCGCCTGGCGACGGGTGGATGCAACGCGCCCTCGACAAGGTCGTCAACGAAAGCGGCGCGGCCGCTTTAAGTACGGCGCTGCGCAGCGTCGCGGTCCGACCGGTGTTCACCGCGCACCCGACAGAGGCAAGCAGGCGATCGGTGCTCGGCAAGCTTCGCGCGATCGGCGACACGTTGCTCACGGGCGACGGTCTCGGTGAGCGCCGTAAGAACCGCCGGATGGCGGAGCTGATCGAGGCGATGTGGCAGACCGACGAGCTGCGCGTCGATCAGCCCCAGGTCCCCGACGAGGCACGCAACGCGCTTTACTACACCAGTCAGCTGATGGACCAGACTGTCCCGGACCTGCTGGTCGACTTTGCCGATGCGGTGGCCGAACACGGCGGCATCCTCGCCGAAACCGCGGCACCGCTGACCTTTGGCACATGGATTGGTGGCGACCGCGATGGCAACCCCAATGTGTCAGATACGTCGACGCTCGAGATCCTTGCCCTGCAACACGAACAGGGCATTGCGCGGCTTATCGCTGCGGTCGATGCCGTGTCCGCTGAAGTCTCCTCCTCGAGCCGGATCATCGGCACGAGCGAGGAGTTCGCCGCCGATCTACAGGTCGACCTAGACAACCTTCCAGAGCTCGATCGCCGTACCCTACGCGTCAACGCCGAAGAGCCATACCGCCTCAAATTTGCTTGCATGCGGCAGAAGCTGACCAATACCCGCACTCGCATCCGGCGGGGCGCGAGGCACCAGCCGGGACGCGACTACGTCGGGACCGATGACCTGCTCAAGGACCTTCACATCGTTCGCGACTCACTGGTCAAGAACCGCGGCGACCTGATGGCGCGCGGCCCGCTGGCACGGTTGATCAGGCTTGTATCTTGTTTCGGCATGCACGTCGCGACGATGGACATCCGCGAGCACGCGGACGCGCACCACCATGCGGTCGGCCAGCTCGTGGACCGGCTCGTGGAGGAGGGATGGCTCTACGCCGACATGCCACGCGACTACCGGCAGAACTTCCTCAGCCGCGAGCTGACCAGCAGAAGGCCGCTCGCACCCACTCCCCCGCCGCTGGATGAAGCGGGTAAGCGGACCTACGACACATTTGCCGCGATCCGCCGCGCGCTTGACCGGTTCGGACCGCACATCATCGAGAGCTACATCATCTCGATGACCCGAGGTGCCGACGATGTGTTCGCGGCCGTCGTCCTCGCCCGCGAGGCACAGCTCGTCGACATTTCCGGCGGTGTGGCGCGCATCGGGTTCGTGCCCCTGCTGGAGACCGTCGCGGAGCTCCGGGCCGCCGGCGACATCCTCGACGAGTTGCTCAGTGACCCTTCCTACCGCAAGGTTGTCGATATCCGCGGCGGCGTACAGGAGGTCATGCTCGGCTACTCCGACTCCAATAAGGACGCCGGAATAGCCACCAGCCAGTGGGAAATCCACCGAGCGCAACGGGTCTTGCGCGATGTGAGCGCAAAGCACGACGTGCGACTGCGGCTTTTCCACGGCCGCGGCGGATCGGTCGGCCGCGGCGGCGGGCCCACCCACGACGCGATTCTGGCGCAGCCCTACGGCACGCTCGACGGCGAGATCAAGGTGACCGAGCAGGGCGAAGTCATCTCGGACAAGTACACGATGCCTGATCTGGCAAGAGAAAATCTCGAACTCACGCTCGCAGCGGTCATCGAAGCGACCGTGCTGCACCGCGAACCGCGTCAGTCCGGCGACGAGCTCGAGGTCTGGGATGCCGCAATGACCCACATCTCTGACGCTTCGTTCGCTTCTTACCGCAAGCTGGTCGACCATCCCGACCTCCCGAAGTACTTCTGGCAGTCCACCCCCGTTGAGCAGCTCGGTTCGCTCAAACTCGGTAGCCGGCCGTCGAAGCGGCCGGATAGCGGCGCCGGACTTGAAGGACTGCGGGCCATCCCCTGGGTGTTCGGATGGACACAGTCCAGGCAGATCGTGCCCGGGTGGTACGGCGTCGGCGCCGGTATCGAGGCGGCCATCGAGGCAGGGTTGGGCGAGCAGCTCAAGACGATGTACACGGACTGGCATTTCTTCGCGACGTTCATCTCAAACGTCGAGATGACGCTCACCAAGACCCGAATGGACATCGCCGAGAGCTACGTCGAGTCCCTAGTCGACCCGTCATTGCGGCACATCTTTCTAGATATTAAAGAAGAGTACGAACGCACCGTGCAAGCAGTCCTCGCGGTCACCGGGGAGAAAGCGCTGTTGGATCGGCAGCCGATGCTGCAACGAACCCTTGGTGTCCGCGACTCGTATCTCGACCCCATCAATCATCTGCAGGTCTCTATGCTTGCGCGAATGCGCGCCGGCGACACCGACCCACGGCTGCAGCGCGCCCTGCTGTTGACCGTTAACGGCGTCGCTGCTGGCCTGCGCAACACAGGATGATCAAGGGACCGGGGTAGCGCGATGCTTGATGTGGAAATAGAAACCGTCAGCGGGATCCTGCGCGGGTTCGAGGATGACGACCTCGTGCACTGGCGCGGCGTACCGTACGCCGCCCCACCCATTGGGGCGCGGCGGTTCCGCGCGCCGGAGCCGCACTCGTCATGGCGCGGTGTTCGTGATGCTTCGTCATACGGTGCGGTCGCGCCGCAGAAGCGCACCACGGCGGCGTTTGGTGTCGGTCGACGTACCCGGGTCAGCGAGGACTGTCTTACGCTCAACATCACCGCACCCCGCCTGCCCGCGGATGCGCCCCGGCCGGTCATGGTGTTTATCCACGGCGGCGCCAACACGCTCGGCACCGGATCGGTGCCGCTGTACGACGGGGTCGATCTGGTACGCCGCGGCGACATTGTCTACGTGTCGATCAACTATCGTCTCGGCGTGCTCGGCTTTATGGACTTTTCGGCGTACTCCACGGCCGACCAAAAATTCGACTCCAACCTCGGTCTGCGCGACCAGGTCGCCGCGCTGCGGTGGATCCACGACAATATCGGCGCGTTCGGAGGTGACCCGGAGCGGATCACGGTCTTCGGCGAGTCCGCTGGCGCGATGGCGGTCACGACGCTGATGGCGACCCCGGCTGCCCACGGCCTGTTCGCCCGCGCGATCGCACAAAGCTCAGCCCCCGCGCTCGTCAACAGCCGCGAACGGTCCGATCATCTTGCCGCCGACTTCCTAGAGTTAGCGGGAATCCGACCGAACCAGGCGGCGCGGCAGCTGCTGAGCGTCGAGCCCGCGCACCTTGTGCAGACGCTGGCTAAGCTCACCAAGAGGTACGCCGTCGATCAGCCAGGCCTTAACACCGTCGCTCTTACGGTGGATGGAGATTACCTTCCGAAGCAGCCGGTCGAGGCGTTCGAGGACGGTACGGCCATGCCGGTGCCGCTGATTATCGGCACGAACGAGCGTGAGGCGGCGTTGTTCGCCAAGCTCGGCAATGTACTACCCACGACCCCGGAGCTCATTGAAAAGCTGTTCAGCAACACCGATCCCGAGGCGTTCGACCGCGTCACGGCGGCGTACTCCGGCTACCCCAGCAAACGCACGGCAATCGCACTTGGTGGTGACCACATCTTCTGGTGGCCATCGGTACAGGTCGCGGACGGCCACAGTGCGCAGGCTCCGACGTACGTCTATCGCTTCGACTACGGCACCCGGTTCCTGCGGGTGGTCGGGTTAGGAGCGACGCACGGAGTCGAGTTGTTCGCGGTGTTCGGCAAGACCCGCAGCGGGTTTGCCCGACTGCTCAACAGCTTGGGCGGTGGACGCGGATTCGAAGAGGTCGGAGCTCGGATGCGCGACCACTGGTTGCTTTTTGCGCGTACCGGTCACCCAAGCACGGACTGGCCGACGTACTCGGTCTGCGATCGCAAGACGGTTTTGTTCAAGCGGCACGACGAGGTCGTGACCGACCCGCACTCATTCCGCCGTGAGGCCTGGGCCGGCTACCGTAACTACCGCTAGATGCAGCTATCCGTCACTAAATCCGGAGATTCAGTGACGGATAGCCGGGATCTCGTGACGGATCGCGAGGGTTAGGCGACCAGGCCTGCGAGCTTGGAGGAGATGAGCTCTTCGGCCTCACTGGCGATGCGGCCGATCAGCTCGGCGCAAGTGGGGATGTCGTTGATGATGCCCTGCACCGTGCCGGCCGACCAAATGCCGCCGTCGACATCGCCGGTCTCGTAGACGGTCTTCCCACGTACCCCGGCGACGAGGTCACGCACATCCTCGAATTTGCCGCCTTCGGCGAGAATGCCGACGACCTCGTCCGAGATGGCGTTCTTGGCGACGCGTGCGGTGTTGCGCAGTTGTCGGAAGATCAGGTTGGTATTGCGCTCGTCGCCGTCCACCAATGCCTGCTTGACGTTCTGGTGGATCGGCGCCTCGACGGTGGCCATGAAGCGGGTGCCCATGTTAATGCCGTCCGCACCAAGCGCGAGCGCGGCGACCAAGCCACGCGCGTCACCGAATCCGCCGGAGGCAATCATCGGGATGGTGATCTTGTCGGCCGCAGCCGGAATCAGTACGAGACCCGGAATGTCGTCTTCGCCCGGATGACCGGCGCACTCAAAGCCGTCGATGCTGATGCCGTCCACGCCAATCCCCTGCGCCTTGACGGCGTGTCGGACGCTGGTGCACTTGTGCAGCACCTTCACGCTCGCCGACTTGAAGTCCGGCAGGTGGTCGACCGGGTTGAAACCTGCCGTCTCGACGATCTTCACGCCGGAGGAAATGATGGCGTCGCGGTATTCGGCGTACGGCGGCGGGTTGATCGCCGGCAGGATGGTCAGGTTGACGCCGAACGGCTTGTCCGTCAGGTCGCGGGTCCGGGCGATCTCCTTGACGAGATCCTCCGGCGTGGGCTGGGTCAGGGCGGTGATGAAGCCCAGGCCGCCAGCGTTAGCGACGGCTGCCACGAGCGGGGCACGCCCGACCCACTGCATGCCACCCTGTACGACGGGGACTTCCACCCCAAATGTCTCGGTGAACTTAGTCTTCAACACAAGTGTCCTCTTTCGGTATTCGGGTCGAGATCGGTTTTGAATCTGACCTCGAAGTTAGCATCCGCCGAATCCGATTCGGTTAGCGCGACTCGCGGGGCTGGATTCGCGGTCCTCATCCACTGATCCGCTGCAGCCGAAGTGCAAGTACGGGGCACGATGATGCCGTCCTGCGAGCCGCGCGAAGCGACTCTCGGTCGATAGGACGGTCCGACACGATGGGGTAACCCCACTCGTCGAGAGTCACACGTTCCGGAAACTCCTCGGCGCAGATGCCGTGGCCTACACAAGCGATTGGATCGACGCGAATTTGGTAGGTGCTCACATTGCGCTCATCTCGTGCTCATTTCAGCGTGCCGGTCAGCTCGGTCAGGGTTCCACGGCGCCTGCACCCCGACGTACACACGTGGTTACCGCGGATCGCCAGCGCGCTGCGGGCCAGGCGAACCACGCCACTGGGGTGCGAGCATCCGCCTCGACCGTCTACCTGCGCGAGTCGTCGTACCAGGCGGTCACCAGCGCCTCGGCGAGCGACCATCGCGAAATCGGCCGCGATAGCCGGCAAGCCGAGCACGCACGGTCCGCATTGCCCGGACGATGCTCGCGCGAGATCGTCAAGGGCCTGCGCCGTCTGCGCAACCGGACACTCATCGGCGCCGAGCACGACATACGACGGCAGTCCGATCGCGCCCTCGGCTGCGAGTACGTCGTCGAGCCGGCTGCGGCGTACCCACCGGCCGGCAAGCCCACCGGCCAGCACCCAGGAATCTCCCGTCACCGGATCCGCGTGGTCCAGGACGTTCGCAAGGCGGTCACCCGCCCGATGCTCGAGCACGATCCATCCGAGCGGCCGGTTGATCGTGCTCAGCACGGCTCTGGCGGCACCGACCGGCAGCAAACCGCGGGCGGCAAGCGCGAACTGGGACAGCGTCTCTGCATTGCTGACCAACGTCGGTCGGTCGTCGACTCCAGAAACGACGGCCCGAGTCAGTGCCCGCGCGGGCTTGGGCACTCCCACCGAGGCGAAGTTGATGACCGCCGATGCCTCGCTCGCGACGTATCCCGGCGGTACGGCGAGCACCTCACCTTCGAAGTCTGGTCGCTCAGACAACGCGGTCTGCAGCGCGGTCTCGTACCACGAGCCGCCATGTACGGCGATAATCACGCGGCCGGCCCGCAACGCGTACGCGAGCTGCTCGAGCCCCTCGACAACCAGGTGCGGCGTCAGCCGCAGAAGCGCCAAGTCCTTGCGTGAGGTCGGGTCGCCCTCGCAGCAGTTCGCGACGACCACGCAGTCTCGCTTGCTCGCGATGGCAGATATCTTCCTGTGCAGAGGGAATCCCGCCCCACCCCGGCCGCTGATGGCAGCGCGCCACGCGATCTCGACGGCATCGGCTGCGTTCAGCCGCGGAGCCTGCCCGAACAACGCCTGATGCGCAGCGAGATTTCGCCGAACCGTCGGCAAGAGCTTGACCTGGGACATCACCGGGTCCGGAGCGGGACGTTGGAGGCCGGGTGCCGCGCGGATAGCGCCAAGCATCCGGCGATACCGGCCACGCCAACCGCGACAGTTGTAATCATCCATGGCTGCGATGGATCGCCACCGCCAACAGTGATCGCATGAACGGCCGCGATCGGGAACAACGCATACGTCGCGTAGTGCAGTCCTTTCCATGCCCGGTACGAAAGGTGACGCCGGAAGATGCCCGTCACGGCCATGGCAATTATCAGGTCGACGGCAACGGCTCCGAGGCCGATCCAGAGCGGGTCGTACTGACTGGCGAGCGGCACAAAGGCGTCGATCACGTGCAGTTCGACGTACCCGTCGACGATCGCGGCACTGACGTGGAGCGCGACAAATACGACCGTCAAGCCCGTGAAGGTGCGATGTAGTCGTTGCACACCGGCGGCGGTGAGGCCTGGCAACGGGATTTTCCTGCTACCCAGGATCCCCAGCATGGTGGTAAAGGTCAGCAGTAGCAGGGAGATCGCTCCGGCCGACCTGGAGAAGTACCACAGCGTCCCGGCGCCAAACATCAGGCGACCACCGTCAGCAAGTCGGAGGGCCAACGACCGAAGTAGCTGATCGATCCATCGACATGCACCAGCCGAGCGCTCAATCCCCTTGCACTCAGGAAGTCCGGGGCGCGTTCGCCAAGCACGATGCTCGCTGTCGCCGCCGCATTGGCGACGACGCAGTCGTCGGCCACGACGGAGGCAATCCGCCAACTCGGCCTCGGGTTGCGGCCGGTGACCGGGTCGACGATGTGATGACGGTATTCGTCATCGACTATCCATCGGCGCTTGTCGGTGGTGGATGTTGCCAGCGCGCCAGACGTCAACGAGACGACCGGCTCGGCGGCGTCGATCAGCGAGTCCTCGATGCCGATATTCCATCCCCCGTCCGGCGCCGGCCCAGCGATCGCGATGTCCCCTCCGAGGTTGACCAGAACACCGACATCCCCTCTCGCGGCGATTAGGTCGGCAACTTCGCGGGCGGCGTACGCCTTCCCGATTGAGCCAAAGTCCAGCAACTCGCCGGGTCGCGCAAGGTAGGTGCCGGTCGCGCGGTCGAGCCCGGGTACCGCCCACGGCCGCGGCCGCGAGCCGCGACCTTGCACCTTCAGTTCGGCAGACGTCCCGGCGACGTGATCGTCGTACCCAAGCTCGCGTACCGCGGCGCCGACTCGTACGTCGACCGCGCCCATTGTGTAGTCACGGACCCGATCGGCGGTCTCGAGTAGACCGGCCAGCACTCGGCTGACGCGGATGCTTTTACCAGGCTGCGCCGCGATCCGGCGTACCTCGGACCCCTTACGAAATCGGCTGCAGGCGATCTCGATCTCGTACAACCGGCTCAGTGCCGGTTCAACGACTGAGGCCAACACCGTGGGATCGGTCACGAGAATGGTCGACTCACAGGTCCACAGCTCGAACTCCCAGACACCCAGCGCATGGGCATCGTGGGGGGCCATTAGGAACCGCCGGACGTCGTCTGCGCCGAGCCGGTGCCTGCGGTGACGTTTGGCGCCGATTGGTTGGACGATGCCTGGTTGGATGCAACCTGGCCGGTAGGATTCGTGCTGCCGGTGGTAGTGGGGCCCGTCGTCGCCGCGTCCGCCTGCGCGAGGACCAGCGACAACCCGATCGATCCGGCCGCGGCGAGGCCCGCGGCGCCGAACGTGACTCGACGGACTCGTCTGCGTGATCGCGATCTATCCGTGTCGGCCATTGCGCGCTCCCCAAGGGGCTAGTCAGTCGTGAATACGTGACTAGCGTCCGGCCCGACTCTGGGCTGGGAGTGGGTAGCGCCTAGCGGTTCGCTGTGAGTGCGTTTCTAGGCATCGCCGTCGAAGAGGCTCGTTACCGAGCCGTCTTCGAAGATCTCCTTGATCGCACGTCCGATAAGAGGGGCGATGGACAGCACAGTCAGCTTGTCCATCCGCTTGTTCGCCGGGATCGGCAGGGTGTTGGTGATGATGACCTCGCGCGCCTTCGACTCCCGCAACCGGTCGGCGGCAGGACCGGATAGTACGCCGTGGGTCGCCGCGATCACGACATCTGCGGCGCCTTGTTCCATCAGCGCATCGGCCGCCTGGCAGATCGTGCCTCCGGTGTCGATCATGTCGTCGATCAGGATGCACAGCCGCCCCTTGACGTCGCCCACGACGCGATTGGCGATCGCTTGATTGGGCTGAGTGACATCGCGCGTCTTATGGATGAACGCGAGCGGCGTACCGCCAAGGTACTCACTCCAGCGCTCCGACAGACGGACCCGGCCAGAGTCCGGCGAGACGACGGTGATGGCGCGGCCGGCGTACTTCTTGCTGATGTAGCTGGTCAGGATCGGCGTGGCGTAAAGGTGATCGACGGGCCCGTCGAAGAACCCCTGGATCTGAGCGGTGTGCAGGTCCACCGTCATGATTCGGTCGGCGCCGGCCACCTTGAACATATCCGCGACCAGACGTGCGGTGATCGGCTCGCGGCCGCGACTCTTCTTGTCCTGGCGGGCATAGGGATAGAACGGCGCAACGACAGTAATGCGCTTGGCCGAGGCGCGCTTGAGTGCGTCGACGAGGATCAACTGTTCCATGAGCCAGTCGTTGATCGGCGCGGTGTGGCATTGAATGACGAATGCATCCGAGCCGCGCGCGGACTCCTCCGACCGGACATAGAGCTCGCCATTAGCAAACGCGTACGACGACGTCGGCGTAACCGTGACCCCGATACTGCGAGCGATCTCCTCGGCAAGTTCCGGATATGCCCGGCCCGAGAAGACCATCAGACTCTTCTGGCTGGGAGCCTCCAGAGCGCTCATACAGTTAGTTCCCATCCCTCGTTGAAGGTCATGCGGTCGGCGTGGAGCCGTCGTCCTGGTCCGTCCCCGCACCGGCCGCGAGCGCGGCTTCGGCGGACGGCGTACCAGCCCGATTTTTCACTACCCAGTCTGGAATGTTTCGCTGTGGTCCCCCTGAAACTGCGAGGGCGCCGGGAGGTACATTACGACGTATAACGGTGCCGGCGCCACTGGCCGAACCGTCACCGATCTCGACCGGCGCGACGTACATGTTGTCCGAGCCCATCCGGCAGTGCGCACCGACGATGGTGTGGTGCTTGTTGACCCCGTCGTAGTTGACGAACACGCTCGAGGCGCCGATGTTGGTGCCCTCCCCGACCGTCGCGTCTCCGACGTACGTCAGATGCGGAACCTTCGCGCCCTCGCCGATGTCGGCGTTCTTCATTTCGACGAATGTGCCGGCCTTGGCGCCCTTGCGCAGGATCGCCTTCGGCCGCAAGTACGCGAACGGCCCGACCGAAACCTCCGGCCCGACGACAGCGAGGTTGGCATGGGTCCGAATGATCACAGCGTCCGCACCCACCTCGGTGTCGATCAGCGTGCAGTCCGGGCCGATCTGGGCGCCGGTGTCGACGACAGTGGCACCGAGCAGCTGGATGTTGGGCTGCAAGGTGACATCGGGCGCGAGCTGCACGTCGACGTCGATCCAGGTGGTTTGCGGATCGACCACCGTCACGCCCTCACGCATCCATTTGGTGACGGTCCGCGCATTGAGCTGGCGACCACGTTCGGCGAGCTCTACCCGATCATTGCAACCGAGGGTCTCCTCGAAGTCCGGCGCGACGTACGCGCCGACCCGCTTGTCCCTTTCGAGCAGCAGGGTCACTGCCTCGGTGAGGTACTCCTCACCCTGCGCGTTGTCCGTGCTCAACCGCGCGAGAACGTCGCCGAGGATCGACCCTTCAAACGCGTACGCGCCGGCGTTGATCTCGGTGATAGCGAGCTGTTCGGCGGTGGCGTCCTTGTGCTCGACGATCGCGCTGACTACGTCGCCGTCGCGCACGATCCGACCAAGCCCGTTCGGGTCCGGCACGTCGGCGCTAAGGATCGTCATCGCGTTGCCGGCGTCCTCGTGCGCCCGGCACAGCGCCGCGAGCGTGTCCGGACCCAGGAGAGGTACGTCACCATTGAGTACCACGATGGTCCCGGTGGGGTCGGTGATCGCTGCCAGTGCCAATCGAGTCGCGTGACCGGATCCGTTTTGCTCATCCTGCACGACTGGCTGGCTGGACGGCGAGATCTGCGCAAGATGCTCGATCACCAGGTCACGACCGGCACCAACGACGACAACGGTGTGCCGGGCCTGCAGCGGCGACGCGGCCGCGAGCACGTGGCCAAGGAGGCTGCGACCACCGATGCTGTGCAGGACCTTGGGTTTCTTGGACTTCATGCGGGTACCCGCACCTGCGGCGAGTACGACGACGGCGGTAGGCGCACCGATCACTAGTAACTCCTCGGTCGCTCTGATGTGGCTGGGGGACTCGGACTCGAACCGAGACTGCAAGGCTCCAAAGGCCTGCGGGCTGCCGATTACCCCATCCCCCATTCGCGGATGCGGACACGTAAGACTAACGCGCCAACAATTCACAGTCGAAAAGGTGTACACCACGGCGAGGCTACGGTACCGTAACCTACGCAAACGTAACCCGTTGTCTCCCGAATCGTAGGCCGCCATATGCCCCCTTCCAGTGCTACCGCGGTAGCCCCGGCACCAGCCCCAGCGCGCGCTTCTGGCGCAAAAGCGTCAACCAGCAACGAACGCAAAGGTGTAGCCGAGCAGATCGCCTTGTACGCCGTTGTCATCCTGCCGTTCGCGGCACTGATCGCCGCGATTCCGCTGGCCTGGGGCAAGTGGCTGAGCTGGACCGACGTCATCATCGCGTTGGTCTTCTATGTGATCAGCGGGATGGGTATCACGGTGGGCTACCACCGGCATTTCACCCACGGCTCATTCAAGGCGAAGATGCCACTGCGGGTGTTCCTAGGCATCGCCGGATCGATCGCCGTACAGGGCCCGATCATCCAGTGGGTCGCCGATCACCGGCGCCACCACGCCTACTCCGACCGCGACGGCGACCCGCATTCGCCGTGGCGCTACGGGACCAGTGTCGGCGCCTTGACCAAGGGCCTGTTCCACGCACACGTCGGCTGGCTGTTCGAACGTGAGCAAACCAACAAGGAACGGTTTGCGCCGGACCTCATCGGCAACAAGACACTCAAACGCACCTCCGACCTGTTCGGGCTCTGGGTCGTCATCAGCCTCGGGCTGCCCGCGCTCATCGGCGGCCTGGTGACCTGGTCGTGGGCCGGCGCGCTGTCGGCGCTGTTCTGGGCGGGATTCGTACGGATCGGCGTACTACACCACGTCACCTGGTCGATCAACTCGATCTGCCACGCCGTCGGCGAACGTCCCTTCTCCTCGCGCGACATGTCCTCGAACTTCTGGCCGCTGGCTATTCTGAGTTTCGGTGAGTCGTGGCACAACTTGCACCACGCCGACCCCACCGCGGCGCGACATGGCGTGATGCGCGGGCAAATCGACATCTCGGCACGCACGATCTGGATCTTCGAGAAGCTCGGCTGGGCGAGTAGTGTCAAGTGGCCGTCGAAAGAACGTATCGCGGCCAAGCTCGTAGCCGAGGGCTAGTCGAGCACTGTTCATCGGACCGCCACTAAAGCCGCCAATTACCAACGACAGGGCCACTGTTTGAAATGCGTATGACGGGCGCCGAACGGCGCCAACAACTGATCAGCATCGGCCGCGCTCTGTTCGCAGAGCGCGGTTTTGATGGTTCATCAATCGAGGAGATCGCCGCTCGGGCGCACGTGAGCAAGCCGGTTGTCTACGAGCACTTCGGGGGTAAAGAGGGCCTGTACGCCGTCGTCGTAGACCGCGAGATTGCCAACCTGCTCGGCCGCTTCGAGGCGGCACTCGGCAAAGGGCACCCGCGCCAGCTGCTCGAACACGCCGCCCTCGCGCTGCTGGACTACATCGAGGAAGAGACCGACGGTTTCCGCATCCTGATCCGCGACTCCCCCGTAACCAGTTCGACCGGCGGTTTCTCAAGCCTGATCAATGACGTCGCGAGCAAGGTCGAGTACATCCTCGACCGAGAGTTCAAGTCGCGCGGCTATGAGACCAAGCTCGCCGGCCTCTACGCGCAGGCCCTCGTCGGCATGGTCGCGATGACCGGCCAGTGGTGGCTGGAAGAGCGCAAACCTAAGAAAAACGAAGTCGCCGCGCATTTGGTCAACCTGTCATGGAACGGCTTGCGACACCTCGAGAGCAAACCGAAGGTGATCACCCGCAGCGAGAAGTAGCGACGATCACGTCCCAACATCCGCCTGGGTAGCAGCTACACCTACCCGCGCACGGCTCCGGCCGCGCTCTCGAGTGGACTGCTCAGCCGATGATGCGCGCGCCGCTTACCGGACCTGTCGCCGTCCGCACCGTGCGGCATACACCCGCCCCGGCGACTCGAGCGGCGACATCCACGGCGTTGTCCTCACTCTGCACGAGAAAGGCGTACGTCGGCCCTGAGCCGCACAACAGCGCCGCGCGGGCACCCTCATCGATGCCGGCCCGCTTTGTCTGGCGCAATGACGGCATTAACGAGATCGCCGCCGGTTCCATGTCGTTGCTCAGCGATTCGGCGAGCAGGTCGAGGTCCCGCGAACGCAATGCGTTCATCAAGGCTGTCGGCGTCTGAAGTTCGAAGTCTTCCTGATCGGCCCGGATACGATCTAGCTCGGCATACACGTCCACGGTCGATAGGCCCGACTTCGCGATCGCGAGCACCCAGTGCCACTTGCCCGCGGCGAGGACCGGCGAGAGCCGCTCCCCTCGGCCGGTGCCCAGCGAAAGCCCGCCAGTCAGCGAGAAGACGACATCGCTGCCCAGCTGCGCGCCGAGCGCGACGAGGTCTTCACGGTCGGCGCCGGTCTGCCACAGCGCGTCACAGGCGATCAGGGCCGCGGCGGCGTCGGCGCTTCCACCGGCCAGGCCTGCGGCAACGGGGATGGCCTTGCGGATCTCCAGGTGCACGTCGGGGTCGATACCGGCCTGCTTGGCCAGTAGCGCCGCGGCCCGCCACGCCAGGTTGCGTTTGTCCTTGGGCACGTCTTTGACACCCTCACCGGTGACTTCGAGGCTCAGGCCGTCGGACTCACTCGCGACGACCTCATCCGAGATCGACAGCGCGCAGAACACGGTCAGCAACTCGTGAAACTTGTCTTCTCGAAGCGGGCCGACGCCCAGGTGCAGATTCAGCTTGGCCGGCGCGCGCGCAAGCACAGCGTCATCCACGCGAATGGGTGCGGTCATGCACTTCTCCTCTGCCGTAGCTTTCGGCGATCACTACGGCATCGGCAGGAGCCGAGACCTCAGTTCGCCTCTTCATCATTGTCGCTTCGTCGTCCGTGCGCCATCGCGATCGACACGAACTGCTCGATGCCGAGGGTCTCGCCGCGTGCCATCGGGTCGATACCGGCACTGACCAGCAGCTCAGAGGCTCGGGCCGATGAACCACCGAGTCCGTCGAGTGCGGCGAGAGCCGAACGGAGCATCTTCCGACGCTGCGCAAACGCGAGATCGATGATCGCGAACACCCTGGCGCGGTCGATCGATGCGGGTGGAGTGGTACGCCGGACAAGCGATACTAACGACGAGTCGACGTTAGGCACCGGCCAGAAGATCGACCTGCTGACGGTGATCGATAGGGATACATCGGCGTACCAGGCTGCCTTCACCGACGGTGAGCCGTAGACCTTCGAGCCGGGCTTAGCCGCCAGCCGCCGGGCGACCTCGGACTGCACCATGACCAAGATCCGTTGGATCGAGGGAAACGTCGCCAGCAGGTGCAGCAGCACCGGCACCGAGATGTTGTAGGGCAGGTTTGCGACCAGCGCAGTCGGCAACGGCTCAGGAAGGGTGCGGATGGTCATCGCATCGTCCAGTTCGACGACAAGGTGGTCGACGTTCTCCGGCTGCAGCTGGCTTACCGTCTGCGCAAGCCGTCCGGCGAGCAGCGGGTCGATCTCCACCGCGACCACCCGGTGGCCGGCATCGAGCAGCCCGAGGGTGAGCGATCCGAGACCTGGACCTACCTCAAGTACGACGTCGTCGGGCTGCAGGTGCGCCGCGGACACGATGCGACGCACTGTGTTGCCGTCATGCACGAAGTTCTGGCCGAGCGTCTTGGTGGGACGGACGCCTAGTTCCGCGGCCAGCTCTCGAATACGCGTGGCCCCGAGGAGCCTTCCAGGTACGGCGACGTCATCCACGCCCACCATCCAACAGTACGGCGTGATCAGTCGGACAGATGGCTTCCGCACTCCCACTGGCCTGCACCGGAACGCATGTAGAGCATCTTGGCGCGGGCGAGCTGCTCCTCGGGAGTGGCATCTACCGGGTTACCCGATCCGCCGACACCTGCCCAAGTCGCGACCGAGAACTGGTAGAGGCCGAAGTAGTTGTGGTTGGTCAGGTTGACGGCCTTGGGATTGTTCGTTGACTCGCACATGCTCAGTGCGTTCCAGTTGAGCGCGTTGACGTTGGCCGGGAACTCCTTCGCCCCGACGGACACGACCGCGTTGACCGGCGGCGTGAGGACCGCGGTTGCAAGGTCGGTGCGGGACGTCTCGACGCCATTGGTCGACTGGACTTGGACGGTCACGGACGCGACGCCGTTGGCACCCGCGGTGAGCACGGCCTGGATCCCGACGTACTGGTTGGGGTCGGGCTGTTGGGTCGTCGCGTAAGGCAAGCCACGCTGCTCGGTTATCATGCTCGAGGAGACGCGGGTAACGGACACCTGCAGGCCGGCGGTGACGGGGGTGTCCCGGGGCACCGACAGCTCGTCAGTCGCGCCGAGCGGAATGCCCGCTTGGGTGATCGCTGCTGCTGCCGTGGTCGCCGTCGTCAGGACCGTCTGGGTCTGCCCGTCTGCGGTGACCGCGATCGGCTTCGGGGTGGTCAGCGACAGCGACTCGCCGCCGACCGGGATACGTGTGCTGCGCGAGGCGCTCACGCCGTGGTCGTTCAGGCCTAACTGGTCGAGGGCCTCGTTGACGGTCAGCGCGGCAACCCATTTGACGGTCTTCTTACCGTCGATGTTGAGAGTCAGCGGGCGCGCGTGCGTGACGGTGACGGTCTGGCCGTCCTTGACCACGTCCGACCTCGCGGGGAGGACCAGATCCCTGTTGGAGGCCTTCACCCCGGAGTCCGCGAGTACGCCGCTGACATCAGTCGCGTACGTCGAGACAGTCTGAGTCTTGCCGTCTACGTCGAGCTTCACCGACTTGGAGAGGTTTGCGAACGCGAGCGTGCCGGCGACCAGTGCGGCCGTGACGATGGCGAACAGTACGTGTCGCAGCATGGGCCGACGCCGACCTGGCTTCGGGGTCGAGACCGTCTCAATTGCCTCGGCGACGCTTGATTCGATCCCGGCTGGTTCATTTTCGGTGGGCTCGACCGCATCTGGCTTCGCTACTACGTCGGTCTCTACCTCGACCGTTACTTGGGGCTCTGCAACTGCTGCTGGTTTGTCGGTCGACGGGCTGTGAAACCGGTCGAACGCACGAGGGCGTTGCGCGCTGTGCTTGCCCATCGTCGACACCTACCTCACTCAAAATTTCTTTGGATGCTTCTTAGGACGTGACGCCCGCTAAACCGGCGCGTCAAAAACACAAGAGGCGGCGGTTGCCCGATTCCGGGTCAACCGCCGCCCTCGTTATGCGCTACGAAAGCAGCTTCGGTCCACAAGACGGCCACGGCGAGATGCCGCGCGCGTTGTAGAGGTTCTGCGCGATGGCAGTTTGCTGCGCCGCTGAGGCGTTGAGCGGGGAGCCGCTGCCGCCGTTGGCGTTCCAGGTCCGCTGGTCGAACTGGTAGAGGCCCATGTAACCGGCGGGGCTGACCGCCTTCGGGTTGCCGCTGGACTCGCAATTGGCCAGTGCCGGCCAGTTGAGGCCGCCCGAGCTCGGAATCGCACCGGCGTTACCGCCGCCGGAGGCGGTCGGCGCCGAAGCCGCGGGAGCTGCCGGTACGGCAGCGGGAGCGGGAGCGGGAGCTTCCTTGGTGCCGACGCTGACCACTTCGTTGACCGGAGCGACCGTGACCTGCGCGTCGACCTGAGTCTTCGCGGACTCGACGCCGTTGGTCATGGTCACGGTGTAGGTGACGACCTGCTCGCCGGCGACACCCTTGGTGACGACCTTCTTGTCACCCTTGTTCATCGAGCCGTCAGGCTGCTCGCTGCTGCTGTAGGGCACCGGCTGAGCTTCCTGGGTGGTCGCGGTACGGACCCGGGTCACGTCGACCTGCAGACCAGATGTCACTGGCGTGTCGACGGCTGGGGTGGTGAAGTCACCTTCGACGAGCGAGACGTTCTGCGCATTGAGCACGTCCTGCACGGTCGCGCCGGTCGAGACAACCGACAGCGTCTGGCCATCGACATTGATCGACACCGTCTTGGGCGTGGTGACCTCGAGCGAAGCGCCCTTGAGGGGGATGCGCTGCGAGCGGGAAGCCGAGACCTGGGCCCCGCCATCGATTCCAAGCTGAGAAAGGGCTTCTCTCACGGTGTACGCGGTCACCCACTTCTTGGCGGTGACGCCGTCAATGTTGACTTCGAGGGGCCGCGCCCGGTTGAGCACGATGGTCCCGCCATCGGCCACTCCCGCGGTGAGCTTGGGGGTGATGTCGTCTCGTTTGACGACATTTACATTGGCGTCCTTGAGGACGCCTTGCACGTTGGAGGCATACGTCGAAACGTTTTGGGTCTTGCCATCTACAACGAGCTTTACAGACTTATCGAGTGCTTTGAATGCGAAGGTGCCGCCCACAACTGCTGCGACGGCCAACACGCTTAGGCCTACTTTGTACGATCGGCGCACAGTTCTCCGATGATCGGTGTTTCCAGGCAGGAGAATGTCACGGACACGTACGTGCACTATTGGCACCGCGCACTACTCGAGCACGCGTGTGCCGCGAAATCGCGATCTGTGCGCCCGACACGTCGACGTGGCGCACCACAGCGACATATTTTTTCCGTGTTTGTTAGGGCTTCCCCACCCTGGCGTTGGTCACAAGAGCATAACGGACAAGTGAATCGGAGGCTACCGGCTGCACGGTATTTCGACACCCGCCTCAGGTCCGCATTCCGCTGGCCACCTGAAAAGGCCGTACAGAGTGGGCTATCTAACGCCCGCTGGGTACGGCGTCCTCGCTCGCAGCGCGGTGTACGTACTCGGCGATCTTGCGCAGCTGGATGCCCCATTGGATGAGGAATCCAGCGATGAGTACGGCGGCGATCGCGGCCGCCAGACCCAGCGTCAGTAGGCCCGCCCCGACTGCGCCACTGCCGCAGCCGTTCGAGGACGCGGATAGGCCGGTACCGATGCCGACGACCGCCAAGGCACCCAGCGACAGCAGAGTCACGGTGCCAACGGTGGTGTGCGCGATAGCCGACCGGGCCGCGTCGTCGACCGTCACGTCGGCTCCGTCGACCGGGATCCGGCGACCGGGCACCAGCCGCAGCAGCGCGACCTCCCCGACCAACCACGCGAGAACGACGAGCCCGACGATGGTCAGGCTGACGCTATCGCTGGGCCCGGAACTGGTCTGGATGGTGCAGCCCGACGTCAGCAGAAAACGCGGTGCGCTGTCGAAATAGCCGACCACCGCCACCCCGAGCCCGACGAGCGCCGTCACGCGCATCGCCCACCCGAGCTGGCTGACGTTGATCGGGCGTTTGCCGCTGGTCAACTTCCATTTGACCCGTAGCGGCACGGCGGTGCCGACGAGTACGCCGAAAACACCTCCGACGACCAGTACCGGAATCCAGAAGAAGACCGTCGATTCGCCGCCGTAGACCCCCATCGCCACCACGGCCAGCAGTGCAATGGTTACACCGAGGTAGCTGCTGCGGCTTCGGCGGCGTACCGAGGCGGCCATGGTCGCGTCGGCCTCGGGTGTGGGGCGTAGGAAGCTCAGCGCCTCATAGTCCATGGTGCGCCGACTCGTCGCTGAGAACCAGAGCCGAGCGAGCACCACCGCAGGAATAATCGCGATGATCACGAACACGGCGACGATTAATCGACCCATGATCGCGCCTCCCGTTCGTTATGGCTGGCTGTCAGCCGAAACATGGTGAAATTCGATGCGTCGTAGAGACCGCTACTGAAGATTATCTCCCACTATCGCGCGCGCGACTAATTGCGGTCGTCGGCGAGCTCCTACCAGGGTCCGTAGACCCGCTCTGAGTTGTCGCTGAGCGCGGTACACAGTTCGGCGAGATCCTCGCCGCGTGCCTCTGCGAGGGCGCGCACCGTCAGTGGCACAAGGTACGAGGCGTTGGGCCGGCCACGGTACGGCGACGGCGTCAGGAACGGCGCGTCGGTCTCCACCAGTAGCAGCTCACGCGGCGCAGCGATGGCCGCGTCACGGAGATTTTGTGCCTTCGCGAAGGTCGAGTTACCCGCGAAGCTCATGTAGTAGCCGTGCTCGGCGCACTTGTGCGCCATCGACACGCCCCCCGAGTAGCAGTGGAAGACCACCTTGCGCGGCGCGCCCTCCTCGGCGAGCACCCGGAACACGTCGTCATGGGCATCGCGGTCATGGATCATCAGCGCCAGGTCGTGCCGTTTGGCCATATCGATGTGCCGGCGGAAGGACAGTTCCTGCTGCGCGAGCTCGTCGCTGCCTTGGGTGCGGAAGAAGTCCATGCCAGTCTCCCCGATCGCGCGCACCCGCGGGCGCGCCGCGAGCTCGTCGATCTCGCCGAGCACCGCGTCGAGCCGCTCGCCCGCCAGCATCGCAGCCTCGTTGGGGTGGACCGCTACCGCGGCCAGAACGGACGGGTGCGCCTCAGCGAGGTCTGCGCTCCACCGGGAAGACGCGACATCGACGCCGACCTGGACGACCCGGTCGATGCCGACGCTCGCCGCCTTGGCGAGCGCTTCCTCCGGCGTACCGGGCACGCCGTCGAGCACGAGGTCCAGGTGCGTGTGGTTGTCGACGACCGGCACCGGTAGCGCGTCGGGCATGGGTGGCGGATCGCCCACACGACCGTGCGAGCGGTTCTTGGCCATCAACTGGCTGGCTCCTCGATCCGTGGAAACAGCACGTCGCCCTTGGTGACGGTGGTGCCGACAGGCAGTTGGCCCCACTTGCCGGCGATGGTGAGCGGCTGCTCGTCGAGCGCGCCGATCGAACGGTCCGCGCCCAACGATGCCCACAGCTTGGCCGAGGCCTGCGGCATGACCGCATTGTGCAGTACGGCGACCGCCCGCAACACCTCCGCGCATGCGTAGAGGATCGTCGCGAGCCGGGACTGTGCGTCAGCGGAATCGTCCTTGGCGACCTTCCACGGCTGCTGTTCGGTGATGTAGACGTTGACCCTGGTGACCAGGTCATGAGTCGCGGTGATGGCCTCATGGATCGCCAGTCGCTCCATCGCGTCGTCTGCGACCTCGACGGTCTTGCGCAGCGACTCGGCGAGCGCCTCCTCCGCCTCCCCCAGCGGGCCGGGCTCGGCGAGGACACCGCCGTGGTACTTGCCAATCATGGCCGCGACACGAGAGGCGAGGTTGCCAAGATTGTTGGCGAGCTCGTCGGCGTACACCGCGCTGATGTGCTCCCAGGAGAACGATGCGTCGGATCCGAACACGATCGTCTTCATGAAGTAGTAACGGTAGGCATCGACCCCGAACGTATCGGTGATCTCTCGCGGGTGGATCGCGGTCGCGTTGCTCTTAGCCATCTTCTTGCCGCCGACCAGGAGGTAACCGTGCGCGAAGACCCGCTGCGGCACCGGCAGTCCAGCCGCCATCAGCATCGCCGGCCAGATAACCGAGTGGAAGCGCAGGATGTCGCGGCTCATCAGGTGTACCGGCGGCCAGAACTTCGCGAACTTCTCCGGGTCGTCGTACACCCCGACGGCGCTGGTGTAGTTGAGGAGGGCGTCGATCCAGACGTAAAGCACCTGGCTGTGGTCCCATGGAACCTGGATGCCCCAGTCGAACGTCGACCGACTGATGGACAGATCCTGGAGCCCGGCCTCCACGTAGTTGCGAATCTCGTTGCGCGCGGCAGACGGACCGACGAAGTCCGGCTGCTCGTCGTACAGGGCAAGGAGCCGGTCGCCAAACTGGCTAAGCTTGAAAAAGTAGTTCTTCTCGCTGATCTCCTCGACCGGCCGTTCGTGGATGAGACAACGCCCGTCATCGGTGAGGTCCGCTTCCTGCTTGAACTCTTCACAGTCCACGCAGTAGAGGCCGGTGTACTGACCCTCGTAGACGTAGCCGGCGTCGTACAACCGCCGCCAGAACTCTTGCACCTGAGCCACGTGGTCCGGATCCGTGGTGCGGATAAATCGGTCCGGCGTGATATCGAGCAGGTCCCAAGCGGGCTTCCACTCCTCGCGCACCAGGTCGTCGACGAACTGCTGCGGGCTCTTGCCGTTCTTTTCGGCACTACGCAGCACCTTCTGCCCGTGCTCATCGGTGCCGGTGAGCATGTAGGTGACCTCGCCGCGCTGCCGGTGCCACCGCCTGAGTACGTCGGCCGCGGTTGTCGTATAAGCGCTTCCGATATGCGGCGCGGCCGTCACGTAGTAGATCGGCGTCGTGATGAAGAAACTCTTACCTGGCATGCCTACTAGGCTATTCGCTCCGGCAACGTGATTTAGCACCGGTCACGGCGGCGGTTTGAGGGCGCTACTCTCCTCCGCGACGTGACGCTGCACGCGCGAGTGCTTCCGGCTGTACGAGAAGTAGACGATGAAGCCGATAGCCAGCCAGACGACGAACCGAATCAACGTCTCCAGCGGCAGGTTGATCAGCAGCCACAGACACGCCAGGACCGACAGGATCGGCACGAAAGGAACGCCGGGGGTACGGAACGAACGCTTCAGATCGGGGCGGGTACGACGCAGCACGATGACCCCGACGGACACCACGATGAACGCGAACAGCGTACCCACGCTGACCAGTTCGGACAGGGCCTGCAGTGGGACGAACCCGGCGAGTAGGGCGATGACCACCGAGCAGACGATCTGGATTCGCCAGGGGGTACCGAATTTCGGGTGCACCTTGGCAAGGCCCGACGGCAGTAGGCCGTCGCGGGCCATCGCGAAGAAGACCCTGGTCTGGCCCAGCATCAGGACCAAGATCACCGTCGTGATTCCGAGGATCCCGCCTAACGAGACGAGCTTGCCGGCCCAGTCCAGCCCGATGCCGGAGGACGCGTCAGCCAGCGGCGCCGCTGAGTCCAGCTTCTTGTAAGGCAACATCCCGGTGATCACGAACGACACCAGTACATAGAGCACAGTGCAGATGATCAGCGACCCGATGATGTCACGCGGCAGATCACGCTGCGGGTTGCGCGACTCTTCTGCCGTCGTAGCCACGATGTCGAACCCGATGAACGCGAAGAACACGATCGACGCCGCCGCGATCACGCCCATGACGCCGAACGTGGTGCTTGTACCGGTCATCAGCTGGAAAAGCGGCGTCGTGAGCGTGTTGGAGGTATCGGCCGGCGCACTGATGGCCTTCGGGATGAACGGGGAGTAGTTCGCTGCCTTGATGTAGAAGGCGCCCAGCGCGATGACGAAGAGCACCACTGCGATTTTGACGACGACTAGGACGCCCAGCACCCTGCTCGACAGTTTGGTGCCGACCACCGCGAGAACGGTCAGTGCCACAACGATGAAGATCGCACCCAGGTCGACCACCGCCTTGTCACCGAACAAAGTCGTCGGCAGCTCAAGCAGATGCTGGAAGTACGCCGACCAGCCACGCGAGACCACCGCGGCACCAAGCGCCAGCTCGAGCGCGAGGTCCCAGCCGATGATCCACGCGACGATTTCGCCGAGCGTGGCGTAGCTGAACGTATAGGCGCTACCGGCAACCGGCACGGTGGAGGCGAACTCGGCGTAGCACATCGCGGCCAGCGCGCAGACGAGCGCGGCGATGAGAAACGAGAAAACGATTCCCGGACCCGCGTTGAGCGCGGCTTGCTTGCCGGTCAGCACGAAGATTCCGGTGCCGATGATGACCCCGACGCCAAATACCATCAGGTCGAAAACCGAAAGGTCCTTCTTGAGCTTGTGCTCCGGTTCCTCGGTGTCGGCGATGGACTGCTCGACCGACTCGACCCGGAATAAGTGCAACGCCATCGATTTCTCAGGTTTGATCGCGCGGCCACTGCTAACCTCACGGAGAAAAATACGTCGACCGTCGAGCGGGAGGTATGCCGCATGGCTGCGCCTGAACCGTCACCTCAGCATCAAGCACCCGTCCGGCATCGAATCCCGATCAGCTTGCCGCGCAGCATTCCGAATCCGGCCGCGTTGGTCCGCCGTAAGAGCCCGCCTGCCAGCACTTCTGCGGAGGTCAGCGGGCCTACCCACGACCCGATCGTGCGATGCGCGGTCTACGCCAAGGGCAAGGTCGTCACCCACGACGTCGCGTTCCGTGAGGCCAGCCGCATCGCCAAGGAGAGCGACGGGTTCGTCTGGATGGGGCTGCACGAGCCGACTGCGCGCGAGTTCGAGCCGATCGCCGCGGAGTTCGGACTGCATCCGCTCGCCGTCGAGGATGCGATCGTCGCCCATCAACGACCTAAGCTCGAGCGGTACGACGACACGCTGTTCTTGGTACTCAAGACCTGCCGATACGTCGAGCACGAGACCCTCACCGCCAGCAGCGAGGTCATCGCCACCAGCGAGGTGATGGTGTTTCTCGGCGCCAACTTCGTCATCACCGTCCGGCACGGCGATTTCGGCGAGCTCAGCGATATGCGTCGCCGCCTGGAGCACGACGAGAACGCGCTGCTCGAGCTCGGGCCGGCGGCTGTGATGTACGCCGTCGCCGACACGGTGGTCGACCGCTACCTGGAGGTCGCCAACGACGTGGAGATCGATCTGGACGAGCTTGAGGAGAGCGTCTTCTCACCCAATCGGACCCAGGATGCCTCCCGTATCTACCAGCTCAAGCGCGAGCTTCTTGAGCTCAAGCGAGCCGTATCGCCCCTGGCCGCCCCTCTACAGACGCTTTCGACTCGGCCGTTGCCCCTGGTCCCGGAGCCAATCCGGGAGTACTTCCGGGACGTAGAAGACCATCTGTCTCGGGTGCGGGACACCGTTTCCGGTCTCGATGAGCTGCTCTCGTCAATCCTGCAGGCCTCGATCGCACGACTGTCGCTGTCGGAGAACGAGGACATGCGCAAGATCACTTCATGGGCGGCGATTTTCGCGGTACCAACGGCGGTCGCGGGCATCTATGGGATGAACTTCGACTTCATGCCCGAACTTCACTGGAAATATGGCTATCCGGCGGTCATTCTCGTGATCGTGACGATTTGTTCCCTGCTATACCGCGGATTTAAGCGCAACCACTGGCTCTGAGGCTGCCGCTCAACGGTGCCCGTGGAACGCGTCGAACACGGTGCGCTTCGGCATGCCGGTGGTGGTCGCGACCAGCACGACCGCGTCCTTCTTCGACATTCCCTTGGTGACCTCGTCGGCAACAAGTGCGGACAGCTCCTCGGCGGCGTACTCGCGTCGTACGTCGCCGGCGCCCTCGACCACGACCGTGATCTCCCCACGTACGCCGTCCGCGGCCCACGTGACGAGCTCACCGAGGCTGGCGCGGCGTACCTCCTCGTAGGTCTTGGTCAGCTCGCGACACACCGCTGCCAGCCGGTCCGCGCCAAAGACGTCGCGGACGGCCTCAAGCATCGGGAGAAGGCGGTGCGGAGCCTCGAAGAACACCATCGTGCGGCGTTCGGTCGCCAGCTGCGCGAGCGCGCGCTGCCGCTCCCCTGGCTTGCGCGGCAGAAATCCCTCGAAGCAGAAACGGTCGCATGGCAGTCCGCTCAGTGCCAGTGCCACGGTCACCGAGGACGGCCCGGGCAGACAGGTGACCGCGAGGTTGGCGTCGATTGCCGCGGACACCAACCGGTAGCCCGGGTCCGAGACCGAGGGCATGCCCGCATCGGTGACCAGCAGCACGCTCTTCCCGCTCTGCAGCGCGGTGATGAGCTCCGGCAGCCGATCCTTCTCGTTCTGGTCGAAGTACGACGTGACCGGCGCACCGAACTCGACGCCCAGATCCCGCGCGAGCCGGCGAAAGCGCCTCGTGTCCTCGGCCGCGATCAGGTCGACCGACCGGATCGCGGTGCGCAGCCGATCGGTCGCATCACCGGCATTGCCCAACGGCGTACCGGCGATGACCAGCACACCGGGTGACGGCGACCACGCGGGTCGCGCCGGGCCGTCGGACGTCGTCTCACCATTGGTCATTCGATCAGCCTACGATCATTGCCGTGCCGGAACCGACCCAGACGACGCCCAACGAGGACGTCGATGGGCTCGCCATACGACGACTGGACCCGCCGATGCCACGCGATGGGCTGGCGGCCTGGGTATTCACGTTGCTTGTCGGCGCGCTTGCGCTGCTGGTGCGTGTGGTGGACCTCGACTGGCCTAACAGGTTCGTCTTCGACGAGGCCTACTACGTGCCCGAGGCGCATCAGCTGCTGCACTACGGCTTCGAAGAAAACCGTGCCTATTACTTCATCGTGCATCCGCCGTTCGGCAAGTGGAACATCGCTATCGGCGAGTGGCTCTTCGGCTACAACTCGTTTGGCTGGCGAATATCCGGGGTCGTCTTCGGGTGCGCCGCTGTCGTCTTGCTGAGCTTCGTCGTACGCCGAATGACGCGTTCAACCCTCTGTGGACTGATCGCCGCGATCCTACTGGCCGCCGACGGATTCTCCTTCACCGTGAGTCGGACCGGCATCCTCGACATCTTCCTTCAGTTCTGGACGCTGCTGGGTTTCTGGTTCCTCATCGTGGATCGAGACTCTTTCCGCACCCACCTTTGGCGCGCGTGCCAGCGCGGCACAATCGGCAAGTGGGGGCCGCGGGTCGGGTTTCGCTGGTGGCGCCTCGCCGCCGGTGTGACCTTCGGGCTATCCGCGAGCGTGAAATGGAGCGGCGTCTACTTCCTCGCCCTCTTCGCGATCTTGTGCCTGGTCTGGGACTGGGGCGCCTACCGGTCGATCGGCGTGCGGCGACCCTTTCTCACCATGGTGCGACGCAGCCTGCCGACCGCGTTTTGGGACCTCGGCATCGTCCCGGTTCTCGCCTACCTCGTAACCTGGGTCGGCTGGTTCGCCGGTGAGAACGCTCAAGGACGCTACTGGGCCGAGGGCCGAGCGACGTCGTACCCGTGGATCCCGGAGGTGTTGCGCTCTCTGTGGCACATGCACGCCGAATGGCTGAACTTCCACACGCACCTGACCACGCCGCACCCATGGGACTCCAACCCGTGGTCGTGGCTGCTGACCGGCCGCCCGGTCTTGATGGTCAACGACGAGGTCACCATCGGCGGGACACAGCACATGCGCACCATCACGATGATCGGTACGCCGCCGCTGTGGTGGGCGTTTGCGCTGGCGGGCCTGTGGATGATCTGGTGGGCGATCTCTCGGATGGACTGGCGCGCGATCGCCGTCCTGGTGGCGATTGCGGCCGGCTGGGGTGCCTGGTTGATCGATACCGAACGCACGATGTTCATGTTTTACATGGCGCCCGTCGTGCCGTTCTTCATCATGGCTGTGACGTTCGTGCTCAGCGACGTACTTGGCCGGCGTACTGATTCGGTACGCCGACGCAAATGGGGTGCGGCGGCCGTCGCCGTCTATATTGGATTCGTCGTGGTCATGTTCGGCTTCTTCCTGCCGGTGCTCAATGGCACCACACTGTCGATGTCCGCCTGGGACCTGCGAATGTGGCTACCCCTCTGGAGCTGACTCGTCGTCGCCCTGATCACCGAACACCGGCGGCGCGCTGAGCTTGGCCCAGTGCTGACGTCGCGCTTCGTAGATAGCGATGGACGTGGCGGTCGCGACGTTGAGCGAGCCGACTCTGCCGACCTGTGGGACAAACCCGACCGCGTCGGCAGCGGCCAGCGCAACTGGCGTCACGCCGCGATCCTCATGCCCGGACAGGATCGCCACCGGCCGGTCCAGATCGAGAGTATGTAGTGGTTTTGACTCGCTCGCCAGTTCCAACGCCACCACGTAGTAGCCGTCGGCGCGCGCGGCGCTGATAGCCCCAGCGATGTCCTCATGCGTCGTCCACTTCAGGTAGCGGTCCGTGCCGAGAGCCGTCTTCTGAGTCTTCGGGGAACGTGGGGTCGCGGTGTCGGCGACGAGATAGAGGTGATCGATGCCCATCGCGGCCGCCGTACGAATAAGCGCGCCGACGTTCCATGGCGAGGCCACCGACTCGAGGATCAGGCCTAGCGGTGCCGGATGGGTCCGTTTCCACCCGCGGTGCAACCGCTTGAGATCGGTACCGCGAAACTGGCTCATCTGTGGTCCCTGTCTGTGCGCCGTACCTCGAGGATGCGGTAACTCTGTTTTGATGACAGCCGGTCGACCCGGAATCCTTGCGCCGTAAGCCATTTTGCGATCGAGTCAGCGCCGAGATGCTTCCCGACAACGAGATAGCAGACACCCGCGGGCGTGAGTCGTTGCAGCCAGGTCGCGAGCAAGTCGTGCAGTGCCTGCTTGCCGATTCGGATCGGCGGGTTGGAGAAGATCGCGTCAAACACGACGTCCGTCGGCGTCTGCTGCGGCGTACTCACGTGAACATTGGTGATGCCCGCGCGTTCGGCATTGGCACGCGTTAGGTCGCAGGCGCGTTCGTTGATGTCGACGGCGTAGACCTGAGTGCCCGGTGACCACGTGGCGAGCGTCAACGCGATCGGGCCGTAGCCGCAGCCCAAATCCAGTAGGTTGCCGGAGTCCGGCGGTGCCGGAACACCGTCCAGAAAGATTCGGGTCGCCTCGTCAAGCTGGCCGTGCGAGAAGACACCCGCGTCAGACTGCAGCTGCAGGTCGACCCCGTCGAGGAGCACGTCAACCACGCGGGGATCGCTCGCCGCGCTGGGGTCGGGACTGAAGTAGTGCCCGCCGGGCGAGGATTCACTCACCGCACAATCGTAGGCGACCGACCCCGCGATCCGTCAGTGCGTACGCCGCAGCAGGAACGCGAGCCGAGGTACTTAGCGGCGGAAGGTCAGCAGCGGCACCATGAGTTCGTCCTCGGTGAGCGAGCCGTGGTGCCCCTTCAACGAGGACTGCATGGGCTCTACGCCGCTGCGAAACATCGCGCCGTCGGCCAGCGCGATGGCCATAACGTCGCCAATCCTTTCGTAAGCCGCCGATGTGATCGTCGGGCCGAACCATCCGTTATCGATGAGCTCGGCCTTGCGGTAGACGCCGTACTCATCGCTGAGCCGAGCTCGCCAGGTGTCGTAAATATCCTGCGCTGCACCGTCTTCGGCGTAAAGGTGACGGGCCCGAGGTTCGCCGCCGATTATGCGCACACCGTCCTGCAGCTCGGGATCAGCGTCGATATCGATGCTCGAGCCGACCTCCACCATTCCGTGATCCGCGGTAACGATCAGAACACCGCCAGCCGGGAGGCCATCGACGATCTGACGAGCGATCTGATCGACGTGCGCAAGCTCCGCACGCCAGCCGTCGGAGTTCGGGCCACGCACGTGACCGGTCAGGTCGAGATCGCCGTGATAGGCGTACACCAGGCTCCGATCGGCTGACATCGCAACCGTCGCCTCGGTGGCCAGGTCCCCATAGGAGACGGCCGTACGGAACTCGCCGCCGCGCAAGACCGCGCGGGTGAGCCCGGACTTCTGTTGATAGCGGGGACCGACACGTACGACGTCGACACCGTCGGCGACGGCACGCTCGAATGCCGTGCCTGCAGGCTGAAACTCCTCGGGGACGACGGTCTTGATCAGGTCGACACGGTCGCCGGGGCCGTGCAGCCGCCACTGCAGTGGATTCATCGGCCGGTCGTACCCGTTGACAGCAAGCAGGTAGCCGACCAGGCCGTGCCCGCCGGGCGGAAGCCCCGTACCTAGTGAACCGAGGCTAGCCGCCGTCGTACTCGGGAAGCCCGCGGTGATCTCCGGCCCAATTGCCGTCGACAGGAACGGCGCGACCGCTTGGTGCGCGTTCAACAGCCGCGCACCAAGCCCGTCGACGAGAAGGACGCAAACCTGGTGCACACCAGCGAGGTCGAGGCCAAGAATGTCTCGTTCCCCCGGTACGCCGAGTCCGGCAAGTACCGAGGGCATGAGATCGGCGAGCGAGCGTTCGCCGTACCGCGGAGTGAGGATCACGCCGTCAGGCTATCGCGGTTGCGGCAAACCGCTGGAAGGTCGGCAGTTAAGACCTCTTGCTCAGCAAGAAAACCGGTATCCGGCGATCCGTTTTCTTCTGGTAGTCGGCGTACGGCGGGTAGGCGGCTACGGCCCGGTCCCACCATGCGGCGCGCGCGTCACCCTCGGGAAGCTCGGTGGCCGTCATATCCCATTTGTCGGCTTGGTCCTGCAGCTGCACATCCGGGTTGGCCTTGAGGTTGTAATACCAGACCGGGTGTTTGGGCGCGCCACCCATAGAAGCCACCGCGAGGTACTCGCCGTCGTGCTCGACCCGCATCAGCGGCACCTTGCGCAACGCACCGCTCTGGGCGCCCTTGCACGTCACGATGATGACCGGCATGCCATTTAGGTCATTACCTTCGCGACCGTTACTGGATTCGTAGAGCTCTACTTGGTCACGAGAGCGCTTGGATGGACTGGGTACGTATTCACCTTGCAATGTCATGGCTCTCAGTATGCCGCGAAGTCGGCGACGGCGACACCGGCCGACGAAACGACATATTTAGCGCGACTAACGACCTCCGGAAGGCGTGACGTAATGTCGGTCAGAGTCCGCACAGAAATGAGACCTAGCCGATGTCCAGTGTCAGCAACAATGCCCGCTACTCGTCTGACCCTATCGCGCACCTGACCCGTGAGGTTATCGCCCAGCGCATGCACAGCTTCGAGTCGGTCGCGGCGGCGCCCGGGGCTAAGCGGGCCGCCGCGGTCGCCATTCCCATCGTCGAGGTCGACGGGATCCGAGGCATCTGGATCACCAAACGTGCACCGACCCTGCGGGCCCACTCCGGACAGTGGGCGCTCCCCGGCGGCCGGATCGACGGCGACGAGACCCCCCAGCAGGCGGCGCTACGTGAACTCGAGGAGGAGATCGGTGTGACCGCCCAACCGGACGATATTCTCGGCCGGCTCGACGACTACGTGACCCGATCCGGATATGCGATGACGCCGATCGTGCTCTGGCTCGAAGAGCTGCCGGAGGTACACCTGAGCACCGCAGAAGTCGCGAGGCTGCACTTCATCCCCTTCCCGCAGCTCGACGTTGAACCGCGACTGCTCACCATCCCGGAGTCCGACCGCCCGGTCATCCAGATGCCGTTACTCTCGTCGCTGATCCACGCGCCAACCGCGGCGGTGCTCTACCAGTTCCGTGAAGTGGCGCTGCGCGGGCGAGCCACCCGAGTCGCGCACTTCGAACAGCCCGTTTTCGCCTGGAAGTAGCGCACCGCCCTACTGCTCAATCGTCGGCATTTCGACGATGACCTTCCCGATCCGCTTGCCACTGGTCATCCAGCTTTCGGCCTGCGCGACCTGCACGAGTGGGAATACCCGGTCGACGACGACTTTGAGCTTGCCCGCGGCAAACCCATCGACGATGACGTCGGCGGCGCGGCGTACGACGGCGCTCGTCTCCTCTCGGCTACGGGTCCGAAAAGTTGCACCGATAATCGATACCCGTTTGCGGGCCACTTCGTCGAGGTCGACCTCGGCCGACGTGCCTCCGGAGCGGCCGACGGAGACCAGCCGACCGCCGATCGCGAGCACCTGTAGGTGCTGCGCCCACTCCGGCGAACCCACGCTGTCGACGATCACATCGACGCCGTGACCGCCGGTCGCGTCGAGAACCTTGTCGATGAACTGCGGATCGGCGGTGTCCAGAGCCAGGTCCATCGCGATGCCGTGCTCGACAAGATCGGCGAGCCGGTCGCGGTTGCGGGCCGTGCAGATGACAGTGGCCGCGCCGAGCAGCTTTGCCAACTGCAGCGCGGCGACACCGACACCGGAGGAAACCGCGTTGACCAGTACGTGCTGTCCCGCTTGCAGTCCGCCGAGCGTCGAGAGTGCGTCATGAGCGGTAATAAACGTCACCGGTACGGCGGCCGCGTCGGTGAAGCTCAGGTCCGCCGGCTTGGCAAGGACGTCAGCGGCCGGCGTCACGACGTACTCGGCAAAGGCGCCTCCGCTGCGGGCCATCACCTCGTCGCCCACCTTGATTCCCGAGACGTCGGCACCGACAGCGGTGACGATGCCGGAAACCTCCATCCCGAATCGGATCGGTCCGGCCATCGCTGCGGCGGACGCCGGCTTGGTGATCGACGTACCGCGGATGTAGTGCCCGGTAATCAGGCCTTTGTCGGCCGCGTTGAGTCCGGCGGCCGCGACCTTGATCTGGACGTCGGCGGCGCCGGGATCTGGTACGTCGACATCGTCAATCCGGATCGTTCCGTTTTCTGCAACCGCTGCCTTCACCAGGTGCTCCAATCGTCGGCTTATGAGCACCCTACGACGTTCAGCGCCAGCGGATCGGCAACCGCTTGATCCCGCGCTGGAACGACGAGCGCAGCAAGGCCGGTTCACCCGCCTGCTCGATCCACGACGTACGCGCCAGCAACTGGGAAAACATCGTCCGCATCTGCACTCACCGGCGTCCACCAGCGGAGCATCTCCTCGACGGCGGGCTCGATCAGCGCGGGATCCTCCCGCAGCCGCCGCTGGCTTTCTGGATGCTGCAGCAAGCCGTGCATCCCACCTGGCAGTCCGTTGCGCAGCGTCTCGTTTCCGGCCACCGCGAACAACCAGAACATGTTCTCGAACTCTTCGACGCTGATGTGGCTTTCACCGGACTCGGCCTGCCCCATCAGGATCGACATCACGTCGTTGCCCGGGTCGGCGCGCTTGGCCTCACCGAGTAGATGCGCGTATTTGTAAAGGTCGGGCATGCCGGCGCGGCTGCGCGGATCAGGCATCGTGCCGTCTGATGCCGGCTCCGGGCGCACCGCAACGGCCGCACGGGCCATCGCGGTGCCGGCTGCCGCGTCGAAGTCGGCGCTCGTCGCATAATCGGGGTCCTGAAAGCCGATGACCCGGTTGGACCAGTCGAACATCAGCTTGCGGTCCTCGGGAGGCACCCCGAGTACGTCGGCCAGGGCCAGCAGCGGGAGATCCGCAGCGATTTCCTTGGCGAAGTCGAGCTCGCCCGGCTCGGTCAGCGCCCGGTCGAGAATGTCCGTGACGTGGCCGAGGATCTGCTCCTCGAGCCGGCTCACCGCGCGGACAGTGAACGAGCGCTGCAACGGGCGCCGAAGCCGGGTGTGCTCGGGCGGGTCCATGTTGAGCATCATGCGCTGGACGTAGGCGAGGTCGTCCTTCGTTGCCGGATCGCGCACCTGAGTGGCGCCGGCGTACGACGAAAAGGTCACCGGATCACGCATCACGGACTGAACCTCCGCGTGACGCAAAACGAGCCAGTATCCCGGGCCGCCAGAGAATCCGGGCGCCGGCGGCTCGTCGACCCAGACAACGGCCGCGCTCTCACGGAGCGCGGCCAGAGTGTCCAGGGGTGCACCGCTGACAAAGGTCTGTGGGTCGTGGATCAGATGCGCGCCGGGCGCCGCCGTATGTGTCGTCATCGTCTCCCTCTCCCCGCGCTCTTTGTCCTCGATGCGCCTAGTACTCGGCGAGGAACGCCTCGATCCGGGTTACTAACGCAACCGGTGTCTCGTACATCGCGTAGTGACCGCATGCCGGCAGCTCGACAAGCTCCACATTTTTGTACATCTGCAGCCAGCTCTGGCGCATCACGTCTGCAGAGAGCGCGGGGTCGTGTTCGCCGGCGATCACCATGATCGGCGTCTCCGGCGTGCCCAGCCGGTCGCTGTAGTCATCGTTCACCCAGGACTCTACGGCGCCGGCAAACGCCTCGACGGTCGAATTCTCGACCGAATGCTTGACCATCCCGTCTAGCCAGGCCGACGAGTACTGGTTACCAGTGGTGAAGTCGAGGATCGCCTTGCGCTTGCCGTGATCCTGCGCGGCACCGAAGAACAAACCGTGGGAGTCCTCGTCCATGGGCACCGGCGCCGGAGCGACGGGGCTCACCCCGACCAGCGCACGCACCCGCTCCGGCGACTGGATCAGCAGCGCCGCAGCGGCCTTGCCACCCATCGAGTGTCCAACGATCGAGAAGTTGTGCAGACCTGCGGCGTCCGCGGCCGTGAGCGTGTCCGCGGCGTACTCCTCCATGGAAAACGCCCCGGTCTCGCGGGCTCGCGCGCCGTACCCGCGCATCTCAGGGAAGTAGTAGGTGAAGTTCTTCAGATCGGCGACCTCGGGCAGGAAGCCCCAACCCTCGCCCGAACCGAACCAGCCGTGCAGGCAGACAACCGCATGGTCACCCTCGCCAACGCGCCTCATCGATCCACTCATGAATACCCGCCTTCGTTGTGGGAGCGGAATCTGACCGCAGCCCGTTGGCCACATGCTAGCGTCCACGCCGCGCCTCCGGCAGGGCGTCATGCCGCCCGGTCTGCAACGATGGTTGCGGGTCGCGCGGGAAGCGTGTCGAACCGGTCGAGGAGGTGCGATGGTAGATCCATCGCCAGCACGCTCACCCGGCGTCGATCCTGCGCCGGTGAGTCGGCCCGCCCGACCGGGAAGTCCGCTGCGCGCGGCGATCCCGCTGCCGCGGATGTCGTCGTCGTCCCGCCAGTTCCTGGCCACAGAGGCAGGCAGCGCGCTTCTGCTGCTGGCGGCCGCACTCATTGCCTTGGTGTGGGCGAACGTCCCCGGCTGGGCCAGCTATGAGTCGTTCTGGTCGACGGTGGCATCGATCCGGATCGGCGAACTGGGCCTGAGCCACGACCTTCGGCACTGGGTGAACGACGCCGGGATGGCGGTCTTCTTTCTTGTGGTGGGCCTAGAGATCAGCCGGGAGATGAGTGTCGGGGACCTGCGTAGTGTGCGGGCCGTCGCGGCGCCCGCGCTCGGTGCTCTTGGCGGACTCGCGCTGCCAGCATTGTTGTATTTTCTCATCGCCGGCGGCGGCCCGGGTGCAGCCGGATGGGGCATCCCGATCTCCACCGACACCGCATTTCTCGTTGGTGTACTTGCGTTGTTCGGGCCACGCTGCCCAGACCGGCTGCGGCTGTTTCTGCTGACGCTGGCGATCGTTGACGATGTCGGCGCGATCGCAGTCCTCGGCCTTTTCTACACCAAACACGTCTCGGTGACTGGGTTGGTGATCGCGTTCGTCCTGGTAGTGGCGCTCGGCTTACTACGGTGGCTGCGGGTCTGGAGGTTGAGCCCGTACGTCATGGTCGGGATCGCACTATGGGTGGCGGTCAGTGCCAGTGGCGTGCACCCGACCCTGGCCGGGGTACTCGTCGGGCTGATGGTGCCGGCCCGCGCGACGCAGTCCGCGCCCGGAGAGCGGTTCCGTTTCTACGGTCGCGCGTTGATCGAGAGTGCCGACCCCGGCCGCGCCCGGCTCGCGGTATCGGCCGCCCGGTCCGTCGTACCGGCCAACGACCGCCTACAAGAGGCACTGCATCCGATAAGCGCGTACGTCGTCGTCCCCATCTTCGGCCTCGCGAATGCCGGCGTACATCTGAGCGGCACGACGCTCGCCAGCGCCGCCACCTCAACAGTCACCATCGGCATCATCGTGGCGCTCGTGGTCGGCAAGAGTGTTGGCATCACGATCGGCGCGACGGCCGCCTTACGGACTGGACTTGGTGCGTTGCCGGGCGGTGTCCGCTACGGACACCTCATGAGTGGTGCGGTGCTGGCCGGGATCGGGTTCACGATCTCGCTGTTCATCGCGGACCTTGCATTCGCGTCTCCGGCGCTTCGCGACCAGGCCAAGATCGGTGTACTAGCCGGATCCCTGATTGCTGCGGTGCTCGGTTCGCTACTCGTCCGTTATCTCGGCGAGCGGTTGCCGATGTGCACGCCGGACGATGAGACGGTGACCCCGCCGCTACCCCCGCTGCCCTGGCTCGATCCCTCGTCGCCGACGCCCTAGACGGTTGATGTCGGCGCGAAGAGCTCCGAGCTCGATCCGGCCGGTGTACGGATCTTCACCCAGGAACACTGTCGGCGTGCCGTGTACGCCGAAGTCCGCGGCCTCCGCGTAGTCGCGCTCGACTGCGTCGCCGAACCGCTGAGCCGCGGCGCCCACGATGCTGCTTGTATCGAGGCCGAGGTCCGCGGCGTATCGCACCAGATCCCCATCGCTCAGTCGATCCTGATGCTTAAAAAGCGTGCCGTGCATCGGCCAGAACGCACCCTGCTCCCCTGCGGCCTCGGCGGCGAGCGCCGCGGTCAAGGCGTAGGGGTGAGGCTGAAACAACGGGAAGTGCCGGAACACCAGCCGCACCTGATCGTCCGACGTATCAACAAGCGTGCGCAGCACCGGCGCTGCCGCCGCGCAGTACGGGCACTCGAAGTCGCCGAACTCGACAACGGTCACGGGCGCATCGAGCGCACCGTAGACATGCCGAACAGCGAACTCTTCGTGATCCACTTCCGCTAGGTCCTCGCTGATCCGATGCCCAGCGCGGCGGCGATGCCGAGCGCGCTGCGCGGACTGTAAGGGCCACGCCACAGTCCACCGTGCACGGCCTTGTCGGCCTCCGCGCGCCACGGCTCCTGCGGTGACACGGCCCCCGAGTAGAGGTCGTGGATCAGCAGCGCCGCCATCAAGGTATTGCTGGTCGACGGCGTAAAAACCTCGACACCGAAGCGATGCGCACCGGCGTACGCGGCCGCCAGCGCACGGTTCTTCAGTACCGAGCGAGTGCGAGTCGGTGGCGCGACGTTGAGCGAGACCTCGACACCGCCGTGCCGCGCCGCGGTCGCTCGCCAACGCTGCAACCTCTTGGCCAGGATGTAGTTGGGCCCCTGTTGTACGACGATGCTGTCGTTGATCCCGGGAGCCGGCCCCGGCGCGTAGTTGCGGCGCAGCAATCTGCCGGCACTGATCGCACGCGCGATCGGCCGGACGTAGCGCAGCTTCCTGTTTTCATAGGCGTTTTTAGAGAAGTCGACGACCTCTGCGGGTACGGCGAACACGTCGGTCGGCGTGGCCAGGAAGCCGAGAGCAACGTCGTCACGATCACTCAGCAGGTGCGTGGTGAGTGCGTCGACCGCGCTCGACACGCGCAGGTTTGTCGCACCGTCGGCGTACACGTAGTTGCCGAGGACGAGTTGCCCATCAAACCCCGTCAACCAGCTCGCGACCCCGGGCAGATTCGACAGGAGGTCCGCCCCCGCGTGATCAGCGAGCTGCGGCGACTCCTCTCTCACCGGAAGGTGAAGTATCCCAGCCGAGTTTGCCGCTATACCTATGATGTCGCGCCACACGGCCGCTCGTGGCAGGTCGACTGCGATTGCCTCGACGCCCCACCGCAACGCCGCACGCAGCGGACCCATTTCCGCGGAAGCGCCAAGTACGACGAGGCGTCGACCCGGCATTGCCAGCCAGTCCGGGTTAGCGGCAACCTCTCGGATCGCCTGCGCCGCAGACGGTTCCATCGAACCGCGGTCGACCCATGTGTCGAGCTGCCGATCGAGCGAAGCGCCGCTCAACCGGTCGCCCTTGAACGGAATCGTCAGCTCCCGCTCCGGATCGCGCTTCCCTTGCACCGTGGCAGTTCTCAGATCCGATTGCCCGGACTGGATCGCAAACAGCTCACTAAGCGGAATCTCGTGGCTATCGTTGGCCCTTGCATCCTCGGCTTCATTCGGGGCGTTCGCGCTGCCCGTGCCGTTGCAGGTGCCGGTGCCGTTACTCAGGATTGCCCGCATCCGAGCGTGCAGGGAGTCCAGGCCGCGCTGTGCGATGTCGACCGCCGACGCCTCGGACTGCAGGCCCGCCTCAACCAGTCGCACAAAATGCGTGCCATATCCACGCCGCCAGTCGGTCTCGCGCAACACCGCCCGCGAGCCCACCGGATCTTGCTCGGCCAGCGCGTCGGCAACGACGGCACGACCGAGCGCCGACGTACTCCGCTTGCCGTCCGTCTCCGGTACGACGACCTCTACCCTCTGCACGTCACCTCCCCGCGATCCGTGACTTCGTCCCCGCGATCCGTGACTTTGTCCCCACGATCCGTGACTTCGTCCCGCACGATCGGTGCTCAGTCATCGTCGGCAAGGGTCAGGTGTACCTCGATATTGCCGCGCGTCGCGTTTGAGTAAGGGCAGACCAGGTGTGCCTTTTCAGTTAGCGCCATTGCCGCCTCTCGATCGATGTGCGGCAGCGATATCTCAAGGGTGACCTCGAGCCCGAAGCCGCCGCCTCCGGTCGGGCCGATGCCGACCCGCGCGCCGACCGCGGACTCGTCGACATTGGCCTTCTCGCGGCGCGCAACGATCTGGAGGGCCGAGTGGAAGCACGCGGCGTACCCCGCGGCGAACAACTGCTCGGGATTGGTTCCCTCACCCGTCCCACCCATTTCTACCGGTACGGCGAGATCCAGGTCCAGTCGACCATCGGAGGAACGCGAACGACCGTTGCGGCCCTCACCGGTCGCGAGCGCTTCGGCGGTGTAGACGATCTTCACAGGAACTCCTATTGGCTAGGCGACCGATCGGTAAGCCGGCCGGCGCGTCTAATCATGCACTGTTCAGGGCGGATACGCGCCGTGCCGGACGGGAAAGTTGCCACTACGGACCCAACTCCGCCGGCCAAAGATTTTATGGAGTAAACGCGTACGCATGCGTACGCCATCACTCCATAAAATCGACCTGAGTTACCGGCATCACTATGCAACTAGTTGCATACTGAAGCCGATGGTTGCTAATTTAAATCATCCGTAAATGCAATCTGCATTGATCAACTCAGGAGTCCTGAATGTCGATTCCCACCATTCTCGAAAACCGACTGTCGATACCGGTCGTCGGGTCGCCCTTATTTATCGTGTCTGGCCCTGATCTTGTCATCGCACAGTGCAAGGCCGGCGTCGTCGGATCGTTCCCCTCGCTCAACGCGCGCCCCGAGGCAGCACTTGACGAATGGCTGGCACGAATCGAATCCGAACTGGCCGAGCACGACAAAGCCAACCCAGACCACCCCTCGGCGCCGTACGCCGTCAACCAGATCGTGCACCGCTCCAACAATCGCCTCGACCACGACCTCGAGATGTGCGTGAAGTACAAGGCGCCGATTGTGATCACTTCCCTCGGCGCACGGGAAGAGGTCAACGAAGCAATCCACTCGTACGGCGGCATCGTGCTGCACGACATCATCAACAACCGCTTTGCCCACAAGGCGATCGAGAAGGGCGCGGACGGACTCATTGCGGTCGCGGCCGGCGCCGGTGGCCACGCAGGCACTCAGTCTCCATTCGCACTCATACATGAGATTCGTGAGTGGTTCGACGGCCCGTTGCTGCTTTCGGGAGCGATTGGCAACGGAAACGCAATTCTCGCCGCGCAGGCAGCGGGCGCGGATCTGGCCTACATCGGCTCGGCTTTCATCGCCACCGAAGAGGCGAATGCGGCCCAGGGCTACAAGGACATGATCGTCGGCAGTGGCGCTGGCGACATCGTCTACAGCAACGCGTTCACCGGGGTACACGGCAACTACCTGCGCGAGAGCATCGCCAAGAGCGGCCTCGACCCCGACGATCTTCCGCAGTCCGACGCCTCAAAGATGAACTTCGGCTCCGGTGGCAACGTCGAGACAAAGGCCTGGCGCGACATCTGGGGCTCCGGCCAAGGCGTCGGCGCGGTCAAGCAGGTCGTGCCGGTGGCGCAACTCGTGCAGCGGCTGCAAGCCGAGTATCAGCAGGCCCGCGAACGGGTGGGTGTCAACCCCGCTGTACTGGCCGTGTAGCCAATACCAGCGTCATAGCCGCTGTTGCTCACTGCCTTCGGGCGGCAGCAACAGCGGCTTTGTTGATTCGGCCCAGCGAAGCCATGCTTCCTCGTTGGCGATTCCGAGGCGCAGTACAGCGTGCTGCAGTTGCTGCGCCCGGCTCATTTTCGCACTCGAGAAATCGCGCTGCACGATCTTGCGATAGCCGGCCAGGACCTCCGTATGCTCGGCGATCAAACTGCGCAACTCGTCACCGAGCCCGATCGGGCCAATCACTGCTTCGGCCCGCAACTTCACCAGCCAGGATCCCCGCGTCTCTGGTATCGCCAGCGGCTCCGACGTCCAGCGCACAAGCTCGGCACGACCGTCCGCGAGCACCTCATAGACCTTGCGACGTGAGTTTCGCTCGGCCGTGTCGATCGTTGCTACCCAGCCGGCATCGGACATCCGGCCCAGCTCTCGGTATATCTGCTGATGCGACGCTTTCCAGAAATAGCCGATGGAACGGTCAAAGCGGCGCGCCAAGTCGTAACCGGACGACGGCTTCTCAAGCAACGACGTAAGTAACGCATGCTGAATGGACATTGACCAAAATCCTAGTCGACGCGTCGTTCCCAACACTCCGTCCGTCGATCCCTACCGGACACGCTCACGGACGTTGCGGACGAAGTCACGGGCCGTCGCGTACAAAATCGTCAACTCCCCGCGGGCTTCTCAGCAGGCAAGACAGATGTCCGCCCCGGCCTCGGTGGCCGGGGCGGATGCCGCGCAGTCAGTTGGTTGCTTGTTGATCGGACGCGGAATGCTTCTGTTGGCGATCCGGTTTCCGAGTCGATCATCCACGCAAACTGCTCAAGCCGCTCGAGGATGCCGCGCAGGATGTCTGCGGTGGTCGGATCTTCGCCGTCGACATCGTCGTGGGTGCGGTTCGCCGTACCAGCGGTGGCGTAGAGCGCGGCGGTGATCAGGTCCACGGCCTCCGCGGTGTGGACTCCTGGGACGCATTCGCGCGGCAGTGGAAGGGAAATAACCACTGCCGCACACTGGCGTCGATCACCAGAGTGCTTGCGAATTCGGTCGCGACGCTGAACTGCTAACGGTGGTGTTGTCCGTCGTCGATCCGTATGACGGTGCCGGTTACAAACTCTGACGACGGGGCGACGAGGTAGAGCAGGGTGCTGTCCATCTGCGCCGGATCGCCGAGCCGTTTACGGGGGTAGTGCTGCGCAATATCGCCCATCCGCTCGAGCATGCCGTCCATCATCTCCGAGGAGAACGCGCCCGGAGCGATGCCGTTGACGTTGATCCCGAACCGCGCCCACTCCACCGCGAGCGCCTCGGTCATCCGGTTGACCGCCGACTTCGTAATCGAGTAGAGCGCTGCGCCGTTGCCGTTATACTCAAATGCCGCCATCGAGGAAATGTTTACGATGCGGCCACCTTGCTTCGCCGCGATCAGGCGCCTCGCGACCTCACACGCGAGCAGGTACGGTCCGCGAAGGTTCGTGCCGATCACCCGGTCGACCAGGTCGACGGTCATCTTGGTGGCCCGCTGGGCATCCGGAATGCCTGCATTGTTGACCAGGATTGTCGCCGTACCAAAGGCTTCTTCGCAGGCGTCGACGGCATGCACGATGGAGTCTGCGTCCAGGACGTCAATCGCGACGCCGACGGCTGTGCCGCCATCGGCGGTGATCTCCCCGACGACCTCGTCAAGCTTCTCGGTGCGCCGTCCCGTGGCGACAACGCTTGCGCCCGCGGCAGCGAGCACCTTCGCGAAGCGCCGACCGAGGCCGGATGTCGCACCGGTGACGATCGCGACCTCACCTTTCAGGTCGGTGGAGGCGTTGGGTAACGGAAATTGGTCTGCCATCGGTATTCCTTCGCTCGGGAGTTGGTCTTAGGTGAACGTATCTTGCCGAAGGTCGCGGGTATCCGCCGGTGGCTAGCCCAGAATCGTTTGCCGGGCGACGCTTCCGTCGTCGGCCTGAATGTCTGCGGCCAGCCGCGCGAGCGTCACCCGATCCTCATCCCGGTTGACCGCGATGGAGAACTCGACGTCGGTGACGACCTTGCCGAACCGCTTGAGCAGCCGCGGACCGATCTCGTCATACGTGCCGATCACCGCAAACTGGTCGAGTACTTCGTCAGAAATGTACGCCGGCAGCTCCTCCCAGCGCTGTGCCTTCGACAGCACCGCGCACTCACGCGCAAGGTCACCCAGACCGAGGTGCTCAAATGCTTTGATATAGCCCGGAGTCGAAGCGTAGAAGGCGATCCGGGCTCGCGCGTCGCGGACCTTCGGCACCAGTTCCTCTTCGGTAGCCGCGCTCGCGACGAGCGGCTTCATGCACACCCGGAAGTCCGCCAGCGATCTCCCGGACTTCGCCGCGCCGGCCCGCACCGCCGGAAGCATGACGTGCTCGATGTACGACGGCGTACAGACCGGGTGCGGACGGATACCGTCGGCGACTTCCCCGGCCACCCGGCACATGACCTTGTTAACCGAGGCCATGTGGATCGGGATGTGGGGATGTTCGATCGGGCCGGGGTTGAACAGCGGCACCATTAGGTTGAGGTTGTAGTGCTCTCCGGTGACGTTGAGCGGCGTACCGTTCTGCCAGCAGTCCCAGACCGCGCGCACGGCGTGGATGTACTCGCGCATCCATGGCGCCGGCGGCGACCAGGTCATACCGTAACGCCGCTGGATATGGCCACGCACCTGAGTGCCGAGCCCCAGTACAAAACGGCCACGCGAGAGCTTTTGTAGAGTCCACGCGCTGAGTGCGGTCACCGTGGGGCTGCGCGGAAATGCGATCGCGACCGCCGTTGTCAGCTGCAGTCTCGTGGTGGCCTGCGCCGCGAGCGCCAGGACGATGAACGGGTCGTCCTTGGTCTCCTCAAACGCGAGGCCGTGATAACCCACGTCCTCCAATAGCTTGGCACTCTGCGCGACCTGCGAAATGTCGAACGGCACCTCAGGCGCGCGCAGCCCGGGGTCGACCTTGCCAAGTGGCAGCAGCGTCTCGAGTCTCATGTCGCACATCCTTCTCTCATATCGCGCTGGATGCACGACGTCCGGCCGGTCTGACCCGGCGTCGGATGGAGTTATACGGCGCGGAACCTTCCGGGCTCGATCTCTACGACCTGCCCCTCTCCTATCAGCCGTTCGAGGTGCTGCTCGGCCGTAGCCCGCTCAACGGGTGCGACATGCGCTCCTTCGACGTGTCGGCGGTAGACCAGCCGGTGCTCGGCTATCTCGTCAATATCGGCCGGTTCGCGGAGGAAGGTCAACAATGTGTCATTGCGGTGCTGGATCACGCTCATGTATGCATCGAGTCGACGCCCGAACTCCGCAGCACCGCTGATCACGCCCTTCTGGTGCGACGTGCCGTACCAGCGCGCGTCGACATCCGCGCAACGACGGGCGGACGCCTCGAACTCGGCAAGGCTGCTACCCACGTCGGAATACAGCGGCCCAAACCCGGTCAGGTCGATATCGCCCACGAACAAAAACCCGTCAGGCTCGACGAGGAAACCGCTGTGGCCGGCCGTGTGACCGGGCAAATGGATGACCGTGACGGTTCGACCGCCGAGGTCGAACACGGTCCCGTCCTCGAAGCCCTGCGCGTTCGGGATTCCCTCCACGTGGAAGAACTCCCGCATCCTGGTGACCGATTCCTCGAATGCCTCTGGCGGTACGGCGAATCCGGCGATCAACGCCTCGGGCGATCGCAGGCGCTCCCGATCGCGGGCATGTACATGGACGGGAACGTCATATTCCCCGACGGCGGCAATGTGGTCCTCGTGCGCGTGGGTGATAAGGACCAGATCAGCCGGCGGCGCGGTGCCGACGAGCGAGAGGGACGGGTCGACGATCAGACATCCGTCGGTACCGGATATGAGCAAGGAGTTAGCGAACGGATAACTGCCCGATTGAGCGCCCACTAGGACCGCGACCTCGCCGTATTGCTCCGTGGTGTGTCGGGTGTCGGTTTCTGTCATCAAGTCGCCTTTCGCTTCGGTTGTACGTCGACGGCGCGGACTAGTGGCACATGCTCCCTCGACGAACGATCGACAAACAACTGTCCCACGACCCAGAACATCACGGTTTACGCAGCGGGCAATGTGGAAGCGGGTCCGCACATCGGCCAGACACGAACTCGCGGTCTTCGCCGCGCCGCAGACCGCAGTGGATTAGTCGCTACTGCCCCGCTACTCCTCGTCGGGACGGACAGTCACGGGGGTGTCGGAGCTTGCCCAGCCGTAGGCGTACTGGTTGATCGCGATCGCGACCCGGCGGCCACCGCGAGTAGCGATCACCTTGGATAGGCCGGTGTAGTCGACGACGAACGGGAGGTACTGGTCGATGTTCAAGATGTGCCCAAGGTAGGCGTTGATCACCCATGCATGCGCGAAGACGGCGACGGTGTGCCGGCCGGGGTGTGCCGCGATGATCGACTCCACGGACGCGACGACACGTTCCTTGAACTTCCCGAAGTCCTCCATCTCCGGAGGTGCACCGCGCTTCATCCGCTCCCACTTGGCAGGGTCCGTCTTGGCCAAGATGTGCACGGGCGTGTACTGCGAGGACTTCGAGTCCGCCTCGACCAGGCCCGCGTCGAGGGTGACATCCAGACCGCGGAGCTTGGCGAGCGGGGCGGCGGTCTGCTTAGCGCGAGCCATCGTGCTGGAGTAGATCGCATCGATCTTCTCGTTGCCGAGACCGTCGGCCAGCGCCTGCGCCTGCAGGTGACCGTGCGGGGCGAGCTCGGGATCAGCCGAACCGGTATTAACCTTTTGATGGACCGGAAGTGCGTGACGAATGAGCAGAAGTTGCATGATGGTATTCAATCCCAAGTCGCCTGCGTGCGTCGCGGCGCCCGGCGCCGGATGCCTGAATATCCGGTGACTGCGGCCCAGTGAAAGGACACCTCAGTGGTAGCACCACTTGACGGCCTGCGCGTCGTCGACTTCTCGACCGGTATCGCCAGCGCGGTAACGACTATGCACCTTGCTGACTACGGCGCTGATGTCGTACGCGTCGAGCCCTCGGACGGCGCCGCACCTCGCGACAACCCTGGTTTCGCAACGTGGGATCGAAACAAGCGTCTCGTCGTCGTGGATCCGTCCTCGGACGAGGGGCGCGCCCAGTTGGCGACCCTTATCGCCGGCGCCGATATTTGCGTATCGGGCCAGCTACCGGGCGAGGCCGTCGACCCCACGACCTTGGGCCAGCTGATCGACGAAGCGGATAACGGCCGGCTGATCCGGGTCGAGATGCCACCGTTCCTCGACGAATGCCCGTGGGCCGGTGGGCGCGAGTCCAATGAGATGCTCAGCGCCGAACTCGGCGTCTCGCTGCGGCAGTCGTCGTTCAAGGACGGTCCGATCGACCCTGTCTATACGCACATCCTTTATCTACAAGGGCTGTGGGCCGCCGCCTGCACGGTCGCAGCGTTGTCCGAACGCGCCGAATCCGGTCGCGGCCAGACGGTAACGGTCGGCGGAGCGCATGGCGCGACTATCGCCGGCTATGCCACTCTCATCATTGATCCGGCCCAGATCGCGGCCGCGCCGCCAGCCGGTCCGGGTGGGCCAAACCCGACGTACACGAGATACCGGTGCAGCGATGGCGAGTGGCTGTTCCTCGGTGCGCTCACCGAGAAATTCCAGCTAGCCGCTTTTGACGCGCTGGGCGTGTCGGACATCGGGACCGATCCGCGACTCGGTGGCGATCTCGACGGGATGCTCCTGGTGGAAAACCGCGCGTGGGTCCGCAAACGACTGACCGACGTATTCGCCAGCAAACCACGCGGCGAATGGCTTGAACTTCTCGAAAGCGTCGACGTACCCGCCGGACCGCTTCAGCTGCGCGAGGATTGGCTTGACCATCCGCAGATCCGCGCGATCGGTATGCGCGTAGAGGTCGATGACCCGGAGCGTGGCCCTGTCGTGATGCCCGGCGTGCCAATGGTGCTCACCGACAGTCCGGGATCGGTGCGCACACCCGCGCCCAGCCGCGCCCAAGCAGAGACCACTGTCGACTGGCCGGCACATGCTCCAGCCGCCGGCACCGACGCCGCGCCCGCCGGTCCGCTTGCCGGGCTGAAGGTGCTCAATCTGGGAACGGTGCTGGCCGGCCCACTCACCGGCAACTTACTCTGCGAGTTGGGCGCCGACGTACTGAAGATCGAGCCGCCTGCCGGAGATTCCTTCCGCGTCAAGGGTTTTGCCTACAACCGCGGTATGCGCTCGATCGCGCTTGACCTACGCAACGACGATGCACGCGATGCTTTCTACGAGCTCGTTCGGTCTGCCGACGTGGTGATCGACAACTATCGGCCGGGTGTACTGCAGCGGTTGAAGATCGATCACGAGACACTTGAGAAGATCAACCCGGGCATCATCTGCCTGTCCTTCACCGGGTACGGCGAGGGCGGTCCGCTAAGTAACAAGCCCGGTTTCGATCCGATCCTGCAGGGCACCAGCGGCATGATGTCGGCGCAGGGCGGGGACAGCGAACCGGTGTTCTTGACAGTTGCGGTCAACGACATCACCAGCGCCGTCTTCGGCGCGCTCAGCGTCGCGCTCGCCTTGCACAGGCGACGCGACAGCGGCCGCGGGCAACGGATCTGGGGTTCCTTGGCCGGCACCTCGGTGGCCATGCAGTCTGGTGAGTTGACTCGCTTCTCCGGTCGTCCGCCGGCCCGCGTCGGCGGCGAGGACTACCGCGGTCCCGGGCCACTCGATCGGCTGTACGCCGCCAGTGACGGCTGGCTACGCCTTCAGGCCTCAGACGAGCACGTCCCCGCACTCGTCGAACTCGGACTCCTGCAGGGAGCGGTCTCCGAGGACGAGCTGGTGAAGAACTTTGCCGCCAGGTCGCGCGACGAGGTCGTCGATGCGCTCACCGCCCTCGGCGTACCGGTCGCCCGAGCCCGCACCACCTCGGAGTTGCTGTCACAGCCAAAAATCGTGGACGTCGAACTCATGCAGGAACAGACCCGGCCGAATGGCAAACCCTACTTCGCGCCGGGACGGCTGGCGTTCTTCAGCCGAACTCAACGCGACGGCGCGATGTCGCCGCCCGGACTCGGCGAGCACACTCGCGCGATCCTCGCCGATGCCGGGTACGACGAGTCGCAGATCGAAGCCATGCTGCGTAGCGGTGCGGCGATCGAGGGGCCGCCAATGCCGCTGGAGACCTTCGTGAGCTACCGCTAGATTCCTAGTCCTTGAGCGAGGCCACGCCATCTCATCGGCGTTCGCGCTTTGACTCGAACGGGAACTGATTCGCGCACAAACGTGCTGCTCGGTGAATGCTCACCGAGCAGCACGTTTGGTGTTACGGCCAGATCGTCGCGCCGCTCGGCTGATTGGTCGACGGATAGCTACTGAGCTTGTTCTGCTGCGTGATACCGAAATGGCTCATGCAGTCCTGCACCCACTGATCAGCTTCCGCGCCCCGCTTGCACCGGTTCTTGCTGCAGTACACGTCGCGGTCCCGGGTCTTGAGGCACTGGTAATCTTGAGTGGCCATGGTGTTACTCCTTTGGGTGATTTGGGGTGGACTTAGTTGGGCGCGTCTTGGGTAGTCACGCCCCAGATCTGGATGAGACCCTTGTTCAAGGTGTGAGTCACGACGAGGTTGCCTTCGTTGTTCACCGTGACCTCGTTCGTATGCGTGGCCGAGGCATCAACGGAGAAGAACGGCCAGATCCCGCCCGAGGCCTCCGTCTTAATCGTGGTGAGATCGTCGGAGGTGTACGTCGCGCCGCTGGTCACCGTAATCGAGTAGTCACTCACGAGCACGAGCTGCGAGACGTGCCGCGCGAGCGAACCGTCCGGCTGGTCGAAGAAGGAGTCCCAGTCGCCAGCGTTAGCCATCGGGTCCCAGATTGTGTTGTCGTTCGCGGCGTTGTAGGCCCGAGCGATCTCACCGGTGTCACACCAACCTCCCGGCTGAGTCGCCAGCGTCGCGAACTTCCCGATCTGGCCTTCGATCGACCAGTCACTTCCTGCAGCGGTCTTGTTGAGCTGCTCGAACGAGGCGGATGCCGATGCGCTGAAGATGCTGTAGAAGCCACTGGCGCTGCCCTCGGCGGTTGTGTGAGCCAGAGTGGTATTCATCGTCGATGAGTCGAACGAGATCGAAGCACTGGCGCCGTTGGCGATCGCGGCCTTGGCCGCCTCGACCGTTGCGGTATACGGGTACAACGAGTACGGCTTGCCAGCGGTATTGACGAACGACTGCGTCGCCCCGGTCGCGTGTAACGCGTTCAGCGCTTCGTTCAGTGGGGCGTTGGCCGCCTGCGCATACGTGTTGATTGCTTGACTGGCCACACGCGGGTCGAGGGATCGGTTTGCCCACGACGCAAAAAGCTCTTGCTGGGTAGGTTGCGGCGCCGGCGGCTCCGGCCACTTGTATCCGTTGCGGTATGTAATCCAGTTCGCGTACTGGTCGCCCAGCACCTTAGCCAGATCGCTTCCGGTCTCGGGCAGCAAGGCACCGAGCATCAGCCGGTATGCCTGGGACCGCATCTTCATGCCACCGGCGTCGAAGAACGCGACCGCTGCGGATGGCGGAACCGCGTCGGACATTACGTACAGACCACTCGAGTCTGACGTCTGCAGGCCCAGAGTGCCTTGCGCGAGTAGAAACGACGGATCCTGGATATTCAGGGCCTTCGTGACCTCGTTATACCAGCCGGCATTCAGGTCGGTCACTGTCTTCCGAACGTCGGAGTCGGATGTGATGGTCATGGATTCCTCCTGGGGGGGCGGAGCGGGGAGCGTCTTGCTCCCTCGTCACAACGCAATATCCATCCCAGGCATCTTCGAGTTGTTCCATCCGACGTCCCGGCATCGCCATCACCGCGTCTTCACGCCGTCACCCGTCCGTGAGCGCGCCGTCCCCAACTTTGGGAAGCGTCAATGCGGAACGGGGTGCGAACAGGACGGCGCGGCTAGTTCTGACGACGGTTTCGGACCGGCGCGAACCGCGCCATCAGCGACATCAGCGCCATTCCCGGCTCTACGCCGAGCTCATCGCGAAGCAACGCACGATAGCGCTCAAACTGGTTCGATGCCTCCGCGACGTTGCCCTGTCGCAGATGTATTTCAATCATCAGCTGGTTCGCGCTCTCACGCAGCGGCGACGACTGAACAACCGTGAGCACCAATGGCAGCGCCTCACCGGGACGGCCATTGGACAGCAGACGCTCCGCTAGTGACTCAAAGGCCTGGTTCTGCAATAGCCTCAACCGCTCGCGGGGAAGTTCTAACCACAGCTCGTCCCATCCAGGCAGCAGCACCTTGCCCGCACTCACCGGCAAGCTCATTCGCTCGTCAGCCATGGGAGCGGACCCGATCGCGGAGGCAATCCATCGTTCAACGTCGCGAACATCGACACTCACCGCGTCAGCAAGTGAGACCCGGTCCCGCGCAACTTCTATGAGCCCGGGGTCAACCTTCTGCACGCGCCACAACAACGTCCGAAGACCGGAAGAACCTCGCGCACGCGGCCGGTCCGGCCATAGATTCATCATCAAGTCCGTCCGCGTCGCGGACTCGGCCAGGGCTAGAAATGCCAGTATCCGGGCCACGCCCGTCGGCACAACCAGGGTTCGGCCGTGGCGGCGGACACGGAAGGCCCCCATGACACGGATGGACAAGGCGGGCGAGCGGAGTACGGAGTTGTCGTGGCGTACGGGGTTGAGCCGCGTCACCTCTGTCACCGCCTGCTCTCCTCCCATGCTGTGTCCAGAGCTAGTTTTCACCAGTCGGGCAGCCTGACTCCACTCTGGCCCGAGTGGTGGCGGTACCTGGATCCGACTTGGTCAATATGGTCAATCGTTACCGTCCCGTGATTACGGGTGTGCGAAAACAGAACCAGCAGATCACCTGGCCACAAAAGCAATCTCGCGAGGATGGCGCAGTTCCATACTCATATCACAAACGCGATAGGCATGCCGCTACGGCGCCCTGCACGCGAATCGGGCGGCTACGCCATTCGATCTGCACCCATCAAATAAGCCATGGCGACGTCTTCAGATCGTTCAACGGCCGTCTCCGGGTAAATACAAGCAAGTCCCCTCATCGTCACCGCATCATCAATATGTTGTCGCGGCGATTCCAAGGACAACCGTTCCCCACACTGTCGCCTCGCGCTTAGCTGCGAACCTCTGACGCCGCTTAACGACCGACATTCAACTGGCGCAGGACTGCGATGCCGCGAGGCGACAGCCGGTATCCGACCGGGAGACTTTCGGTGAGCCCAAGTTCTTTGAGCCGCCGCACATCCGCCTTGAATGGCCGCTTCTCGCGACCGATGCTGTGCGCGATTGTCTCCGCTAGCTCGCCCGGGTGATCGCGGATCAGTTCGAGGTATTGGCGCGTCCACGGTCCGCGTCTGCTACGCATGTCCATCCCAGCGAGCGTCTGCTCGATCTGCTTCCGCTCGCTGGCCGTCAGTTTCCCTCGGCTGCGCAGCGTGACACGGTCGTCCGGACCGGCGTACCGAATCTCGATTCTGTAGATCCCTCCTTCGGACTTCCGCTCGAGCAGCGCGCGTAAATCGGCGAGCTCGGTGCCCGCTCGAATAGCATCGGCGTCGGTGATCTGGTGGAGACCAATCTCGTCGACCGCGACGA